>Ga0208790_1001144_pt1 | contig 11907 bp, 18 predicted proteins | sample 10_taG_FD_184083 | JGI IMG/M metagenome (GOLD analysis project Ga0208790, IMG submission 184083) | Marine viral communities from the Subarctic Pacific Ocean - 10_ETSP_OMZ_AT15264 metaG (SPAdes) (version 2) | ecosystem: Environmental > Aquatic > Marine > Oceanic | place: Pacific Ocean | collected... | reverse complement strand
CCATTAAAGTATTTCTTATTTTATTTTTATGAACTTCAGATAATTTTTTACCCTTATTAAAAATACTTATTTTCTTGTTATGTTCTTTAGAAAATCTTTTTCTTCCATTAAGATAATTATTTCCTTTATTACTATTACTTATTCTTTTTTTAGTTTCTTCAGAACATATTCTTCCTCTTTTTCCTCTATTCCAATGACCATTAACCCAATCACCATGATTAGCTTCTTTACTACAACCACATTTACAAAATTTTTTCATTTTTAACTTTCCATTCTTTTATATCGTGTACCATTTTCTTAAATCTATGTTGAGCCAAATGATTATTCATTACGCAGTTGTAAGTTCTATCAGCCACACTATTTATCTTATGTGGCTTATCAAAATAAAATTTTAGCTTATTAATCAAATCATCAAAATCATGCCAGCTAACTATTTCGTCTTCATTAAACAAATCTGTCAAATCATTACTGTGTTTTGTAAATACAGCAGCACCGCAAGCACCTGCCTCAAACACCCTCTGAGACACCCCAGAATCACCCTGAGCAGCGTTTATAACTATCTTTGACCTATTTAGCAGGTCTGAATAAGCATGCCCGTATACCCCTTGTTTAAAACAAAGTTTCCTATCTTTAAAATGATATTTGATAGTATTCATCATTTTAATTCTATACTCATTGAAAGTTCCGATGAAGCAAATATCTATATCTCTAAATGCATTCATATTATAAAACATGTCTTGTCCTGTCCAACTTGGCATCCATCTGACATCTTTACACCCAAGATGATAAAATGCATTTACGGCATCTCTATCGAAGGTATAAACAATATCATAACAATGACCAATATTCTTTATAAGCCTAGCATAGTTTGAATATTGAAGAATATCATCTGGAAAGTACAACACTCTTGGTTGGGAACATATTTGTATACTTTCTGGGTTTAACATCTCCCCCTTGAATACAATAGTAGCATCATATTCTTTGAATAAATTATTCTTATATGATTCAGAATATCTAAGATCAGTTATTGTTAAATCTATAGCTAACTTTTTTCCTTCCTCGGTTGCTAACCAATTCACAATTCTACATTCGTTACCATGAGGAAAGTTTAATTTAGCTGGAGCTATTAGATTTATTTTCATTTTAAATAATTATTAATCTGTTCCATAACTTGATCAACTGTAATATTTTGCATACATTTATTATCTCTACAATCTCCAAACCTTTGAGTATACAAACAAGGGCTACATTCTAATTTCTCATCTCTCAATACAACACCTTCTGCTCTCCATGCTCTATTTTTACTTAGCAACGTCGGTCCAAATAATTGAATTACTGGTGTACCTACTGCTGCTGCAATATGCATTGGTCCTGAATCGGTGCTAATCATAAGATCACATTGAGATATAATATGAGCCACTTTTGTTATTGATTTTTGATAATAACCAAAGTGTTTTGAATCCCCTACCTCTCCTATTCTCTTTTCCCTAAATTTTTCATTAATATAATGTTTGTCTTCACTCTCCCACTCCCCATAAACAAAATGAGTATTTACTTTGCCATCTAATCTTTTCATCAACTCAACCCAATTATCATTACACCACCTTTTCTTCTTCCACCACACTTCTGGCCTTGACCCAATGTGAAAACAAATATTTTTTTTATTTCTTTCTTTAGTAAAAACATCACAAACTGTAACAGGACAATACATCATTGGTGGGAGTTTTCTTTCTGGATGATTATCATAATAACCTAATTTCTTAGCAATTGAAAAATATAATTCTACCTCATGCACCCCTTGTTTAAAATAATTAAAAGGGTTAGTGTTTTCTTCTGTTATTTTCCAATTTAATTCTGGTAAATCCCTATCTCCTTCACCCCATACATAAAAAGCTTCATCATAACATTTATCAAAAGAATAAAACCCTAAGTCACACCAGTTATTAATAATATCGCTAATCGGTTCATATCTTAGATCATCTTTACTAACATCAAGCAAAATATCTACATTATAACCCATCTTTTGTAGACCAATAATAGTGGGTGTTAGCATCAAAAAATTACCAATACCATTGCGAAAGCTCAGTAGTATATTTTTCATCAATCCTTTACAAAATTTTCTAATTCATATAGAAGGTGGGCTGGATTCTCATCAAAGTCTTCTTCTAAATAATCCAAATTACTTGTCAAATCATTTTCACATGAGCAGTCATAAAATATTTGACCACACTCTCTACAATAAAATCTACTATCTGGCATAATTATCTCTTACATTTGTTTTTACTCTTTTTATTACTATACTGCTTTATCTTTATAAGTACTTTCTTATATAAAGATTCAACCAATTCTATAAAATTAGCTTCGCTCTTTAAACACACATCATACTGTTCTGGGCTTTCATCATCTTCCCAATGCTTATCAAAATGAAAACAAACATGAAGCAACTCGTGCAATAGTACTTTCTGAAAATGAATCTCATCGTTTTGCGAATCACCATACACCCACACAACAGCTTTGCCTCTATAAAAATAAGAAACTCCATCATGATTATTTTCTGTATGGAACACCTCATCATTAGATAATTTCCATGTCTTTTTGACATATCTATTAGCTTTAGAAAGAGGCTCTTTCAAAAAGAATCTAATCACACTTCCTGTACGATCATCTGTTATTGAGAATATCATCTTTATGCCACAAACAATAATTTTTAATGTTAATAGTTATTAAAGGAATCACAACCAACAACAGCCCATAAACTTCTTTATCAACAGCTACATATATCCACCCAAATGCTGCAGCTACATTAAATATAAAACCTAATTTCTTTTTATATCCTATGCACCACCCACCACACAGTTCTAAAAATCCAGCTATCCAATCCATTATTGAACAATCTTAAAAATAATATAACAAAAAATAATCCACCCAACACTAAGTATTTCTAATCCAGAAAATGTCTCTAAAAAGCTCATAATAATCTTGAAATCAATAATGCAGTACCTGTGCCAGATACAGCACCACAAGAATAAATTATTTTATCTTTTAAATTACTATTTGACATTGAATTCACATTAAAAGCCCACGTCAAAGATATACAAAAACTTGTGACTAAACTTAAAAAATATTTATCATGAGCAATGAACCATGTGCTTAAAGTAATGAGCATTACTAATAAATAGGATTTAAAAAATATCATTATGTTGTCCCTATAAGTGCACACTTGCAGCACTTTCCTTCTGGGCTTGTATATTTATTTATCAACATGCCATCCCACTCAAGACAAAAATGCCAACCTTCTCTTATCTCTTTATTTGTTAAAGTTACATTCTCATCAAATCGTAATTCTTTATATCTTTCTTTTGTCATATAACTACTTTCTCTATGCTATCAATATCACCATTACTACCATTAAGAACTACATAACCTGTTTCAAGAGGATCATACATCGCCTGTTCTGAATAAGTAGATACACCTATAAGGTTTGTTTTCATAAAAGACCCTGTGTTGCAATACCACCTATCATCTTCTGGTATAATTTTAGAAACACCATGTCTCTTAGAATAAACACTTTGTAATTTCTTTTCATCAGATACAATGTAAAGTCTTGACTTTGGACTAACTACTCTCAACCCATGAGTGTGTCCCATAAACATAGCCAAACAATCCGCTGCTTTGTTTTTTAATTTTCTTTTTAAAGACTCATCCATATTTGCTTCTCTTCTAATTATATCACCAGCACTTGATTTGATGGTCCCAGCACCATGGCAACAATAAATCTTATATAATATTTTATTGCTTTTATTCTTTTCTCTTAATGTAATAACCGAAGCAAAGGTAGCATAATTAATCTCAAGTTTTTTACACATAGTTCTAACCTTTGAACCATATATCCTGCTTAATCCAAAGTCATGGTTGCCTTCGTGTGCAGCAATAATTTTTCCTTTAATTGGCTTTATAGTTTCGTAGACATTTTCATATTGATTTTCAGGTAAGAGTAATTGAGGGTCTGCTACATCTAAATCAAAAAACTTATGGTTGCTTGGTCTTCCTTCAACCCAATCTCCTATACCAACCATATAAGCATTCTCTTGCCTTTTAACTTCATCAACAGCATCATCAAATGCTTTCTTATTATGAGCTAACGTGCCTCTGTGTATATCTCCAAAAAAATAAATCTTGTGCTTATCAGGTACGTTATAACTTATTAATTGCATTAATTATATCCCCTTTGTGAAATGGCATGCTTTTCTTTACAAGCATTACAACGATAAGCTCCCTTCATGCCTGCTCTTAATTTAATACAACAACTGTGACATCTATTTTCTTTTTTAAATTTTATATTCTCTTTTCTTTTTATTTCAAGATGGTAATCGCACCGCATACTTTCAGGAGATGAAACTGGATTTGGGCAATATCTACACAATCCTAACATCCCTTGTTTTATTTGATAATGAACAACACTTATATGTCCTTTAGTCCAATGAGGTTTTATCCTTGATTGCAATTCCTGTTTAGCTAAATCTAAAACTATCTCATTCGTTATTATCATTCACCTACAATAGCGGTTACTAAAGCCTCACCATTAGTTTTCCACGACCATTCACTTCTCATCTTTAAAGTATTCTTTTTCATTTCCAATATGGTTTCTGGGCTATCTTCAAACCAATTGAATGCCCAAGCAAGCCCGTGTTCTAATCTATCTCTATCTAATGTGTAACCTGTCTTTTCATTTATAACAAATTCATTCATAGGAGCCTCATCCACAGTAATCACAGGCAAAGAACACCCTATCGCTTCCAAGAACGACAGACCCAATCCTTCAACCTTTGAAGGCAACACACAACAATCAGAGCACTGATAAAGAGTGAGAATTTCACTACGAGAGAGATTTTGCTTACCAATAATGACATGACCTAAATTATAATTTACAGGTTGCTGGTTATTAGATAATAATGAATGCACATACAATAATGCTCTTGGTGCTAATTCACCTTGATCTGTAACACCTATTCTGTTCTTATTTAAAAATCCTCTTAATGTTGGTACTTTACCAGATAAATCTTCTTGCGTATCTTTACCTACAGGATGAAAATATTTTATTGGCTTAGTATCTAACAAAAGGTCTTGTGAAGGTTTGAATATTTCATCATCAAAACCCCACTTGACATATACTGCTTGATCAAAATCTTTAAAAAAAGAAAAACACTTTTTAGTAGGACAAATTACTCTATCAAAATCTTTATATAAAGTAATGTCTTTTATACATTCCCACATTGGAATTGATATAGTTTCAACTGTAACACTAATACTACCAATGATTTTTATTAAATCATCTGCAGAATCAAACCCAAGGAATATACACCTACTGATACCATTTTTCTTTATCCAGTAATTAATTACATCAACAGGAATTTCTCTTCCTGGATACCATTCTACATTTGGAACATTAAATTCAAGTTCACGAGTAGTATTATTTCTTGCCAATACGGAAACAGAATGCCCATACTTAATGAGCTGTTTCCGTATGTCCAATACTGTGTAACCATAACCACCCCTTTGGAATGGAGAAATTATCCCTATATTCACTTAGTTTCCTTTTCCTTAGATTCTTTTGAATCCTTCTTTTTGCCTTTATTCCAATCTATCTTATCAAAATTCTCATTAAACTTTTTTGTCTTATATCTATTCCCTTTACACAAAAGGTTTTCCCCTCTAATTGCCATACCTTCCTCTCCTTTTCAATCTTTTAGATTCTTTCTTGTCCTCTTTTGTTTCTTCTTTTGGGCTATCATCTTCTTTCTTCTCTTCAGATTTAGCAACCATCTTGTTAGCAGGCGGATTCATTTCTTTTTTTGGTGCATTACTTTCGCCAACAATTTCAAATGATCCAGGATAATCCCTCATTACCTCATCAGCCTTTTCCTTGGTGTATTCTCTTTCAGTATTTGTTTTATGCCCATCAAAAGCCTTTTTATATCCTGGTGCTCCTTTGTAAATTAATATCATATTCTTTCCTCCTCTGTTAAATTAAAATATTGATCTTTGCTTAAATTTTTAAATTTCTTAAAGCCTTTGGCTACTTGCCATTCTCGCTTCTTTTTATTTGTCTTCCACCTCTCTTGAGAAGTATATCTTTGGCACGAAGGTTTTCTTGTATTCCTACCATGCTTTTTCATTTTGCCTTTTTTATGAGTAGGCATTTATACAACCTCCATTTTGTGTTTTCCTTTATGAACAATATCTAATGCACTATTAAGTATTTCTGGACTTAATAATTCATTAGTCATCCCGTCCGCTTTGATCTTGTTATCTCTTTCTTCCATTCCTCTTTTTACCAATTCAATATTCTTTAAAGTGGCTAGACATTTCTCTCCTGTCTTTTTATTTGTCTTCCATTCCAATACTCTATTAAAACATTTTAATGCTTCATCTAATTCACCAAGCTGACTAAAGTTAACAGCCATGCCTTCCCAAGGATACCAGCTGTACACCCTTGCCATAAGGAAATATGTTGTATCTGGCAAAGGTAATTGAGAAGCAACATACCACCAGTGATTTGATTCGTGTAATTTATTTAAGTTCTTCTTTGCCAAAGCAAGATAGTGGTAAAGTTCAGCCCTATCCCATCTATTCCGCAAACCTCTATAGCCCCACTTAACCATTTCATCATATCTCTTTACTTTGTGAAGAGAATTCATAGCTGATATACAAATTTGTGCTGCCATGTCAGGATCATGCTGGTCTGCCATCTTAAAAGATTTTTTATAATGTTTAATGGCTTTCTTTACATCATTTGCTTCATCTAAACTGTCAGCATAATAAAAATTATCTCTTACATCTTTTGGTTTTTCATTAACTGATTTTTTTAATTTCCTTATATTCATATCCGTACGCATCTTTGTACGCATCTGTTTTCTTTTTTCAGGCATGTTATGAATAAAAAAAATTTCAGGAAGCCTACAAATCAACTTCTTTTCTTCATCATAAAGATAGTTATGTACCTTCCTAAAAAATTTTACCTTGCCAGTGTTTCTAAAAAATATAGGTCGTCTAAATATTACATCAGGTATATCGTTTTCATCCACATCAATTTCTATATTTGGTGCAAACACATTGGCTTGAGTAGGGCTATGCTTCATAAATTCTTGAAGAACTTCTCTGCCATCATACATTCCAGGATTATTTGCTGCTGTACGCATAATCTCATGACCATCAGGGAACATGCACCATGCATTTTTATCAGCCTTATCTATTAAAGCGTTTCTGTGTTTACTAAAATCTTCACCCCAATCAAAAAATGAAACCTCATCTGTATATCTTCTTACTATTTCTTCTGTATTGTCTTTTGTATTATTATCTATCCCAACAATAAGCCTATTGTACAAAGGTGTTCCATCACCCCAATGAAATGCTGTTATAGCTTGCTCAATCGTCTCCGCTTCATCTTTTAAAATGAAAAGTAAATTAAATTTTAATGGCTGTTTAAAACCATCTTTACTAAGTGACATCAATTCTCCTATAAACAAAAAAGGGAGCATACAAAATTCTCATTTGATTGAAAACCTGTATCTCCCTTTTAGTTAAAATAAAAACCTCCGAAGATTTAAAAACTTTACTTACGTCCTGTCCCACCAAGTTAAGATAACTGATTTAGCAGAAGTAACAGTATTGGCTATCTGCATCCTAGTTGACCCAACTACGAAAGATACAGACCCAAGGTTGATATTCTGTGAACCAGCAGCGGTAGCTCCAAGAACTACACAAGCTAAAGGTGCATCTCCAGCAGGACTAAGACCTGAAATCGCAGCAGAACCATTACCAGCAGCAGAAGCAAACCCAGTAACAAGTTCCTGCCTCCAATGACCTGCTATAATATCAGATAATTCTTTAATCGCGCCGATTGTAGGATTTGGCATATTATGTTTCCTCCTAAATTTCCTTTATTATTTCTTGAAAATAGGAAATTAAGGTTTATCCTTAAATTACTCCCTTTGGATGCATCATTTATATTTAAGCTACGTTGGTAGCTTCAGAAACTATTTCTTCACTTGTTAAGTAGTTAGCCTGAAAATCAGCTCTCATTGTTGCCCAAACCTCAACAGTGTCGGTTCTTGGAATCTTAGCACTTTCAACTGTCATTGCTCTTTTGCTACCAAAAGAGAATCCAGGTTTCCAAACCAGCTGGACGGAAGTATCAGTGTAACCTGAACTTGCTCCACCAGATACACCAGTTGAGGTTTTTAAATCCTGTCTTTCTTGTTCAGACAATATAATAGGAATACCATTAAACCTTGCAAGTTCACCACGCTGCACAATAGCAGCAGGACCAAAAAGGTCAATTGTTTGAACTTTGGTTACGTGCAAGAATGCATCAAAGTAGCCGTTAGGAGAAGTAACCCAAGCAAGACTTCTTGGATTAATTCCGTATTTCCCCATATTCCTTTGAACTGTGATCATTCCACCGAAAGTAGCTCCCCCACCAGCATTTAATCTGGTATTGCCATTATCGGTAATGTACTGTCTCCAACCATCCCACATTTTGGTTGGTGATTCCTCATCAATAGTTCTACCATGCATATCAGTGTTGTCCATTGTACCAGCAGTATCACCATTGATAATTGTATCTTCAACTCCCCTTGCTAACGCTTGTGCAATGTTCACTTTCAAATTAGGAAGAACAGGAATTATAGAATCCTCTTCTAATTCTACATCAAACAATGTAGCAGCAACTAATTTCTCAGGAGTGAATGTAACATTCCTGGTTGATCTTGTACTTGACCTAAACTTATTAGGAGTATCACTAGCAGCAGCAGTCGTCCTAAATGCCTTAAGATCAGAACTGGTTCCTGGAACTTTCCAAGAAGTCATCTTCTGTGGAATGGTAAACTTAGGGTGCAAGTTACCAACAACCATCGCAAGATGGAAAATCTCAATCAAGTCAGAACTAAACCCTGTTGGGATCCACTCAAAGCCTGCACTACCAGAATCAATAGACATTGCTTTCATAAGACCTTCAGTATCTTTCATAAAATCCTGATATGTTTTTAATCTATGAACAACATCCTGAAATTTAACTCCGTGTCTACCAGCAATAAGTGTACCTAATATATAGATATCAGATGCCCTACTCTGAATAGATTTTAAAGCTACACTACACTCACCAGAATCGGTAAGCAATTCATCAAAAGACATATCTTTCTGTTCATGACGAGTAAAGACATCTTTAGATTCATATCCTATTCCTCTGTCTTCTTTTGAATCTCCTTCTATAATAGTTCTTTTAGCTATTTCAGCTTTCTCTTTGTTAATGGTCTCAAGCAATGTAGACATTTCTGCCTTCATCTTGTCCATCTCTGCTTTCTTTTCAGAAAGATCTTTAGCACTTTCCTGTTGGGTTTTAACCTGATCAGTAAAGCCCTGGAGTGTTTTAGTTAAGTCTTCAAGCTTTTCAGCACTTGTTTTCTTAACCTCTACATCTCCTTCTTCTTTCTTATCATCTTTCTTAACGTCAGCCATAAGAAATTCCTCCTAATTATTAGCTATAGTCATAATATCATTAGCTGCACCAGCAACTTTAGCAAGCAACTCATCGTCTATTAAATCATCATCTACATAGATGTCTAATTCTTTTTTAGGTTTTATATCTCCTTTTGGTTCATCATTTTCTGTTGGTTTAGGGGATTCAATATCCAACACTGTCTTCACTGCGCCAATAGCCCCCTTCATTGCTTCAACTGCATTAGATAATGCTTTTCTATTCTTACCACTAATTACTCTTCCTGCTTTTAATTCATCAATTTCTTTCTCTGCGTATTTAAAAAGCTTAGTAAGTGTTTCAGTATCTTCTTTTTCTATTTCTTTTTTATTAGTTAAATCATCTTTCTTACACTCACAAGTTTTACCTTCACTCATATCACAATGACATTCACCATCAATCAATTTTGTATGCTCTAGAGCAGAACTAACCCAACCTGCTTTTAAAGATTTAAAATCATTTTCAATTTCAGAAAGTCTTTTACCGTTACTTATAAGCTCATTTCTCATATCTTCTACAAAATCATTTTCATAAATCAAATCAGTTCCAAATTCAAATGCTTTTGATACACTAAATAATGCCCTTCTATTTGCTGGGATACTTACCACAGATACTTCCAGCAATTCAACCTCTGCTATCTTTCTAATATCCTTACCAGCTTGTTTGATCATATCAGACTTTAGGATTTTAAAACCAAAAGAAAAAGCTTTAAATAATCCTTCTTTAATCTTTGTTCTCAATTCCTGTTCTGTTTCACTTATAAAAGCCTTTACCCATAATCCCTTTTCTCTAATCTCAGATTCAACTATCTTACCAACCACATCTCTTCCTTTTATCCCCATACCATGATTGAACATAAGAACAGGATTCTGCATAAATGCTTTTAATGTTTTTGTAAAAGCTGTTGGCTCTACAATATCATCTACACGATCAATATCTTTTGTACTAGCAAAACCTTCTATAAATAAACCATCACCATCTGCCTTTACTGTTTTCAATTCAGCATGGCATATGATATCAGGAGTGATCATTTCTTTCTTTTCCTCTTTAAGTTTCAGTCTACTCATATTTTCTCCTTGTATAGTCAAGGCAATAAAAAACCCCAAAACCAATAGGTAAACTTCTACCTTTTCGATCTTGAGGTTTTCCTCTAAATCTATCTACAATTATTATAATATAAAACTTAAGAAATAAAAATATATTTTTATCTACTTTTATAAAACTTTTCTACTAACTCCTTATCTACTTTTCTACTTCCAACCATAATCCTTTTTATAGTGTTAATGACAAACCTATCATGTTTCTTATTATCAGGATCATGCACCTTCTCATCTTGCTTTCTTAATTGTTCATCTAAATGAAAGAATTCCATTTATCTCTCCGTTGAATTTACGTATGATGTTAATAAAGATAATTGCCGTCTATTTGTTAAATTAAGAAACCCGTCCCATGTCTTTCCAACCAATACTTCTTTCCCAATTTGTCTACCATTAAATGATATAGATGCTATTTCATGCATTGTCTTTATCTTAGGTACTATCGTCAATACATCATTTCTATCTGCTCCAGAAGCAAATAATACATCTGCTACTAATGATTTAAACTTATTAAACTCTTGGAAGATGTCATCCTTTATTTCAAATCCATATCTTGCCCAAGCGTAACTACCAAAACCTTCAGCCTTCAATTCTATAGTTCTTATTTTTGTTCTTTTATATAACCTCAAATGTCTTGCTAATATTTCCTTACCAAAATTACTATCTTCAAATTCATCTAACAACCCAAAGTAATTGTGCTCAACTATTCTTGCTTTACCATTCATTGGTGCTTTAAATATTCTTTCTACTCTGAGTACTACTCTTTCTTCTAACAAAGGATCAATAGTATTACCTTCACTATCTTTTGCTTCTACTGTGTATTGTAAAAAGTTTCTTCCTTGAACTACGAACTGTTGTTTAACCTTTGTTATATTTCTTTTCTTTAATAACCTTTTTATTATTCGTTCTGTAGGAAATGCTGCCATTACTGCTCTTGGATTTATATTAACACCAAAGAACTTTTTCCAGAACTTTGGTATTGTGTTTATATTGACTCCTTCTCTAAATGCTCTACTGCTTATTATAAACTTCTCTTCTTCTATAAGCTTATTTATTGTTTCTCTTATGTCTTGAAATGAACCAAGCACAAACACAGGGGGAGCTTTGATCTCAACAGGCAAAGACTTTAAAGATTTTTTAGGAATTACTCCTGTTCTTGTAAAAATAATTGTGCAACGACAATTAATAACTTGTCCTGCATTGCCACTTATCAAAACTCCTGGAGATTTTAACTTAGCTCTTGTTTTGCCTCTACCTACTATAAATGGCTGCTCT
>Ga0208790_1001142_pt1 | contig 11919 bp, 20 predicted proteins | sample 10_taG_FD_184083 | JGI IMG/M metagenome (GOLD analysis project Ga0208790, IMG submission 184083) | Marine viral communities from the Subarctic Pacific Ocean - 10_ETSP_OMZ_AT15264 metaG (SPAdes) (version 2) | ecosystem: Environmental > Aquatic > Marine > Oceanic | place: Pacific Ocean | collected... | reverse complement strand
AACTCTTTTCGCTTCAATCTGATCTTCTTTTCAAGCAGGTACCAAAAGTCCTCTAATTGTGCCTTAAAGTCCAAATCTGCTTGTTTATTGCGTCGTTCTGTTTTATTAAATTTTTTATATCTTCTTGGTGGATATTCCACACTTACTCCGTTAGAATTGTAGTACTTTTGGTGGTGCGTCCCATCGATACATTATAGCAGCGTTAGGAATAGGGGATATTCCAAACCCGTCGGTGCCGTTTCGGACAGCCAGCGGAAGTTCAAATCTGAATATCATATTTCCCCAAAAGGAAAATTCCATTCCGACACCCGGTCCAACTGCGTAGTTTCTGCTTTCTTCGACTTCTGTCACACAGTTTACTTCTTCGTGGGCTTCATCGTCCCATTCACAATCTTCCCAAACGTCTCGCATTAACATTCCAGCGATACCAAAGCTACCGTATATTCCTACCATATTGTTATGGTGAAAGTTCTTCTTAAGGTTGATTCCCCCAGCAACCAACCCCCCTTCCTCTTGATCCCAAACGGGAAGGGCTGTAAATTGTATGCCATTATGTTCCCAATCGTATGAATATGATAAACCGATGCCGTAGGTTGATCCTGCAGCAAACCCAAGGGCATGTGTTTTTGAGTTTTCGTAAGAGTTCGCGTGAGCGCTCTGGGGAATTAGTATTAATATTAATAATATTATTGTTTGTAGTGTTTTCATGTTGTTAATCCTTGCACCCTAACGGCAGTTGTGACGTTAAAAGGCTTTTGTATATGTCTAGAGGAGGTTGGTTCCATTGCATTACAGAGCAGAACTCCTCGTAGTCTTTTTGGTCTTGTAGATATAGTTCTAGGGCCCTAGCGTCCCTTTCGATGTCCGATAGTTCATCGGCTGTTGCTAATGCTGTTAAGCTCAGGCCAATAAATATAGTGAGCAAACTTAGCGTCGACAGCTTCATCTCGTTACCAACGTTTCAATGCGATCTAGAATTTCTCGAATGTGTTGGACATCTCGTTCCACACCAATAAGTGTGCGGGACGCATCATCCAATTCTTTAACCTTGTCTTCAATTTGTGAAAGGTTATTTTCTAAATCTCCGAGATCATTACGAAGTTGAGCTACCTCCACATTAACAGACCACACCCATGCTGCCAATGGCATTATGAGTGCTGCTAATACTAAATTAAATATTTTCCACATTATTTCTGGTTTCATTTTGTGTATATCTTGTAAAATGGTGGAGGCGGTGGGAGTTGAACCCACGTCCAAAATAAGTCTAAACTCAAGTCATTCACAAGCTTATCTGATTTACTGTCACAAATCAGCAAAGATAGGTAGGGGACCGCCACGCTTACTACCCTGTTGCGCCTCACCTACTAAAAGTAGGGTAACCCATTTCGATTTTTTATTTTCGCAGGCATCTACCTGCTATCTTAAATTGGGTAAAAAGGCTTTAAGAAGCCCCTGAAGCTAAGCTGCTAGAGCGATAGTTTCGAAGTGAACATTGTTGTTAGCACTTATTAGGTTTTGAACTGTCAAGGTCGTATCTAACCTGCTTGCACTTTCATCCTTTCTTACCCTGTCGAAGCCATTTCGCCCCCGTAGGGTGATTATCCAGTTGTGGTTCTTTTGCTCCCCACATGCTAACCTACAGTTTACTGTTTCATTTCCAAAAAACGAAGGTCATGATAGATATGGACCCCTTACTTATATATTCCTTACACCATGTAAGTTAAACTGGATAATCTAAATTTTTCAAATAACTATTACAGCCTTCTTAGAGAAGAAAGCATTTCTTCTGGCTTAAATACCTTAATGCTATCTACTCGATACCAGTTCGGATAATTAGGCGCCTCTTTTGGATTCGTCGCTTCTTTTTTTGATTGAGTAAAATTTTCGTCATCTACCCAGTCGACTAATAGAAACTTCCAAGATCCGTCCATTTTTTCATCGACAACACTCCCGAAACGAATACTCTGAGCATCCCAAATGTTATAAACGGATTTTCCAATATATGTCATTTTTTTTCCTTCTTGTTTAAAAAATAGTTATTAACTTCAAATTTCTTGAGAGCCTTCTTAAAGTCTAAATAAGTTAGTCCCAAAAACCTTGCAGCATCCTTCTTCGACTGCGTTGTAGAAATAGCAAACATCAGCAACGCTTCCTTCATAATATAGCTTGTTTTCCGCCACATGTCAAGGCCAAAAAGCCTATTATTGATATTTTTAGCTGAAAGTTCTAACTTCAAAGCAATCAAATCTTCTAAGGTTAAATTATTTATCAGAACCAACAAACTATCATCTATTTGCTGCCGCTGTTGTAGATAAAGTATAACGCTTTTGTGCTTAGTTGTGAAGCGCTTGTCGGTAGTTTTTCGCATTTATCTCTGGGTTATATATCCCAGGTTATCACTTCTTCCAGAGGGGCCAATTCTTCTTCGCCGACTCCGGTGGCCTCTTCTTCTTTGGCAGTATCGTAGGCTTGATTGGTGGGCTCTTCGACTGTCGTGGCCAATTCGCTTTCAAACTTGTCAAAATAAAGCTTGAGGTTGGCAATCAAATAGTCGTAAAACAACTCTTGATCTTCAGGGTCGGAAAGTAACTCGTATGCGTCAATAATATTTCCTTCTACTTTGTTAAAGCTTTGGAAAGCCATGTTTCTTCCAGTTTCTTCCTGTCCTTCTAGGCCGGCACTAAATTCATCCTTGGGGTCTGCTGCTTCTTCTTCCTCCTCGGCGGCTTTTTCGTTATCAGTACGAATATCGATAAATTTCTCTTCATCCGGCTCAATAATATCAACTTCAACCGCTTCTTCTAAATCATCCGCTTCCTCATTTCCGGCAGCCGTATTGATTTCAACAGGAGTCAGCGTGGTGACCACCGCATTAACCATGTGTGCTCTATAAGATTTTCTCTGTTCCTCCGAAGTGGTTAATTGCCGAAAGTCGATTTCTATAACCGGAATAATCTTCTTAAGAAGATCTTCTAGTACGTTGATACCTGTAGATGTGTTGGGAGTTGGCTTATCGTCAGGGAGTCCCGCTTCAGTTAAAGCTAATATTTCAACTTTAAGTAAATCATCAATGATGTTACGAAGACGTTTTTCTTCATGGAGATTATTATACTCGATATCAACCAGTTTACGAACAATCCCTCTCAATCGATTTTCTTGTAGTTGTTCTTTGGAAGTTCTTCTCTTCTTAACAATTTGAATCATCTGTTGTATGTTCTCTCTTAAAATCTTTTCTTCTCTCGCATTCATTTTATAACGCCTCTCTCACTAAGTAGTTCATAAATTTCATCTATCATCGACAAATCGATGTATTCATTCTTCTTTTTTTTGCTCTTCTTTTTCACATCTCTATTGCCGGGTCCACGTCCCGAGGAAGATCGGCGTAAAGGGACACTGCCTCCGCTCCCTCCCGATACGGAGCCATTTCCCATTCCCGATATCTCTTCTATGGGCGCCCCCAGGCCTAAAATGGACAATAATTCAGGCACATTTCCTTTTCCGATAAAATCTTCTAACGCGGGGATGTTATTTTGAGCATCTCCAAGGAGTTCTCTCATATCTGTGGCGCTATATGGCTCTCCATCGTCGCGCTCCAGGGGTTTCACCACGCTCATCGCAGGATCAATTAAGATCAGATCTCCCGCGGGCCCTCCTCCAATATATTTTTCCGCGGCCGTCCAACGTTTGGCGTCTCCACCTTTAGTGCTGGCGCCTAAGATTATCTCAGTTCCAGGCTGAATAGCATCCATGCCGGGTTCGACTTTGGCTGCAGCAGCTTCACGATCCGCTGGCGCGCCTGCTATAGCATAGGCGGCGCTCATAGGGGAACGAATAGCTGGGTCATTAAAAACCCCTATGGTGACATTGGGAAGGTCGCCAACCAACAGGTCCCATATTTTTAAGGAATCTTCGGCTGTTATTTCACGACCATTGGGCAACTTACGTGCTTGTATTAGGGGTTTAGATATTAATACAACCACTTCATCTGCCATTTTAGCATATTGGCGCACCATATCAGCATGGCCTTTGTGAGGTGGCTTAAAAGCGCCAGGAACAATAGCAATTGTGCCGCCGCCAACCGGATCGGCATCTTCATCATCGATAATGTTGATATCAACGCTTTCTTCGCCATGTCTATCAGCAAATTTGGCATCAGCACGAGTCTCGTGTTCAGGGCTATACCACTCATCTTCTTCATCCTCGCGTAAACCAGGTGGAGGCGCTTCCTTAGTTTGAGTAGCATAAGCGCCCCCGCTAGCATCTACTATGAACTCTCCAGTTATTTTAAAAGCGTGTCCTGTTTTCTTCTTGCCGAATGGCATGCCGGCATCGATAACAACACCTTCCTGCGAGACTGCAGGACCAAACTCTTCTACTGCTGGCATCAAGGACTCTTTAACCGTATTGCCTAAAATTCGGGCTGCCTCTAGAAAGATAGCACCGTAAAGCGCTTTTTCGCATGCATATAACTTTCCAGATAAATCACATTCGTCAGTTCCTATCTCCGGATCTTCAACAAGTTCCGACACAGATTTCTGATCATTAATAAGGGCTTGGTGAATATCTTTATGAAAAGGACTGACCTTTCGAATTCGCACTTCATCATTAACGATTTGTTTTATCTTGATATCCGGTTTATAATTGAAATTTTTAGCTTTCGATAGCCACTCTTCTAGTGTCATTGTCAATGGGGGCATATTAGGATCAGCGCTTGTTCTAATTGAAATGTTTGTATTCAATGCTCTCTCAATGTTTTCTGCCAACTGCACTAATGCTTCATCAGTAGCGCCTTCGACGTCTTCGCCCGCTTCGGCTGCCACTTTAAGCGAAACCGGACCAAATACTCTAAATCCCTCTGGGGCATATGGGGTTACCAACTCAACCAGCTTGTTGAGCGCAGCGCGATTATAGGGAATAGGCTTTCCAGGTCCATCATCTTCTGGCCCGGGTTTTGGCCCTTGTCGCACGACTTCGCCTTTTTGGACCCCTACCTTCGCTACCATTTCAAAAAATTCGCTTACCCCGTGAAAAGCAATAAAGTCAAAGGGATAATAAATAACATTTGCCCTACCAAGCTCTGGATTTTCTGGATGATCGAATTTAACCCTTTCTACATATTCAATACTGAGGTATTTGGTTGGATCGGGCATCAAACGGCCTTCTGTTTCCACCAAAAAGCCCAACTCCTTTAACGCCGCAAACATTTCGTCTGGTGCTTCTTGAAGTGGCTCATTCATCATATTAAGCAAAGCTCGAGAAGATGCAACCATACCGTGGGGAGTGGCAATCTTCTCACCCGTTACAGGATCAGTCGTGACTTTACCTTTGAAACGATCTTCTAGCTGATCCGCCGACACCCCTTGGACATCTAGCTCCATCTTGGAGCCTCTATCTATAACAAATTGGTATTTGCCATCGCGATAGGCGAGTCGTAGTCCATTATTACTTCCATCTAGTTTCAAGCTAGAGGTTTCACCACCGGCAAACTCTTTGCTCTTTAAATACTTGGGAATAGCCCTAAAAAGAGCAATAACGTCTTTACCATCCCCAACCTCATTCAGATCATGAGGATGGCGCATATGTCCACCAGCACCACCCATTAGTCGTCTCCGGCTACGTTCTCTTCAAGAATGCTGAGTTTTTCGTGGAGCATTTGAACTTCGTTCTGCATTTTTCTCGCAAATCGCTTCACTTCACGCAAATTCTGGCGAGCTAGCGTTAAACGGCGCTTTTCGGTCATTGTTCGAGGCTTAAAATTGGAAATTACCTCTTCGAGACCCTGAATATAGGTGAAAATCGTTCTTTCTTCAACATTCTCGTTGATAAAGTTTTGCCAGTCTCTTTCTATCGACATGAATATTACCCCTTGCTGTTTGCTCTAAAATGTTTGATCGCCACCTTTGCTATTTCACGAATTCGCTCTTCGCTCACAGTAATCTTGATTGGAGTGGCTGCAGCCGGCTCTTCTTCGTAAAGCTCCATTTCCTCCTCTTCTTCTTCCTCATAAGGACAACCTTCCTTCATTAAGCGCGTCATTTCTTCTTCAATGCACTGTCGAACGGCTTTATCGCCTTGAATTTGATGACGCTGATTGCAAGTTGTGGTGGCCTCTTCAAAGAGTTGTCCCTCTTCGAAAGAACCCAGGGGGTTCCGCGGACCTCCAACTGCGGTGGACACTCTGGAGGCATATTCCTTTCCTTTTCCAAGCATCTTTGAAGTCAGACTCATGTCTCCGGTTCTGCAATCTTCGACGCACTTGCGAATATCTTCTTCCCCTTCGCACCCCCTCTTGCAGGCTTTGAAAGCTTCCCATTCCTCGTCCGTATCGGGCTCCTTCGTCATCGCACCCGGCATGCTCGACTTCTCCGCAGGAACGTCCTCGCGAGAACGCCAGTGCTTGAATTTGGGCCCTTCGTCTTCTTTAAGCCACTCTGCTGGCGCTTTGTTGGCGATATCGGTCCGGTCTATATGGCCGGCCTTAGGATGTGTCACAGACCCCGCAGCGCTCGGTATGCCGCGTTTGCTTGTGGCAGTCCCGCGGGTTTCTTGCTCGCCGGCTTCTTCTTCGGTTTCAGGATCGCTTACAGTGTGATCCACACCAGAACCGGTTCGGCGTTCATTTAAAGCGTCGAGATCCATATTGAACCCCCACTTTTCTGTTAAGAGAGAGTTTATCTCCTTGTTTTTCCAATTTTTCGTAGTCATGTTCTCATTAGCTCCTTTTTGTAGAGATTCATTGTAAATAGTACCCTTTATGCTGTCTTCCCAGTCTCGAAACACTATTGATGCTTGATATGCTTGAATTTCCATCGATCTGAGGTGTGAATCGTTCTGTGCATACCCCTGTTCGCCCATATTTTCGACACTATCGAAGTCGCCATTACACTTTTGGGTATGGTGCATAAGCTCGTGTGCAAGTGATCTCATGACGTCTTTTGGGTGTCGATCCGTGATATAGATGGTGATTGACTCGTTTGCGGGGTCATAAAAGCCTGTTTTTCCGAGTGGATCAGCCGAATTTTCCGAATTTTGCCTTAAAAACAGCTTTGGAGGGCGATTAAAGCCCATTTGCTTCTGGGCGAAGGGCATAAATTGCTTAATTAGCGGTTTTAGGACGTCAATCATGTTAAAAAAGGCCTTTTTGGGCTCGAGATCCCCAAATATACTCTAAATAGTTGTTAAATGAGTCAATATAGTCAACTTTGAGCTTCATTTTCCAATTCTTCCCTTTTTGAGTGGGAAACCACCTTCAAACTAAGGGTAAAAAACTCCATTTCAGCAGTAGGGCCATTAAGCGGGATGACTTTGGATACAGATACAAGGCGCCCCGCTTTAATTTCGTTTGTAACGTCCGTTATGATGCCATATTTAATGTCCCAGGCACTATCTGCATCATTCCAGTTGGACCATTCTACAATATCACCGATGTTTAGCTCTTCTGAAGATAATTCTCCAAATTTCATTTCTTCATTCATTGTAAGTTGCTATCCATGCACACAAACCCTTAGATAAGTAGCGTTCCATTGCCTCTTTTGCGACCAAAAGGTCATCATAAGGTCTATCAGAGACAATTTTGTTTTCTATGTCATCAAATCTATAAACCAAATAGATTTTATGGTCCGTAGAAGTGGTATTTTTCTTATTAATGCTAAAAAATTTCTTATTTTTTCTCTTTTGACGCGTCATCTATCTCGTAAGTAGACTTTTTTATTGGTAAAACTTGATGAGTGCCTGTTTTTTCATCAAAAATCACACGTTCATCGCCCAGATTAATTACTTTTCGCTTTTTAGTTGTTATATTAATAATCTCTATTGGTCCCATGGGTCTTATATTTTTCTTTTTCTTACTCATTGTCTGCTGTACGCGATATAGTGCTTAATTTAGCCAATATAGATGCCATAGCAGTAACCATCGCGAATTCGTATCCAAAAATCCCGTAGATCCCCCACATAATCAAAAATATAAACCATATTTTCCAAAAATTATTAAATGCAAACAACATTAGTTTAAACCTATCTCTATTAATTCACTTTTTTTAATCAAAATTATGGCGCCGGACAGAGTATAAGCCAAAACTCTTCCTTTTTTGTCTTTTTCTTCACTAATAATGTATACTTGTGTGTTCCTTCGCACTCTTACCATTCCATTTACGAGAGGCCCATAACACCAGATATCACCACGACCTTTTATTCTAGTACTTTCAAGCAAATCTCCTTCTATAGCTTCTATATTTCCTGAAACTTGCTTAATTATTTTCTTTAATTTTTCCTTGTCGGACTCTTTCCATTTCATTTACTTAAAAGTATTGATTAAAGGCCACGAATAACGTTACCCCAAACTGAACTACCACAAAAACAGTTACAGCCTTTGTTTTGAAGTCTTTTAACTTTTCAATTTCATCGACCATTTCTGCGAAGCCAGCTGGTGAAGTAATCTCGTCAATTTTTTCTTTCCATTGCTTTATTTCATTCAGTACAGTTGAAGTGTGAACCGAATTCCCTTTCATTTCTGAAAGTACGGCGCGCATGCCGTTTATTTCTTCTCGCAAGGCGGTTACCGACGCCCCCAAGACTTCTAACTCTTTAAGTACTAATTTGGAATATTGATTCCATCCATTTCGATCTTCACCGGCCATAATATTATACTCCCCCCCTCTTGTATATAGCAGTAACAGGGACTTATAGAAACTTCAAGAGGGGGTTTTTTCTGTGGCTTCTTCGCCTATTACCTCGAGTGTATTAAGAGTATCTGCAGTATTGGTATGAAGTATAGCAATTCCGCCGGCTTTTAGCCATGGCCCTGTGTTTGTGGTAAAATCATCAATAAGCACATTTGCTCTTCCATCGGTAGTAGCCCATTGGTCTTTGTCTTTGCTAATAAATATTTCTTTCGGGGGACCGAGAGGATTCAAGTTCTTCTCTATCCATAGTCTTTTTCCTTCCGCAGAGCCCGGCCCCATTGGCGCAGTTAAAATATTAGGGTTATATCGGCTTATAGCTTCCCATAATTGGGCCCCATCGGGCATCCATGGTAATTTAGCCCAGAAATCCACATCGTTTGCGAAGCGCTTATACATATAATTTCTAGCGGCCCTAATAAGAGGGGTGCGTGGTGTTACAAATTTATCGATGTCTTCCATCGAAACAGCATCTCGAGTGGCTTCTTCTATAGCAATCCGAAGTTTTCTCATCTCTTTCGTTACAATTGTAAGATTATTAAGATCTCTATTAATCTGATCAACGACACCTTTTTCAAAGTCTACCAATACGCCGTCCATATCGCAATAAATTTGATATGGAAACTCTTGTTCTTCTTTTAGAACCTTTCGCCAATTTTCAAGTAGGAGTTTCATAATATACTTCTTAACAATGCATTGACGGCACCCAAAGCAGCTTCGTATTTTTTTCTAATCTCTGGATTTTTTTGAAATTTTGCGTCATAAGTTCGCAAATCATCATACATTTTTTGAATATTAGATGTTACTGCTTGTTTGCCTCCACCACTTGATGGTGCGGGTGTTGGTGTTTCTTGTGATAACCCTAAATAAGCATCTAATTCGTCGGGCTGTCTAAGATACTGCGCTGGGTCTAACAGTTTGCTGTGCTCTTTGTCCGCCACTTTAGCCGCTGCTATATATCTATCAACCATTCCTCGCTTTTCAAGCTCCTTGGCTTCAGCAGGATACAGTTTGAAAAGTCCTATTTTTCCCAAATTCCCCATACCGGTAAAAAGCCCTTTGATACCACTCTGGTCTTCTGGGTCTTCGTTTAAGTACTCTCGCCAATTTTCAAGTAGGAGTTTCATTTGACTGAATCTCCCGGGTTACCAGTCAAGTTAGCAAGCGAAATATGAAACCTGCGTTCTGGCTCTGGGTCCGGAGGTCCCCCTATCAGTTCCATAATTTGATTGACATAATCTCTCAATTCATCTTGATTTCCAGCCCATGCAACCCAAGATTTGCGCCCTAACTCTTCATCCACTCTTTCTTCCCAATCGTTACTTAAAATAACCGCCGGCGCTGGTGGTAGTTCTCCAGCCTTTGCCATAGCTTTCAGTTGCTTTTTAAACGGCTTCAGGACGCTTTGATGAGCTAATGTGACGTGTAATCGATCATCACCTAGAGGTACAGCTTCTGGTGGTAGCGTGTCAATAAGAGATTTTGCTTGTGATATAATCTCTGGATCTGGCATTAACTTAAGAATGCCGCTAAATTTGACTTCTTCGTTTAAAAACTTTCGCCAATTTTCAAGTAGAAGTTTCATTTTTAATACCAATCAAATTCCGTTTTTTCAGGATCCTGTGGGATCTCTATCATTTCTATATCTTCAGCGTCAAACATTTTATATACTATGGGCCTATCACCGTCGTCATCGGTGCCGTAATCCCAAACATAATTAGTACCCTCAGAGGGCTTTTGTGGATATCTGGCGCCTTCGCCACATAGCGTAAGTTTTACCTCATAAATATATGTTTCTGGTTTAAATTTAAGAACTTGGGCGCGATCAGTAGTGAAATATGATGGCATCTTGCCTTGCTCGAACTTTCTAAACCTTTCCTTAGAGCCGTGATAAGCGGTGACTTTTTCACACTCATTATCTTCTTCTAGATACTCTCGCCAATTTTCAAGTAGGAGTTTCATTTTTTCAGCCCTTGCGTTCTATAACCGCCCTTTGACCACTCTGAATGCATAAGATGCCCAAGTTGGTTATAATCTCGCCAGCCTAGCGCATGCCCTAGCTCGTGTTCAATAATACGCTCAGCATCTCCCCATCCAGACATCACCTCTATCTTTGCTTTAAAGATCTCACCAGAATTCGTGTCAGTCCAAGTTCGTGTAGTACCTAAATGGGAACGACTATTACTATTATAATCCATTACATCTATAAGTATGTCGCCATATAGAACGATGCCTCTTTCGCAACTGAAATCGTCTGTGGTCGCATATATAATCTCTCCTATATTATAACCTAAGTACTTCCAAAAGTCAACAGCGTGTTTTACTCTTTCGCTTTTGACTGGTGCAGAGGCACACACAATCACTGTTGGTGTTTCTTCCCAAGCTCCGTTTTGTATCGGAGGCCCAAAAGTTAAAGCTGTCTCATCAACGTTAGCTATTCCTACGCTTAGTAAAAAGAAAAGCAACAAAAATGTCATTCATTGTTGCCTCCTATTTTAATCACCGCCGTATGTAATCCACAACTCAATTTCCTCTTCATATTCATCAATAATCTCTTGAGAGAGTTCTTCGAGTGCTTCGTCTAAGTGTTTCATAATGGCTCCTTTTGTGTATATTTTACACCATTCTAAGTAGTTTTTCAACCTTCAAAAGTCGCTGTTCTTCTTTGATATCGTGACCCGACGATGCCAAGTCGGCAAAATGACGAAAAAGATTGTTGACAAGCTCATTTACTTCATCAAGATCATCCCATTTATCCACCATCACTTTCATAACTTCAACTTGTTCATCTGGGTCATCTGCTTCGGCTATAAATTTTAGTTCTGTTTCGATTTCATCATCAGTACTGTCTAACACATCATGCTCAGAATCTGGGAAGTATTGTGAGCCGACTTCTTGTTGGGCGGCGTCGGCCATAACGCTGCGCACTTTCGTCCAAAAGTTCCATGAACCCAGGATATTGTCCGCTACTTCGCGAGGAACATCTCCCAATTGAACTACAGGATGAATAGTCGCCGTAACGCTTTCAATTTCGCGATCATAGCCTTCTTCTGCCTCGAGATCCCACCGAATAATGTCATGATCTTCATTCAGAACTTCCATACCCCACACCTGCAGCACGCTTCCCTTTAAATCTCCTTCTCGCAAGAAATATCGCTCGAGTTCCGCCTTCACCATAGCGCGCTGGTCATCGATCTTGTTTAGCTCCACGCAGAAGTCCTCAAAATCCTCAGGGTTGTAA
>Ga0208790_1001141_pt1 | contig 11928 bp, 8 predicted proteins | sample 10_taG_FD_184083 | JGI IMG/M metagenome (GOLD analysis project Ga0208790, IMG submission 184083) | Marine viral communities from the Subarctic Pacific Ocean - 10_ETSP_OMZ_AT15264 metaG (SPAdes) (version 2) | ecosystem: Environmental > Aquatic > Marine > Oceanic | place: Pacific Ocean | collected... | reverse complement strand
ATGTATTAATTAATATAACAGCGTGTTGTATAGTTTTCCACAGGGGTGTTAATAAGTGGGGTAATTATGTGGAATTTGAGCATAAATATATGGCAAACAAATGTACTAAAAAGATCTGTTAATCCTCCAGAGATAAAGTGCTCAAATAGGGTGTTAATCCTTGGAGTTGTTGTGATCTTGGCGCGCATTCTATCATGACTTTCCTTATAAGTCAAATCCGCGATTATATTTTGTAACATATAAGTACTTGACAAAACAGTTGTTAACAACTATGATACAAAAGTCTTCTGGAGGTTCTTTTCATGTACGTCACACAACAAAAGTATAGAATTACGCTAGATCTTGATGTAATTGGTGATATAAACCCACGAGAAATTGACTGGTACAAAGTATTATCTCTAGAAGAATTTGACAAGGTAAATGTAGCAGTAGAAGACTTTAATACTGATGAGATTTATTACATTTAACGCTTGACAATCCTGTGGAAAAAGTATATAATTAACTCATAAGATTGCGAGGGGTAAGAGAAGAGTTTTTATGTACTAGCGCAGTCCATGCTGTGGAAAAAAAGTTTTCCACAGGGTATCAGTATATACGCTATAGGGCAGTGCTGTGGAAAACTTGCAGCACTTCTCTTATGGTGAGAACTGTGGCATAAAAATTATGCTCCTAGAGGGTGTAAAGAATTGCAACCAACAAATACACCCTCACATAAAAAAAGCACCCTCGAGGGTGCTTGTGACAGTTCGAAGATCGTCTAGACGCTCTGTAACTGTCTCTTGATTTGCTTGCCTACGCGATCGCGGGTGTGATATGGTATGGTGACCAGTTTGATGGCATTTTCATGTTTGAAAATGTGGTGCTTGCTACCATGACGGGCAAGCACCCAACCCAACGACCTAGCAAATTTGGTAAGTTGCTTACTGGTCATAACTCAACCATCATCTCAACCATTTCATCATGGTTGATAGTAGGATCATCCCACTTAACCCCGTCGCCAGTGATGGGCATTCCACCGTTCGTCATGCATCTGATGAACTTGACGTATGGGGTCTCGTCTTCGGGACAAAACTTGACGCATGCCTTAGCGGTGTTGTACAAAAACTCGTCGTTGCCAATCCAAAGAGAAGCGTTCCAAGTTTCGTAGTTTTCCCAACCGTTCATGGAGTCTTGTCGTGTGTACCCCTGTATTATACACGCAAAAAACCCCCTTGTGGGGTGCTAGGGGACAGTTCGCAAAGTGCACACTCTTTCATGCCATGGGTCTGCCCGGGGGGTATAATAGGAGGGTAGTCAAGAGAAATTCCTCATGGATTTTTCAAACGTCTCCCGCTCCGACCTCCAGCGAGCAGACGCACGTGGCGAGATCAAGTACACCGTGCTTCCCGCCTCGAAACCCCGCCGGTCAGACCTCATTATGAGCATGACCAAAGGACTCAGGACCAACACGAACAGACAAGGCAGAGAGCATCCCCATGCGACCCGCCTGACCTGAGCACCCCTCGCCCTCTGCCCCTCCATGGTAGAGGGTTTTTATGTATTTTGTATTAATTATTAAGAGTTATAACATATGAGCAGTGCGCCGGGGGTGTTACGGTATATGACGATTCGCGATACGATAAGTAAAACCGCTCACTACCCTAACCTACAACGAACCAAAAGCGCGAGAGAAATATATTGAAATAAAAAAAATTGCCAGGGCCGAGAATCATATATAAGATCAGTTGGAATCTTACTATGTTTGATGAGTTGGAGATTGAATATAATGAAAAGACCGACGAGTATTATATAAGATTAAGCGAAGAAATGTTGGAAGATCTTTTTTGGGAAGAAGGAGATATGTTAGAATGGCAGATAAAGAATGATGGATTAGTTATTCATAAACTGTAAAAAAATTTTCGTAGGAAAAAATGATTAAGAGTCCTGAAATAAACTTCCATGTATATCATAACAATAATGTATTATATTGTAATCTTAATTACGAAGAACTAGAGAAAAAAATCGCGAAGAAAAAAATACGCCCAGACCTCCATGAAATATTAGTAGTAACATCCCTACCAACAGATGAAGATCATAGTTGTTGACGGTTAATATATAATGGGTTAAAATGTATTGATTAGAGCATTTATTTTATGGCTAAAGGATTTACAGTTAAAGCGAAATCTCCTGTTAAGAAAAAAGAAGAACAGTGGGATATCCCAGCTATTAAAGAAAGGATGAGAGGTAAGAGTATCATCTTCTGTTTACCAGGAAGGGGATGTTCTTATATTTTCTTGAAGAATTTTGTACAACTCTGTTTTGATATGGTTCAGAACGGAATGAGTATTCAAATCAGTCAAGATTATTCATCAATGGTAAACTTTGCCAGGTGTAAAGTACTTGGTGCAAATGTACTAAGAGGGCCAAAACAGATTCCATGGGATGGAAAACTAGAATATGATTATCAACTATGGATTGATAGTGATATTATTTTCAATCCAAATAAGTTTTGGGAATTATGCGATCTTGCTGTCCCAGCAGAAGGTGAGGAAAGAGAGATCACTGCCGGATGGTATGCAACAGAAGATGGGCATACTACCTCAGTTGCTCACTGGTTAGAGGAAGACGACTTCCGCAAGAACGGTGGAGTAATGAATCACGAGACTGTAGAGTCAATGGACAAACGTCGCAAACCATTTACTGTCGATTACACAGGGTTTGGATGGGTATTAATTAAGAAAGGTGTTTTCGAAAGTCTTGAATATCCATGGTTTGCTCCTAAGATGCAAGTCTTTGAATCTGGTAAAGTACAAGACATGTGTGGCGAGGACGTTTCATTCTGTCTAGATGCGAAGGAGGAAGGATTTGAAATCTGGTGCGACCCTCGTATACGTGTAGGACATGAAAAAACAAGAATCATTTGACGAACCACAGTATCAAATTAAAGTTCGTGGTGAAATAGTATTTCTTACGAATGACATGGGAGAGGCCGCAACTAAACTTGCGGACCTAGCTCAAGATTACTATGAGAATGGGACACCAAGTCCTGATGAAGTATCAATGGAAGAACTATGAAATTAAAGCAAAGTCTGACGGGTCTTTCTTATGTGGAAACGACACCGAAAAAAACTTGTCAAGGAAACGGGAAGCATACAAAATATGTTTCAACATCGCGTAACTCGGCTCGAAAAAGGTATCGGGGACAAGGAAAAGGGTAAAAATAAAGAGAACTGGTAGGGATAGTGTATAAATAGAAAAAAAATATGTTGAAATTACGTGCCTCTCACTATTTCTCGGTCCTTTAAAGATATTTCTACCAGTTTTACACGCCATCCTATAACAGGAGACCTTAGTGTAATTAAAAATGAGACTGCAGTTAGTAGATCTGTACGAAATATAGTATCAACTCAATTTGGTGAACGGCCATTTGAACCAACATTTGGATCAGATGTTGCCGGAATGCTTTTTGAAAACGTTGGTCCTGCTGCAGCAAGTATGATGTCACAAAGAATTCGTGACACAGTAGAACAATATGAACCTAGAGTTAATGTAACCAATGTTGACGTTGCTGCCAACGTAGATAGTAATGCTTTTGATGTAACTATTGTCTATGATATTGTTGGTCTTGCTGTTGGCAGACAACATGTAACATTCGTACTGGAATCTGCTAACTAGGAATGGCATTAACTAAATTTACAAATCTGGATTTTGACCAGATTAAGACCGAAATTAAGGATTATGTAAGATCAAACAGTAATTTTACTGATTTTGATTTTGAAGGATCTAACATGTCAATGTTACTTGACATTTTAGCATACAATAGTTACATCACATCATATAATTCCAATATGGTGGCGAACGAAGTGTTCCTTGATAGCGCCACTCTTCGTGAAAATGTCATTGGATTAGCAAGAAATATAGGATATGTACCAAGATCTCATCGATCTGGGTCAACAACAGTCAATTTTACAGTAGATTTAACGTCTGTATCGAGTGTACCAAGAACTTTAACGTTAAAAAAGGGATTATTTGCTACATCTGAGAGTTTTAATAACGTAAATTTCGCTTTTTCGACGATTGAAGACTATACAGTCTCTGTAATTGACGAAATTGCTACATTTGAAGATGTAACAATCTATGAAGGCAACCTTTTAACTAAGAATTTTACTGTTTATGGGAGTGAAAAGACTCAAAGATTCATTCTTGAGAACCCATACATCGATACAAGGTCAATAAGCGTCACAGTTAAACCATATTCTGAGTCTCAAGTAGGAGATGCGTATGAGAAAGTTGAGACTCTCTTGAGTTTGGACGCCACTCGAAAGATTTATATGGTTAATGAGATAGAAGATGAACGATATGAGTTGGTTTTTGGTGATGGCATCTTCGGCAGGAAGGTTGTAGAGGGTGAACAGATCGTTGTTAACTATCTTGCAGCGTCTGGCGACGATTCTACTAACATTAGTAACTTTACTTTTTCTGGTAGAGTGATTAATCCTGATACTAATGGTCCAACCAACGGTACAATATCAGGAATTTCTGTAAATGACACTGTTAGTGGACATCAGGCAATAGAATCTGTCTCTTCTGTAAGGAAATATGCACCAAAAGTGTTTTCTACACAGTATAGAGCGGTTACAGCTAGTGATTTTGAGTCTTTGATACCTACTGTTTATCCAAATGCTGAATCAGTTAGTGCATTTGGTGGTGAAGATCTCACTCCACCTCAATATGGACGTGTTTATATTAGTGTTAAACCTGAAAATGGTCGATTTCTCTCTAGAGCAATCAAAAATAACATTATTGATAAGTTGAAAAAGTATTCTGTTGCTGGAATTGTAACAGAATTGGTTGATCTTAAGTATCTTTATATTGAATTGAACACGAGTGCATATTTTAATGCAAATAAAACGAATGCTTCGACAAATTTGAAGACAAGTATCGTTTCAGCGCTTACAAATTATGCAAATTCCAATGAAATGAATAAATTTGGGTCTAGATTCAAATACAGTAAGGTTCTTTCCATAATTGATGGTGTTGATCGGTCAATTACATCGAATATTACAACTATTACGATGAGAAGAGACCTCAGATGTACAATAAATGCGTTTGCTGACTATGAAATTTGTTATGGAAACCAAGTTCATGTTGATAAAGACCAAATGAACATCAAATCATCTGGATTTACCATTTCTGGCTACCCAGGAACAGTATATTTGGGTGATGAACCAAATGCATGCATGAAAACTGGTACAGTATTCCTCTTTAAGAAATTATCTGAGACTGAGAAGAAAATTATTAAGAGTAGTGTAGGTACAATTGATTATGTTAAAGGAGAGATCCTTTTAAAACCCATAAATATTTCAAATACGGCAATAACTAAGAGCGATAGTCCTATTATTGAAATACAACTTGTTCCAGAATCTTTTGATGTTATTGGCAAACAAGATTTGTATTTGCAATTAGATATTAGTAATAGCTCTGTTTCTATGGTTAGTGACCTTATAAGTTCTGGATCCGATATTTCTGGAACAAGGTATACAACAACATCAAGTTTCTCTAACGGCAAGTTAACTAGGTAATATGATTGAAACTCGCGCACAGATTAATGCACTAGTTGCTGAACAATTACCAGAATTTGTTCAAACCGAATCACCCCTTTTAGGGGAATTTTTAAAGCAATATTACCTGAGTCAGGAACATATTGGTGGGCCTATTAATATTCTTGAGAATATTGACCAATATTCTAGAGTTGGTACATTTACAACAGAATCATTAATTGAATTTACTACTACAAGTGGTGCTGTTGGTTATACTACAAATATAATTTCAGTCAAATCTACTGATGGATTCCCCATTAAGTATGGTATTGTTAAAATTGACGATGAAATTATAACATATACTTCAAAAGATTCCACGAAATTCCATGGATGTAAGAGGGGATTTAGTGGAATTACTAGTTATTATAATGCAGATGAACCAGATTCGTTAATTTTTGAATCTAATGCTGTAGATACACATGAGAACGGATCTGAAGTACATAATATTACCTCAAGATTTTTAAACGAACTTTTCTCTAAATTAAAATATTCTTATGTTCCTGGATTTGAAGATAGGGCATTTGCTGAGAAACTTAATGTATCTAATTTTATAAACAGGTCAACAGATTTCTATAGAGGTAAAGGAACTACCGAATCTTTTGAAATTCTGTTTAGATCGTTATTTGGAAAGAATGTTGATGTTATAAAACCACAAGATTACTTAATACGACCGTCTTTTGCTAATTGGGTTAGTGAAAAACAGATGGTTGTTGAAGCCATTGATGGAGATCCAATGGATCTTGAAGGGAAGACCATTTATCAAGGGTCTTCTTATGGCACAGTAACAAAAGTTGAACCAATTGTATTTGGTAATACTACATATTATCAATTATCACTTGATGCTGGTGTAAAGAATTCTGATATTGATACTGTAGGAAGTATTTTTGGTGAATTTGTATCTCATCCAAAGAGTAAAGCTACAAATGGCATTTCTATTGGATCAACTTTTGTAGACGTTGACTCAACTGTTGGATTTGGTACTACAGGTACATTAAGAATTGGTACAGGCGATAATGAGATATTTTGTGATTATCTAGATAAGACCACCACTCAATTTACTGGTGTTTCTGATCTTACCAAGGTTATTGATGTTGGAACGTCTATTTACGATAGTTCTTATGCCTATGGATATGATGATGCCGGTGAACAAATTAATTTCCGTGTATCTAATGTTATTTCGGGGATAAGTACAGATGGTTTGGGACAATCATTTAGACAGAATGATCCCATTTACGCATCAAAGTTGGGAGCAGATTCTCAACTTAAGATTTCTGATAGTTTACTCAATAATAATCTTAGCAAATGTAGAGTAAAGTCTGTAACATCATTAGGCAATAATTCATATGAATTGGCTACTTGGGAAGATCATTTAGTAAATTTGGGTGATGAAGTTTCTGTTTATAATGGTACTACTTACACTAGTTTAACAGTTACTGATATTCTTGATGCCACAAAGATGACCATTTATGGTTCTCTTCCAACATTCAATAATGATACTGTATTCCATCTTAGAAGAAATATTCTTAAGGTAAGATCTGATTCTTATACTGATCTTCAAAAATATACTGGTAATGTCTTAAATTCTTATTATGATGATAGTCAGGATAATGTTTATATCGTTTCAAACTCCTTACCAGTTTATTATCAACGAAAACTTAGTCTTAATGATAAAACTATTACATTTTCAGGAACTTTTGATGGAGAAGATATTGAAATTGTAGGAACTAATGCTGATCATGGATTCTATACTGGTGATGCTGTCTATTATGCTGGTATTTCAACAACAACTTATGAGTATAGTAATGATAATCCTACAAATACATCAGAAGTTGTCGGAGTAACTACAGAAACTACAACTCTTTCTGGTTTGGATCAAGGATATTACTTCATTACAAGAGTTGATAACAATTCTGTTAAGTTCTCAACAACATTAGATCAACTTTTCAGTAATGAGTTTATTGATGTATCTGGTACTGCTAAAGATCATAAAATTATACCTGTTGATTATAAAGATAAAATAATTGATGCTACAAAGATTATTAGAAAGATCCCAACAGTTGTTGATGATAGATCTAATAAAACTAAGACAGATCCTGGACCAACAGGCGTCTTTATTAATGGTGTTGAACTTTTAAATTACAAATCTAATGATTTTGTCTATTATGGTAATTTATCTAAGATTAATGTATTATCTGGAGGAACGGGTTATGATGTAATTAACCTACCAGAAATATTAATTACTGATTCAGTTGGTAGTGGTGCTACTGCTAGACCGAATATTCAAGGTAAATTTGAAAGAATTGATATTGTAGATCCAGGATTTGATTATATTGGAGATATTAATGTCACTATTAGTGGTGGTAATGGTCAAGGTGCTAAAGCTGTAGCAGAAACACAGTTAGTAAAACATTATAGTGATTTTAAACCATTTACTGAAGTTTCATCTAATAGTATTGGATTTAGTACATATCATAAATTCAGAGATGGTGAAGAAGTAACATATAAGACTTTTTCTGATTGGGCATCTTCATCAAACTTTGTTTCCATTAGTACTTCAATGGTTGAGAATGGGGTATATTATACTTCAACTGTTGATCTCACTACTGTTAAGTTACATAAGACTCAGGAAGAAGCTCTTTCTGGAATTAATCCATTTACACTTAAAAATGTTGGTGTTGGATCTACTGCTGTAGTATTGAATATTCAAAGAATACAATCTACTAAGAAGAAAAGACGACTTTCTGGTATTGTAGTTCAAAATCCTGGAAGTGGTTATGAGAATAAAGAAAGAAGTGTAGGAACAATAGGCATTAATACTGCTACTAATAAAATCAAGATTGTAGATCATGGTTTTTCTAGTGGAGATCTTATTCGATACTCTGTAAGTGATACTGCAATATCTGGACTTTCGGTATCACAAGATTATTATGTTATTAAAACTGGTGTTGATGACTTTAGACTTGCAGCTGCAGGAATAGGAACAACATTATCAAACTCTAATTACCTCAGTAAAGATTATGTAAGATTTGCTGATATCGGTGCAGGTACGCATACATTTAAGTATCCACCAATTACAGTAAATGTTGAAGGAAATATTGGAATTGCAACAACTAATGCATCATCCATTTTTGGTGCTACAATACAACCTATTGTAAGAGGTCCTATAAAGAGTGTTCATGTTACTAGTGGTGGTGTTGGATATGGTGTATCATCTATTGTTAATTATGATAGGCAACCGTTAATATTGGTTAGGAATGGAGAAAACTCACAGTTTAAACCAATTATTGATCAAGGAGTAATAAAAGAAGTTGTAGTTCAATTTGGTGGTGCTGGTTATACTTCAATTCCAGATTTATCAATATCATCGCAAACAGGATCCTATGCAGAATTAGTTCCTGTTATCACTAATGGTTCAATAACAAGTGTTACGGTTATTAGTGGTGGTGTTGGATATTCAACAGCAACTACAACTATTGATGCTGTTAATTCTGGACAGAATGCTACGTTTAGAGCTTCTATTAAAACATGGGAAGTTAATTCATTTGAGAAGTTCAAAGGAACGATTAAAGATGATGATGGTATTGCAATACCTACTGGTGATCATATTCAATTCACTTGTTTCTCTGCACCAAGATCTTTAAGAAGAAATGTATATCAATTAAGTCCTCAAGGGAAACCATATTATGGTAATACTGATTTAGTCTATGCCAGTGGGGAGGAACAACTATCACAGTACCATTCTCCAATTCTGGGGTGGGCATATGACGGAAACCCCATATATGGTCCTTACGGCACCACTAACAGGGAATCTGGCGACATCATTCCAATGACGTCTGGATATAGTGTAGATCTTAAGGCTGGTAGACCATCAGTTAATGATTGGCCATCTGGATTCTTTGTAGAAGATTATACTTACACTGCTGATGGTAATTTAGATGAACATAATGGTAGATTCTGTAGAACTCCAGAATTCCCGAATGGAACATATGCTTACTTTATGACCATCAATAATTTGAAGGTCAACTCTGATGGTCCTTTTGCTGGATATAGAGAACCACAATTCCCATATGTTATTGGAGATACTTATAGATCAAAACCAGAAACCTTTAACTTTAGGAATGATTCTAATACAGACAAATTCTCTGTATCGGATAATAAGTTAATTAGAAATACTAAGTTTAGTAAGATCAATTCCGATGAAAATCTGTATGAGGGACTAATTAATCCAATTGCAGATGTTCTTAAGAGGAAGAAAGGTATCTTAAAGGCGTCTGGCAGGGGTTCTATAGACTCTGTAGGTATTCTGACTGGTGGTACAGGGTATAAAATTTGGGATAGTCTAGAGTTCGATAATGAAGGTACTGGCGGTACTGGTGCTGCTGTTGTTGTTTCTGAAATACTTGGTAAAAAGATAGTATCCATCTCATCTTCGGAGAGAAGTTTCTCTGATGTTGATATTGAACTTTCTTCTAAGTTTGGTTTTGTTAATGTATATACTTCAACACCACATAATTATGTAAATTATGATCTCATCACTCTATCAGGACTTTCTACTGATTTCTTTGGGGGTGTTGATGAAAGACAACAACCTATTAGAGTTGTAACTAACGAATGGAAACTTCAAGCTGGAATTGGAACAACTGGTGTTACTGGAATATCCACTTATTTGTATTTGGATGGTCCTTTAGAAAAAGAAGCTATTAGAGAAGATGATATATTGCAAATAGGTCATGATAGTAATGCAAATTATTTTGAGTGTCTTAGGGTTTTAAATGTAGATAAAGATAATAAGAAAGTACGGGTTCTTAGGGAATTTAATTCTACAACAGGAATAGCTGCTACTGCTGGTGATTTGGTTGTTGAAAAATCTAGAAAGTTCAGTTTCTCTGTTGGGATCTTTACTGATAAATCATATACTTATAATAGAAAATTATATTTTGCCCCGTTTAATACTGTAGGATTGGGTACGACAGCGGGAGTTGGTATTGGATCCACTGTTAGTGTTGCTGGAATTGGTACAACAAACGTAAACAAGTTTATTCCAACCCAATCCATGTATCTAAAGGGTCATGGATTTAAAACAGGTCAAAAATTAATATATTCAAATGGTGGAGGGACTTCATTAGGAGTATCTACAAATGGTATAGCCAATTATCTTTTAACTGATTCAACTCCGGTTTATGCAATTGTTAATGATAACAACATAATAGGATTATCAACATCTAAGGTTGGTGTTGGATCTACTGGATATATTGGTGTTGGATCTTCTGCTGCATATAGATTATATTTCCATACAGTTGGTGCTGGAATAGAACATAGTCTTAAGACACAATATGATGTTGTTACTGGAAACGCAAAGAAAATTGATGTAGTTGTTAGTACAGAAACAAATCCACAACTTAGAATCGGAGATAGAGTAAATCTTAATGTTACTCCTGGTATTACTACAACAGTAACAATTAAGTATAATGATTATCATAGAAGGGTTTTAATTAATCCTAAAGGTATTGCTTCTAGTGGTGTTACTACAACAACAAACTCCTTTAATATTCCTAGTCATGGATTTATAACTGGTGATAAGGTACTGTTTGCAGCTACTTCTGTTGCAAAAGTTTCTGGAATTCCAGGTGGTTTAGTTGATAATACTCTTTATTATGTTATTAAATCTGATATTAATAACTTTAAGTTAGCATCTAGTAAGAAAAATGCTTTATTGGAACCTCCAATAATTGTAGATGTAACTTCTACTGGTTCTAATACTTCCTCTAGTGATCAGCATGTTAGTTTAATTAATCCTCCTTTAACTTTTGTTAATGGAAGTAGAGTTAAGTTTGATGTTTCGGATCCTTCACTTTCTATTGTATCTGCTGGACAAACCATTCAAGCATTTGACTTTAGTTTCTTTGAAGAACCTAAATTCGAAGATGAATGGTTCTATGATAAATTCTATACAAATAAAAAGTCGGAAGTCTTTAATGTAACTAGTGTTGGAGTTCCTGGTATTGATGGTAATGCTAGTGTGACTCTTGATACTCGTGGTGGAGTTCCTAAGATTCTTTATTATTCTCTGACTCCTGTAAATAAGGGAGATTTGACTGATGTTAAATTACAAATAATCAGTGATGATGAAGTTATTGATTATAATACATTATTCTTTGGACCAAGTAAGTTTAATGGTCCAAGAAATGTTACTGGCATTGGATCTACTTTCTTCAAATTATCTCTTCGTGATATTCCAGAACAACCCAGTTATACAAGCGCAGAATCTGAATTTGAATATACAACAACTTCAGAAACAGCAGAAGGTTCAATTTCTTCTGTAAGAGTTAGAAATAGTGGAAGAAATTAT
>Ga0208790_1001140_pt1 | contig 11933 bp, 19 predicted proteins | sample 10_taG_FD_184083 | JGI IMG/M metagenome (GOLD analysis project Ga0208790, IMG submission 184083) | Marine viral communities from the Subarctic Pacific Ocean - 10_ETSP_OMZ_AT15264 metaG (SPAdes) (version 2) | ecosystem: Environmental > Aquatic > Marine > Oceanic | place: Pacific Ocean | collected... | reverse complement strand
CTTTACTTCAGGCTCTTGAACCACACTCATTGTTTTCCTCCAGTTTCAAATTTAGATCTTATAAAATTAAGTTGATCTTTAGTTAGGATTCGCAGAGCTTGTTTTGCCTTTTCGTTACTATATCCATAATAACGTTTTACCAAGTCAAGATCTTTGATTGTATCTTTACGGAGCCAAGGAGAGAATCTCTTCTTAGTTCTCAGTGTATTTAGAAAAAAATCATATTGCATTTTCTTAGGTAGAAAATGGTACCGATTCATCTCATTAGAAAACATAATCCCATCAAGATGACCAGAAAAAATACGATTGACAATGTATGGAGGATACTCCTTCTCTAGTGAAGGATCTTCATCAATCAAATTCTTTTTTGTCTGGTTAATAGATTTCAACCAATCTTTCAATTCAGTCATTATAATATCAATTTATAGGCTAAAGAAACTCTAAATCCAGTAAAATACCTATGGGGTGCATCAGCATAATGCAGTATCTGAGATGGAAACATTATAGCACGATTTGGTTTATATCCAATAATTTTAGTAGGTTCTTCCTTATCTTCAGAAAAAATTAAATGACCATTCCAATCCAATTCCCATTTTGGATTTGGATAATATAAAAAAGTAAAATCCCCATCATCAGTATGAGGATTTCCTGATTGGCCTGCAGATTGCCCATTAGCATATATTCTCTTTACTTTATAAGATATTTTTAATTCACTACAAATAATATCATATAGATATTTGTTAAAATATTCTTCTTCATGAAGATTATCCATATGCCAAAACCAATTATTAGAATTACCTCCATCAGGAATCCATTTAGGTCTTAACATTAAATTCCAAATTTGTTCTCTAATTTCTTCACTAAAAAAATTATCATATACATCAATCATAAAATTCCACCTCTTCATCCTCCTGAGAAAGATTAGCAATATATTGATAAATTAAATCCCATTTAAATTCAAAAGTTTCTCCATTCTCATCTTGAAGATAAAATGGAATATTGGGATGGGTTCTTTTGGCCGCATAATAATGAGCAATCACATTGTAATCATCATCAATACAACGTTCTTTTTCTAATTGTTCTTCAGTCAATTTCATTATGATACTCAATAATAAGACGTTTCACACTCTGACCTTTAGTATTAATCATAGTTTGATCCATATACTCTCCTCCCATTTCTTTAAATTTTTCACCCAATCTTTTTATCTCATCAATAAGTTCATCTCTAGTCATTTTAATTGTTTTCTTTTATATAGATCCTTTAATTGAGATTCTAACACAACTTCGAGACTATTCAAATTTTCTCTCAGATAATCTTCCCAATAGTTACCTTCAATAAGATCATGAAGATGATCTATGTGCTCTAAAGCAAATACCAATTTCGTCTGATCATTCATTCTCATGATCTTTCACTTTAATAATAATTCTATTATTTTGATAATCTGGAATAAACTCTAATGGGGCATCATGATCCCAACAAAGTTCCTCATACAAAGCATTAAGACGATCCATATCTGCATAAAGATCATTGACGTGTTCGCTCATCGGATTATTTGAATGTTGTTGTCTTCAGTCCAGAGTTCGACTTTATCTCTGAAGCGATTTTCTTGTTTAAGTTTCTCATATCTCTTGGTTGCTTTACGCTTCCACCAAGAAATAATATTCTCAAGATGAAACTTATCCCAATTTTGACCTTGTACTAATTTATCATCCTGTTCAAGTAGGACTTCACGAATGTTTGCATATCCATAATCCGAAATATAAAATCTCTTCTTCTGAGTGAGTCCGAAAGCCATATCTATAACAGCATTAAACTTCTCTAATTTCTCAGTGTTACCATACTCCTTGAGAGAATTCCTAATCCAAGAAATCATCTTGGTCTGTCGTTTCATCTTCTTAGAGGATGCCCTATTCTCCGTCAAAGGTTGATTATTATTTAATCTAGTGAAATGATCATGTAACTTATGAAACACATCTGCATGGAGCAGAGGAAGGAATTTACTCTCTGTTAGACCCTTATACCTCATAAAGGGTTTCAACCCGTCATACTGCGATGCTGACGTGGTAGAACCATAAAGGGATGTAGTCTCAAATAAACCAATCTCCTTCTCAAATACTTCATTCAAAGTCTCTCTAGCAAAGTGAGACAAACACATCAATGCTAAAAGTTTACCACCCAAATAATTATATCCAAATGGTTGGGATGGAACTATTACAAATCCCATTACAGCATGACGATTGAATATAGAAAGATTAGGTTGATGACCTAACCAGTTATTTCTGGGTTTGGAATTAATAGTTGGAGAACCAAAACGAATGAATCCCAATACCTGCTGAGATCTTTTCTCATAAACCATCCAGCGAAGTTCTCTACCTGGTATATTACTTTCATTATTATGTGAAGAAACGGCCCTTAATAAATTTATATAGTGTTCCTGAGGCATTGATTTCTGAAATCTCTTCCCCACAAATTTAATATCAAACTCCATTTCATTAGGATGAATATCTTCATTAAAAAAATCATCCTTCAATGAAGCAAGAGGATTTGATTGAGTAACTATTTCCCTTTTTACATAACGAAGATAATCCTCAATAGATGTAAAGTTTTCAAAATAATTAATAAATTCATCTGCTGCCCATTCAGCATCAGATTCAGGAATAATCATAATTTAGACACAATTGAATTGCGTTATCAAAAGTTGTATATTCTGGGCCATGAAAATTACAATACTCATTGAATGCAATCTTCATTTCATTTTCAGTAAGATTGCAATGTTTTGCTGCTTTTGGCAAGTTCCATTTTGCCGCAAACAACATTTCCATTGCTATCCTTGTCTCTGGTCTCACAGTGCATCCATATCTCCACCATGACGTGGGGTGTGGTGAGCCATACCATCATGATTGCCATCATTAGGCAATTTACCTGTCATTAGATATTCGACGGTCTCCTTACATCCACGAAGATAATGTAGTTGCGAATCAACTTTACACCACTCCTCAAACTTAGGATCCAATTCTTCTTTCTGCTTACTGATCTGATCTATTCTTTTGGTAAAACGTGCCAAAAGTTGTTCATAATTTTCTGTCTGTTTCATTAGTAAAACCTAGTAACATCTTTTTTAAGTTCAACAACAATACTATCAAATGATTCTGCCATTCTACGATATCCAGAACCCACATACAACTGGCCAGCCAATACTGATACAGTTGCAGCACCCCAAAAAATATAATAAAATCTAGACTTTACTTGATGTCTTTTCTTTTTATTTGTCATTGTTCTTACTCCATGGTTTGTCATGAGATAAATCTATCCATTTGGGCAAATGTTCCTTAATCCACTTAAAGACTTTCTTCATTTTTTTCTAAATGTTTTATTGGAAATGTTATTAACTTTAATTCTATTAATTGTTTGAGTTGTGGAATACTTTTCCATTCTATCGAAGAAAATTAACTCACCATCATAATAAGATTTTATGGTAGATTTCTCTTTCCAATCAGAACCAACTATTATTATATCAGGTTTAAGTGATTTTATCAACTCCTCAAATTCTGGTTCGCTGGAAAAGAATATTACTTCATCAACTGACTTTAAATTCTCAAGAAGAAACTTTCTCTCTTCCTGATTATGAATAGGTCTACCAGGACCCTTCTTTCCTCTTACACACTCATCGGTATCGATTCCAACATACACATATCCCAACCTCTTTGCATAATTTAAAAGTTCAAGATGTCCCCTATGAAGAATATCAAAGGTTCCATTAACAAAAACTCTTTTAGTTACTTGAACTCGCATTCAACCATGATTTCAGTTAAACATGCAAGCATGTTTATTTCTTGGTCGGCAACGAAAGCTGCTTGGTACTGATACTTAGCCAACACAAGGACGGCACCAGGAATAGTAGAAGGGACCAAGGATTCATAAAGATTATCGTAAATACGACGAAGAAGTACAGTAGTATCATTGTCCATATTACCGTTGACCCACTTACGTACTTCAGGAAAGTTTTTGTCCTTAAGGTTTTTAATAAGTTCATTTACCGCAACATCCGAAAAAGCAGCTAATATACCACTATCTATCTTTCCACTAACTGAATATCTTTGACATTCATTAAGAACTCTCCTCCAGTCTGGAAAATGTTTATTAATAAGTTCTACGAGTACTTTCTTATCAGCCTCAATCCTTTCTTTGTCCAAGATAAAATTGAGTCTTTGGAAGAAATTAGCAGCGATCTGTTGCTTCTCCTTTCCTCTGATTGAGAAATCAATAACGGCACATCTAGAATGTAATGGTGCGAGTATCTTGTTCTTATAGTTGCAGGTAAATATGAATCTACAATTCCCTGCGAACTCCTCAATAAAGGCTCTAAGTAAGAGTTGTACGTCATTTCCGGTGTTATCTGCCTCATCAATGATGACGACCTTGTGCTTCGCTTCCGAAGAGAGAGATACAGTTGATGCAAAATTCTTTGCGTTGTTACGTACTGTGTCGAGGAATCTTCCCTCATCGGATCCGTTGATGACATAGAAGTCCACTCCTAACTCATTACACAATGCTTTTGCAACAGTGGTCTTTCCAATACCAGGAGGACCAGCAAGAAGCATATTAGGTATTTCTCCTTTATTTAGAAAGTCCTTAAAGGTTTTCTTAATATTGTCAGGAAGAATACATTCATCAATTGTTTTGGGTCTATATTTTTCAACCCATATAAAATCACTCATTGTGGAACAATTCCCATAGATGGTGGAATAGAAGAAATTACAGGATTCTTGGTTCTATTGTTAAGTGTGATAAACTTATCTGCTGCCCAAGTTCCCGCAATACACACAGCAATATCATCCCCATCCTCCCAAACAGGATCACCATTCTTCTTACGCATATCCAGAGCCTTCTCTAGATCATCAATAATTTTTTGAGTGATTTTCATTAGTCAAAAGTAGAATCAGGTTCAAGTGCTATGTAATACTTAAGTTCAAAATTAGTATTGGTAAATTTAGACAACAATTTAGAAGAAACTACTACATCATAAGCACCAGGAATAATCTTAATATTTTCCACCTTGAAGTTGAAAATAAACTCCTTATCAGTCTCACCAACAGTAATTGCATATTCATTAGAAGTATCATTCTTCTTATCCCTAACCACCAACTTAACAACACCTGCTCCGCCTACTACACAAAAGTCAGGAAGCTGATAGACTGATGCTGCTTTTAAAAGTTTATCTAAAGAAGCACTATCTAATTGAAAATGAACATCTTCAGAAGGAAGATTAATCTCCTTATCAGGGGGAGAAATAATAACCGCAGGATCTGCATAAAAATACTTCACCTTTCTTCTACCCTCACGAATAGTAAGATAAGATGGTTCACTAAAATCCAATTCAGGATCCTGATGCAATCCAAGTCCATTTAAGAATTGATTTAAATCATAAATTGCAAAGTCACGAGGAAACTCTTCTGGGCTAATCTCTGCTTCTGCTAAAATATTCTTAGCAACAGAAATGGTGCTAAGTTTATTTCCTTTTTTTACCAGAATAGAATTATTAATTCCGGCAAAGTTTTTCAGAATAGTCAGAGTGTTATCACTTAATTTCATAGTTTTGTCTCTAAGTTTCATTATTAGGGCATTGTGTGATCAATATTTCCGGTAGTTGTTGATGGTTTACCGTAATGATCATCAAAGTGTAAGAGTAGCATAGCATAATGTATCACTTTCATCAAGTCTTTCTTTTCCTTTCCTTCCTTACTACCATATCGGCTACCATACTTTATAATATTTGCCTGACAAAATCCAGAAGCAATGTCCCGTGCTGCCAACAAATCTAAAGTTTGTACCTTACGATACTCATGACTAGTACCAGTATAATGTCCTCTATAGGTAGAAGATACATACTCCTCAATATCCTTTAAGATTTCCTCTTCATGATATTTAAAATAATGTGCTGCCATTTCTTTGTCTAATTTCTCCTTTAGTTCTAATGATCCTTGTTGTGTCCACCCATCATTATAGGGCGAAGTTGCCTGGGTATTTAGATTAAAATGATGACCACATTGATCATCATTGTCAGCCATATAAGATTGGGGGTAGGGTGTTCCACTAACCACTGTTTCAGCCATCATATGGTCAAAGGCATCTGTAAAAGGATTCTCTCTATCAGGATCATTACGTTTGTAATCATACCATGCTTCTGAATGCTTATATCCATCAGTGGTGTTTATACCTCCATCAGGATCTGGTTGTTGCTTTTTTTTATCAGTCATAATGGGATAGTCTTCATCAAATGTTCCATCTAATATGGATGCTGCTAAACTCCATGCATTAACCATATTGAAATAAGAAATCGTTTACTAGACTCTCTGCTTTTTCTTTACCAAACTTACCAGACAAGTAACCTCCTACGGGATCAAGTTTAGTCATATAGGCATCAAAATCTTGATAGACACTAGTATCATTTCCAGTTGGTTTTTCATATTCTAACATATCTTTAAATTTAGTCAAGTATGTCTTAAACATTTCTAAATGATTATCTACTTCATCCATCTTACAATACTGAATGTATATGTTCTCAGAGAAATGATTACCTGGTTCAAAGAAACGATAGTCACCTTTGCCCTTAGGTAATCCATCCACAGAAAATAAAAACTTTTCTACAGGATGTTGGAAATCAAATACTATGATTACTTTCTTCTCACTGAACGCCATCAAGTCCATACCAAAGCAAGGAAGATTACTTCCCGTCTTAGGGTAAAGAATATTATTATAGATGCAAGAAGTCTCACTCCATATCTCAACTTCTCTTGCCTTAAGCAAATACTCATTAGTATAAGTTCTTGCTAGAAGATGTGATCCTTTTCCCTCCCAATTGGCCCAAACACTATCTATTCCATTATGGAGTGAAAGAGTTTCATGGAGGACGGCCTTATAGTTTTCCCAGAGATTCATTAATCATCACCATAAGCTTGATCTTCTGCTTTGTTAAAATCAAAGTCAGCATCTACTTTATCATACAATTCAATAAATGATTGCTTAGTTTCGTCATCAAAACGATTTACACAAACTTTAATAGACTTTTCCTTATTTCCGAAAATTGCATATGCCCTCATAATATGAACTAAACGACGAGTACTAATAATCTCCTCTATACCACCGTCATAAAAAGTTTTACGAATTATATCTGCCCAATCTACTAGACGCTTACAAAAATCTTTATCATCTACACCAATACTATTTGCCACATTCTTAAGAATCTTTTCCTCAATCGCAGGAGAAGGATAATCCTGTTCAAAAGTTACGGGAAATCTTTCCAAGAAAGATTCGTTAAGAACATTAGTACCAATGAATCTTCCATCGTCAGACCCTTTCCCTTTAGTATTAGCAGTTGCAATGATATTGAATCCTTTACTTGGTCGGACATACTTACCTATTTTTTTAAGAAATAAACCTTTACCTTCTAATATAGATTGTAAACAAAGAATTTTATTAGATGCTAAATCAATTTCATCTAAAAGGAGGATAGCTCCCCTTTCCAATGCTTCGATAACTGGTCCATTATGCCATACAGTATTACCATCAAGAAGACGGAACCCACCAATAAGGTCATCTTCGTCGGTTTCGATGGTGATGTTGACACGAATTAATTCTCTACCTAATTGTGCACATGCCTGCTCAACTCCAAATGTTTTTCCATTACCAGAAAGTCCAGTAATAAAAGTGGGATAAAATAATCCAGCCTTAATAATACTCTTGACATCATTAAACGATCCAAACTTAACAAAAGTATTATCCTTATTAGGAATACAATGAAAATCAGAATCCGGTAATACAGCCGGAGCACTAAATGAACGCTCAATATTTTGAACTGCTTCAACTGTAACTTCTAAATTCCATTTACCTCTCGAAACCTTAAATTGCTCAAGACGACGAGTAACAGTTTGGTAATTTATATTTCTAGAAGCACAAAAACCTCTGACATCCGCAGCTGTCAATTCAACTCCGTATAGAGATTGCAATTCATTCAACAATTGCTTATCAGTCAAAGCGATTTTACGAGGCATGATGTTGTGTTTTTATTTATGATGTTATTATAGTATAAAAAGGGTCGGTATAGACCCCATGAGAGACAGTTTAGAAAGTGGTTACGCAATTAACTCCACAAATTCACCAAGAATCTTTTTATTCATCTTCTTACCTTTCAAACTATTGACAAATGCCTTTTTAATTTGAGCCTTTGTAGCATCTTTCTCCACCTCAAACTCATCATCATTTGATAAAGCAGAAGATGATAAACCAAAATAAGAATGATAACCAGAATTTTTAATGGTAAATGCTTTATTTTTTCTCCACCCCTTCATAATATTATCATATGAATCCGAAGCATAAGAAAGTCCAGCATATCTTCTAATAAATGGTGCAGCATCTCTATTATTAAGAATACGAATTCCAATAAAATTCATATCAGAAAACGTCTGTCTTAAATCTTTTAACAACAGATCAGTAAAATCACCCCAATACGCCAATCCCTCACAGGAATAACTATATCCTGTTTTACGATTACGTAGAATACACCTCTCATGAATATTACAAGTTCCCATATAAGGATTCTCTTCCCAATGACGACGAAATTCTTTACTGTACCTTATTGGTGCACCTTCTCCATCACTAAGTACTACACACTGAACCTTTTCAAGATTATGTTCTTTCTTAAATTGAGGTAAAATTTGATGAAGAGCAATTAAACTTTCATTTAATGGAGTCCCAGAAAGAGTCATTCCAAGAGGAATAGAATAATAAACAGATGAACCCATCCCCCTAGAAAAAACAACTCCTATACGAAAAATATTTTTCATTTGATCTTCCAATACCTTACTCCTTACTTTACTAGTAAAAAGATTCATCAAAGAAAATGTCTCTGCTACGAAAGCGAATCCCTCTTTCTTCTCATAGGCAAGTCTATGAATACTTTCATTAGGGGGATATTCATTCGTAAAGGCGTATACCTCAAAAGGAATACTAACTTTCTTACAAAACCATAACAAATTATATAACTGCTTAATAGTATCAAGCATAACATTGCTCATTGAACCCGACCAATCCAAAATGAATACTAATCCATGATTCTTACCATCAGGAAGAATAGTTATCTTCTTAAATAAATCCTCATTATATTTGTAAGTATGAAGATTAGAGACATCTAAGACCCCTGTTCTAGCAGTAGTAGCCCGAGCATATGCACTAGCAGATTTCTTACATTCAAATTCTTTAACCAGATAAGAGACTTCTTTCTGTGCATTTCTTTTAAACTTTACAAACTCTTCATCCACTTCCCCAAATAAATCCTCACTAAAAGTTGTTAATCCCTTTTCCTGTAGGGACTTTCTCCAATCTTCAGTTTGAGTTTTCCATGAAAGGTCTATATCATCATGTATTACTTTATTATCAATTATAATTCTTTTCAGTTCCAAGTCAGGCAATTCAAAATAGGTACTTTCAAGATTATTACGAGTATCTGTTAAACCTTTAAGAGAATCTTCTAAAGTTTGGGTAGTGTGAACTTCTGGTTCATCATTATTACTTACACCACCAACATCATTAGAAGTCCTATAATCAGGATCAACATCAGTTTCCATGTCAGAATTATCAATGTCCCTAGAATCGGTAGAGCTATCAATATTATTGATACCAGAGTCATCCACCCCAGAATCCTCACTGTCAGATGTAAGAGAGATCTCTTCTTTCTCATCTTTAAGTTGCTGTTTGCAGAAATTATATAACGCTTCTGCTGCGGATAGGGTCTCATCAAACGTTTCGACATTTTGAATTAAATTGATAATCGGAGTTTCAGTAGGTGAAAAAGATATATTATTCCACGCACCAATCTTGCAGTATAAATTAATCCTATCAGCAAGATTAAAATTATTAAGATCTTCATCTTCTATCTCAAAGAAATCTTGGTCATTAAGTTCATTATATCCATTATAAAAAGTTTTGGCAAGTCCTGCGTATCTTCTCTTCATCAACTTTTCAATTCTAGCATCCTCCACAATGTTTACAAATGTAGGAGGTATCTGCACTTCTAGAAACCAATCCCTATCCGGTGTGTAAAGGGCATGGCCCACTTCATGTGCCACCAAACAATCATATACACCATTACTTGCCTTATCCCACTTAGGAAGGGTTAAAACACGAGTGTGAACATCAAACTGTGCAGTCTCTATCACCCTATGCTCTACAATAAGATCTTCCGTAGCAAGTAACTTGGCCAGTTGAGATTTGATTTCGTGATTGACTACCATTAGTGATGTTGCTTATAAACACATTATACGACGAAACCCCGCGTTTTGCGGGGTTCAGTAGACGCTTTATCAACTGTCTACGTCTTGCTTTAGCAGAACGTAGTGCCTGTGGTTTAAGTTTTCGTTTCCTCTCCTTGTTGGAGTGGTGTCTCCAGTTCGGTACTTGCATTGTTCTGATTCTGTTTTAAATACTGATCACTTCTAGGATCTGTAATGAGGTACTTACAATACTCCCATCCATTCTTCTTGAAGTCATCAGACATGTCTACGGGTCTGTTTGGTTTGATGTCACTCATTATGAGTCTGAGTAGATACTATACGAGAAAACCCTTTAACTTTATCAAAGACTGTGACACTTTGAAATTTGTCATGCAGGTCTGCCTTATGGGATATAACAAAAATGTTCGCACCTTTTATTATATATCTAATAATCTTCAAAAATTCTTCTGTACCAAACCCGTCCAATGACGAATCAAATACCTCATCCATAATTAGGAGATTGGTATTAACAGAATTTTTAACTCTGGCAACTTCCCTCCAAGTAAAAAGAAGAGCCAAATCAATCCTCATCTTCTCACCTTCACTAAAAGAAGCATAAGAGAAATCTTCATGAATCGGTGATTTTACCGTTTCATTAAACTCTTCATCTAAAGTAAAGTTAATATAAAAATCCATCAACTGAAGGTAACGATTTACCTGTTGGTTAATGAATGGAAGATACTTTTTAATTATTTTTGTCTTTACTCCATCATCCTTCAATAGAGAATATGCAAAATCATAGTAGAGGATATGCTCTCTCTTTGAAGAAAGATCTTCAATTGTCTTTTGGAGATTGTCCTTAAACTCAATTAGTTTATCGTGCTCAGTATTTCTGTTTTCAAGTCGTTCGGTAATAGTTTGAACTTCATCTTCAAGATCTCCGATTTGTCGTTGACTGAGACTAATCCGAGTATTGTTTTGAGAAATGCCATGGTTGAGTTTAGTAATCTCCTTTGATAGTTGGGTAAAGTGACGTTCTCTCTCCGATTCTAACTTTATAGTCTCCTCAAGGTCTTTAAAACCTTTTTTGAGATCCTTTGCTTTATTTTGAACGTCGGCAATTCTATTTACACGAAACTCCTCTTCTATATCCTGAGTACATGTAGGACATACCGTATTATCTGTGAAAAACTTATGTTCCTTAGTAATAGTAGATACTTTTTGAGTAATTTTACCCTTAAGATTATTAAGTTTCACTAACTTCTCACCAGCCCCAATCACCTTCTGCTGCTCCTCAATCATATCTGATGCATTGGATTCTAATATCTGATTGTGCTCTAGATGAGTATCAACTTCAACCTTCAAAACTTTAATCTTATCCCTATTTACTTGAATACTACCCTTTCCCTGTTCCTCCAACTCTTTAATAAAATTCTCTTGCATAGAAATCTTATCATTAAGATTATCTTTTCTAAAATTCAATACTTTAGTCTTCTCCTTTTTCTCTCTAATCTTATCCTTAATCAATCCATTCATTGCAGAAAAAATACGAATATCTAACAAATCCTCAATAACATCTCTACGATTTGCACCCGTCAATTGCATAAAAGGTACAAAAGTACTACTACCCAAAATAACAATTTGAGTAAAAGATTTATAATTTA
>Ga0208790_1001135_pt1 | contig 11957 bp, 18 predicted proteins | sample 10_taG_FD_184083 | JGI IMG/M metagenome (GOLD analysis project Ga0208790, IMG submission 184083) | Marine viral communities from the Subarctic Pacific Ocean - 10_ETSP_OMZ_AT15264 metaG (SPAdes) (version 2) | ecosystem: Environmental > Aquatic > Marine > Oceanic | place: Pacific Ocean | collected... | reverse complement strand
CCTGATCCAACATCTCCTTTAGTATCAACAGGTTTTGCGGTTGCTCTTGCATCAGTAGGACCATTCGGTATAGGAGGAACATTTTTGTGACCATCCCTCATATCTCTATGTTTTGGTGCTGTATGATCACCAACCACACCGCCAGTGCTAAAGGCAGGCACGACAATACCACCAAACTCAGCAGCCTGGACACCCTTTGCCATCTTAGGTTTGTTGGCATTGGGTCCGCCATATAAACTATTATGTTCTAAGAAATAATCTGCACCAAACGCATCAACCGTTGGTTTATTGATTACAACTTCACCAGGTCGAGCAGCAATCAACTGAGTATCAACACCAGCACCCTTGATATCTGTGCCGCTGGTAGTTGTTATCTTTGCACCCTTTCTCATTGCTGGAATCCCACCACCAGAAAATCCCATTCCGCCCGTTCCAGTTGGATCTCGACGTAACCCAAGAGGATCATTATGTAGATCAGGCATATTATTAAGTGTTCCACCACCACCAGCATCACGAAGTCTTGTTCCTTGTACTAATGCTTCTCTATCTCCAGGAGTCAAATCTTTAGTACTTGGTGCTACCTCTAAAGCTGCGCGAGAAGTGTTTGCTCTTTCTGTTTCATTCTCAACAACCTTATCCTTATTCAACATCTTACCAATACCATAAATTCCAAGACCAGTAACAGCAGCTGCTGCTAACCAAGGATTCCTTGCAATTGCTTTACCTAAGGCAGGAATGACTGTAAGCAGCATCCTCCCTGCAAAGAATAATAACCTTGAGGTCAGTCCAATGACAAATTTAGTTAGTCCATTACCAAAGATTAGATAAGCACCCAATAATGCAGGCCACCAATCATTTAAGAATCGACCAATACTCTCAACTTTACTCTGATTATCTGGGTCTCCAAACCAACTAACCAATCCAAGAAGTGCTTTGCCCAAGAATATTGCAGCAAAGAAGTTGATTATCTTATCAAGGATATTTGAGAATGGTTTTGCAATCTTATCTACTGCCTTCTTTGCCTTTTTATCACCTTTACCACCCTCAAATCTCTCCTCTTTTGCCTTCCTTTTCTTATCTTCCCCTAACTTTCTTGCAAGACCAAACTGCTTTTTAATAAAATCGTTTTGTTTTACAAGAGTTTCAAAAATACTATCTACTGTTTTTCTGATTGCAGCAACATTTTGCTCCAGAGTTGCTCCAGACTTTCTCTTTTTTCTCTCTTTTACACTGTCAGCATCTTGTTCTTCTGCAGATTCTGCTGCAGATTGGCGATTTGCAGATTCTGGAACTGGAGGTTTGACAGCAAGTGCTGATGTCCCAGGTGCTGCTGGTAAAAGATTTTGACTAGGAACTGCAGGAGGTGGTGTCTGACCAACTCCAGTTTGAGTCTTTGGTTTCTCTACACCAAAGAATGAACTGACAAATTTATCGAAGTCTACTTTACTTTTACTTGCTTTAAATGCTTCCTTTCTCTCTTCGGGAGAAAGTCTTTCTCCGTCGATAGTTCCTTCAGTTGCAATCTCTTGACGTAAACGCTCATAGTTGTCGGCACCAAAAAAACTGCCAGGATTCATACTGTTCTTCCTGACAGTTACTCTTCTTTTTGGTGGACGACCCCTATATGCTCTTGCCATTAACCTAATGATGATGCTTTTTGTTGGTCCATTCTAAGTTTTTCTTCTTCAATGTGGTTCCTGAGCATCGTGACATAGATGTCTCTTTCCCACGGAATCATATTTTCAATCTCAGTCAAAGAATATTTATGGAACTGCATTAAAGAGAAATTTAACTCATAAAAGTTCATTAGGTTCATATGGATCATCCCTACGCGAAAAAACTAGATAGTCCCTCAAGTACAACAGCACTGCTTTTTCCAGTGTTTGGATTTTTTACCTTAATCTCGTGACTGAGTTTAGGCATAGTCTCAAAGAATGACTCAATCTCTTTAAATTGAGTCGAGTTCATTGACTCCAAGAACTCAAATAGTTCTTTCTTAGTACAGTCAGAGGCAACCCAGACTTCTTCCTCAGTGTAAATCTTATCTATACAAGCAACAATCAATTCAAATGACTGCTCCATTAAATTACCATCTTTAAAGTCAAAGTTATTTTTGATGAATTGTTCCAGTGATGGATACTTCATCTCAATCATAATTGTATCGTCAACTTTAATCCTCTTGCTATGCTTTGGATCCTTGGTGACGTGAATGTCCTCAAGGTTGATTGACACAGGAACTTGAGTTTCGTTATCATCTGGACAGATGACATTTACCTCAACTTCTTCACCCACAGACTTGCCACGGATATTGAGGAATAGATACTCAATGTCAAAAGTTGGGAGTTCCTCAACTTTTATACCGCTTGTTTTAATACAATTCTTAATAACAGTTTTAACTGCTTTGGTGATATCTTTTGTGTCTTCGGTCTCCATTGCGAGGACCAAAAGTTTCTCTTCTTTGACCAAAAATGGTCTATATTCGATTGTTTTTTCTGTTGAAGGCAATTCCAACTCATATGTTGGCGTAGCAATTTTTGGTAAAGGCATAATGTCCTATAATATGGTCAGTAAGTTTATTTATACTAGTAATTGGTATATTTCCCCATTTCCTTGATTGATCCAGTCGATGGTGAGTTATATCCCGTAGGTTTGTCATTCATATACTTATCAATTTGCTGAGAAGTATTAGATGGATTTGTATTTACATAATTACCATTACCATCAGTATTATTAAGAAAATTTTCTACTGAACCTATGGAACCAGATACATTAGATGAAGATTCTGCTGAATTACTTGAAGTAGTTGCCGCAAAATTTTTCACAGCAAGTACATATCGAGTGAAGGTATAGTTTACTGTACATTTTAGCAGTTCGGATGAATTATATGAAACTGGCATTGAATTGATAGACAGGGGGTATGCATCTATAAATGAATATTCTAGATAAGTACCATTCTTTTCATAATTTTTTTCAAATTTGTTGATGACTATCTGGGATTTATAATACTTTTTAAACTGAGTCCTATGTACAAAGTTTGGTGCTCGATTATCTGTATTCTCCTTGTCACCAATTAGGGGTTCTCCAGCAATATATCTTATCCAGTCCTCAAAGAATAAAATAACATTATAGCCAGTATTTACATAAAATGTAAAACTTGCTGTAGCATCGTATGCTTTTCTATAAGCAATCTTTTCTGTTGTACCCACAAAGTCATCTTTGAGTTCGTGAGTCATAAGATTTGACCCAGGAAGTGATGCTTCTGAACAAGATAAGTTTATAACGTCTTGATTGTGCTCTGGTAGTTGCGGTCCTCCTAGTGGAGTGTAAACATTTACAGTATATTGTGACGTTAAAGATGGAGCGAGTAGTTTGGTTTTCACCTCATTCATCAGTATGGCAATTGGTTTAGGCATCTAAATACAGGGTAACCCTTTATTATATGTAGTCGATGTCTAGAGATGGTAGATTTCACCAAGGAAGATTTCGTCCACAAAATCCTCAAAAGTATCTTGGGGACGTGAATAATATTATATATCGTAGTTCTTGGGAACTTAGATTCTTAAGGTGGTGTGACCAAAACACCAACATTCTCCAATATGGTTCCGAAGAGTTTTTTATCCCATATGTATCACCGGTCGATAATCGGGTACATCGTTATTTTCCAGATTTTATTATTAAAGTACAACATAAAGATGGGTCTGTAAAGAGATATGTTGTTGAGGTAAAACCAGAAAAACAAACAAAACCACCTAAACAAAGAAAGCGTGTAACCAAATCCTTCATCTATGAGTCAAAGACCTATGCTGTCAATCAAGCAAAATGGAAAGCAGCAGAGGAGTGGTGTAAGGATCGTAGATTAGAATTTAAGATTATAACAGAAAAACAACTAGGCGTTAAGTAATGGCATCACCTAAATTTGAACTCTTAGAGAAAGTTATTGACCGAGAGTTAGATCCTGATGACATTATGGCAGAGATTATGAATATTTACGACGATATCACCATAATCCCAGATGTTGGTAAGACATACACATTCATATATCGAGCAAAGTCACCAAATATCATTTACGACGAGTTTCCTCTAGTTGCTGTAACTAGCATTGAAAAATGGGGATTTAAAGGATTAAATTATCATTGGGGTGGTTGGCGACAATACACTTGGGTGGAAATGATGAGTCAATGTCACTACATCACACAAGAAGATGTTGGTGAGTTAAATGCTGTTCCATATAGGAACTTTAAAGTTTCGACATAAATAAACAAAAGTCTCCAGATAATGGCAGTTCAATATACAAATTTACCATTGCAGTCGGGAACGGGTAGCAATAAACAGTCAGTCAAAGTTCAAGTACAGATTGACCCAAATGATCCCCAAAGACCACCGACAATCTTTGACAAGGATACTGGCGACATTATTGGTCAATGGGACAATAATTCTGGTGCTTTTGTAGGTCTTGGAGAGAGTACTGTAGGAAATAATCAGCACGTTGATTCCTTTATTGCTCAAAACCAGAGTCAACTAAAACAAGCAACCACAAACACTATAAATGACTTAAATCCTTCTCAGAAGAATGGATTTGCCAACGGAGGAGTATACTCTATAGGTGTGCAAGGTAGTTCAGCAACTCCAGCAGGCGATGGAACTGCAACAGCAAAACCAAAATCTATACAAGCTGGCAGTCAATCACCATCGGTAAATCTTATTAGAGAATCTGGTCAAGGTTCAAGTCTTAGGTATCCATCAACAATCTCTGGAGACTTTGTTTTATTTCAAATTTTTGAATATATTGGTTCCGGCGTAAGTGCCTCATCAAACTTTGGATTAACAACTGTAAGAGCTGATGTTAATGGCAAGTCAGTAGCAGCCATTGCATTACCAATTCAAGCACAGATTGTTGATAACAACACAGTTGATTGGAAGGAAGATACTCTTAATGCATTGCAAGGAGCTGCAGGAGGTGCTGCACTAGGATTGCTTGGGGCAAAAGGACAAGAGGGTGCTCTAGACCAATTGCTTAAATCAGCACAAAAAGCGAATGAAGAAGAGACAGAAGGAGGGCAAGGGAGTGATTTAGCAAAGGCAATTAAATTTGCTGCAGCATCACAAGCAGTTGGGTCGCAGCTCCGATCACGTTTCTCTGGTGAGGTAATGAATCCAAACCTTGAACTGTTATTCAATGGTCCTCGTCTGAGAAACTTTAACTTTGCATTTTTTATGTCAGCAAGAGATGAGGGAGAAGCAAAGATGATTAAACAGATTATCAGAACGTTTAAACAAAAAATGGCAGTTCGTGATGGTCCTGGATCTCTGTTTCTAAAAGCACCTCACATATTTAAAATAACTTATAAAACTGCTACGGGTGCAACACATCCATCAATCAATCAAATCAAACTTTCTGCATTGACATCACTTAACGTAAATTATACCCCAGCTGGAACTTACAGCACTTTTAATGATTCAGATCTTACAATGACCGCATATCAAATGACTATGCAATTTTCTGAACTTGATCCTATATATGAATCTGATTATGCTTTAGTCGGTCCAAACGAGATAGGTTTCTAAAATGGCAAATTACTTCAGTTACGTTCCAGAGATTGATTACGTTAATCGTTTTCCTAATGCAAAAATTGGTGAGTATAATCGTGCCAAGAATTTATTCACACGAGCAAAGATTCGTGATGATATCTTCCAAGACCTATCTAACTTTACCAAGTATAGCATCGTAGGTGATGAGAGACCTGATAACGTCTCATACGCATATTATGGAGATGCTACTTATGATTGGTTAGTCCTGCTCGCAAATAATGTAGTTGACGTTTATAGCGAATGGCCTATGACTCAACAATCGTTTGACACATTTTTACTTAACAAGTATGGCACATATGGCGAGATTGATGGCGTTCATCACTACGAGTCTATTAAGGTAACGAACTCTAGGGGCATCAAAGTCTTAGATGCTGGTCTCACTGTTCCATCAAACTTTTCAGTAACTTATTTTGACAGTGGACTGGGAACAGAGGTGACTAAAACAAATATAACCAGAGAGATTACAAATAGAGTATTTGAAGATAAACTTGAAGATAAAAAGAGAAACATCTATCTCCTGAAAAAAGAGTATCTCAATATGATTACTCAGGATGTTAAAAATGTCCTTAAATACAAAGAAGGTTCCACTCAGTATGTGAGCAGAACCTTAAAGCGTGTCGATAATATCAGACTATATCAGTAATCAACTATCAGCAAGACGTTGGAAGTATGAGAGGGTGTCGTCATCTTCGCCACCATCATTGGATGATGAGGAGTTGGACAACTCATTCAGTTTCTCAAGGAACTCCGGCCGGAGTTCGGACTCAGTTTCTTGAGGACGACTAAACTCGGGTTTGAATGAACCACGAGTCGCCTCAAATGCTTGCTCTTCCTCTTGAGTCTCACGGTCCTGCCTCTTAGCACTGGGGCGATCGCCCAACACATAGTCAAGACGCTTTTGGAGATCCTCATAGGACTTGAACTGATCTGCTGCAACCATTGCCTCAAGAGAATACTCTTTCTTCCAGAGTGTCTCAAGAGCATCATCGTCATCCAGCAGTGCGCTAGGACGATCAAACTCACTGGAGTCATAGTTCCAGTAACCTGCAACCTTCTTGAGTTTCAGTTTGAAGTTTGCACCCTGCCAAAAGTCAAAAGGATTGATAGGAGTCTCATCCTCAAACTCAGGTTGCATTGCTTCCATAATCTTGTCAAAGATCTTCTTACCAAACTTGTAAAGGAAGACTTGACCCTCATTCTGGGGGTTTGCTTTGTCCTGCACAACATAGATGTTGGCATAGTAGGACAGTTTACGCTTTTGCTTACGTGCAATTTCTTTATCTGAATCACTTCCACTGTTCCAGAGTTCACGGTTATACTCGGACACAGGATCTTTGCCACCATTAGTGGTCAAAGAGTTTTCAATATACCAACCGCCTGGTCCTTGGAAGGCGTGACTGTACAGTTTTGCCCAAGGGAGATCTTCTCCATCAGAGGCGGGGAGGAAGCGGATAACGGCATAACCATTGCCTGTCTTATCCATTTCTGGTTTCCACAGGCGCTCATCAGCGCCACCAGATGTTTTGTTCATCTTCTCTACTTCTTTAACCAGTTTGTTGGTCAGGTTGCCAAGAGAAGACTGCTTCTTAAGTGCGGAAAAGGACATTCAGATTAACCTCGGATTTGTTAGGATTTGGTCTTTTGGGACCACGTTATTATAGCAAGGATTGGGGTCGGGTGTCAAGATCAGATTTGATTTCTCATCATGACAATGATTTTCTGCATATTTGAGAAAATCACATCCATACTCATAGTTGATGGGAGACCCATCACTCTAGCAGATTCAAGAATCTGCTGTTTCATTTGTAGTGCCTCAGAATCATCAGATAGACTCAAACGAGTGTACATGATCCTTTGCTTTTCTAAAAGTTCTTCAAGAATATCAATGTGTTTTGATTTTTCATCATCTGACATGGCGGAGAATGTGAAAACGTCGGTATAGACTTTTTCTTGAAGTTCTTGGATTTCGGTAAGTTCAGCACGAACTACCTCCGAATCAAAAAAACTCATTTTCCTCCTAATACTGAATCTTTTAATATTTGCATATAACGTGATGCATCTATATTTATAAAGGATTTGTACTTCTTCATTTTCCTCGAAATTGATGACCATACGGGATCATCTAGTATCTTATCATACTCTTTAGAGAAGTGAAGTATCTCATCATAGACCATTAGTGTTTCTAATGATACTGATGATTTTAGATATTCTTTTACAATCTGAGGATGTCTCTTATTTTCAATCAAAAACGTCTTATCAAAGTTTTTGATATCTAAGATCTTCTCTGACTCCTCTACAAACGTATAAGAAAGTGACTGTGTTCGCTTTCTCCACGAGACATAGTTTGATTCACCATTTTTGATAATCTCTCCGATCCACATTCTATCGGGATCATCACACGAAACAAAATTCGCGACAAAGTAATCAAGAATCTCTCGATCTGACTTTTGCCGCGATAGTTTTTCAAACCAATATCGATCCTTTCTATTATAAAAGGATTGTAGCGATGCACGACTCTTTCCACAGTATTTGTGGTAATCGTAGGTTTCCTTGCAAAAGTGCTGTTTTAATGCAAGGTATGTCTTGTAACAATCAAAGGGTGCCATTATAAAAAAGTAATAGGAGCGATTTTTTCCCGGGATTTTTTTTCCGACTTTTCTAGAATCAAATCGGCAATTTTGCCCTGGATGTTCGCTTCAGATAGTTTAACTTAGTTGCTTCAGCACGAATTTTTTCTTTGAGTGGTTTTGATATCAACTTGGGGATTGACTCAACATCCAAACTGTTTTTATCGCAGAAAAAGACGATAGCATCAATATAAGACATATCTTTTTCCTCTTTTACGATTTTTTCAATCTCTTGAGCAAATCGGGCAGTGCAGAAAAACTTTTTCTCTAGTGCCTTTTCAAGATCTTTTTCCATAGGACTCCAATTTGTGTTCCACAAAGTCTCTAATGTACTTTGAGAGTAACTTGATGTATTTGCCTTTATTATACTCTTCATAAACTTCAACATCTCCATTTTCGCATGACATAAGAATAACGAACTTCTTGACTGTAATACCAGTCAGTTCATAAAGCATACAAGCATATGCCGCACACTGTACAAAGTAGTGGTCAATCCACTCTCTTGGTTTTGGTTTGGCGCTTGTTTTAAAATCAATGACTGCTAGTTCGCCGTTATATTCAGCGATACAATCAACCGTACCTGCTACACCTAGTTGCTGACTGTATAGAGATTGCTCAAGACAGTGGATGTTGTCAATCTTATCCAGTTCATCTTTGGCCATCAAGAATAAGTATTCAGAGAGTGGTTGTACTACACCATTCTTAAACTCTTTATTCAGTAGATGATTCTCCGTGAGTGTATGGAAATCAGTACCACGACTAGTTGCTTTCCTAGTAATGTTATTTGCTTTCTGTTCACCAACCCTCTTACGCCATTTGGCAAAGATCTCCTTGTTGTAGTGACTGATCACAGATGTGATGGATACTAATTTAAATACTTCAGAAGTATCTGAGTCTGGAATTTTGTAATACCGAACACCATCGATAGTTTCCCTATCAAGGTTAGGGACATCACATTCTACATAATTAAAAGTCATAGTTGTAAGTCATCTTTAGCAATGATGTACTCTTTTACGAGTCCAGATCTCACGATATCATTGATATCAAATTCAATTATATCAAAGGATGGCATATTACGCAATATTTTAAGGAAATCAACAATACCATTCCGTTCATTTGTCTTTACCAAATCAGTCTGAGTGCCATCACCACAGAACATAATCTTACTATTCTCGCCAACACGAGTGATGATAGAGTCTAGTTCGTGGAAGTTAAGGTTTTGAAACTCATCAACAATGATAATAGCATTGTCAAAAGTTGTGCCTCGGATAAAAGAAGTACTCCAAAACTTGATAGTCTCCTGAGTCTTAAGACTACTGTAGAGCATCTCAAAATCTGCGTCAGATGACATCTTAAACATAAACTTTACCATATTCTTATAAGGAATCTGATAAAGAGATGACTTATCCTCATGGTCACCAGGTAAGAAACCTATCTCACGAGTCGTTACAAGAGACCTTACGAGGTAAACGTGCTCGTATGGTAGATTCTCATTTAAAACGTCTTTGAGAGCGTTGTAGAGCATAATAAAGGTCTTACCTGTACCTGCACAACCATACGTAACGATGTTTTGACCCTCACTGTACTTATTAAACAGAATTTTTTGATTCTCTGTAAGTGGTTCAACGTCAATCAAAAGATTGGTGTTGATTGGTTTTCTCTTCTTTAACTGTCGAGCAGTTAATCCAACCCCAATGATAATATCATCGGAGGAACTACGCTTTTTCCTTGGCATATTTCTAGGTAATAGGTTTTACATTAGATCCTGGTGCTGTACCCGCCTTACGAAGGACATCATTCCACCCTGGATTTCTTGCAATCAGTTTGTCTTTCCATTCTCCAACTTCTCCGACTCCAGGACAGGTACTTGGGTCCGAAAAATCTCTGTGCCACTCTGGATTATCAATCTTCCACTGATCCCATGCATGGACGCTCATTATAACGTCTTTTGTTTCACCAGTTGTGGTGTTTTTTACCGGATAGGTTGCCATTGTATTAAATAATATGTAAATATTTATTGAACCCAGTCAAGTGCTTTTGAAACACTTGGAAACTGATTGATAAAGAGTTTTTTACACTCAAGAGCGATCTCCATGTGCTCCTTCTGAGTACCGTTTGCAGACCTCAAATCGATATAATGAATCCACGACCTACATGATCCGGTCATGTAAATTTTTGTGGGCACACAGAGTGGGAGCACCATTCTTGCACATTCCTTCGCAATACCACGATCAAGCATCTGTTGATACAATGCCAATGATGAATCAAACAGTGTCTCCATCTGCTTGTTAATGAGTTCAACATCTTTTGGATCAAGATCATCAATACTATTCTGACGATTCTTATCATCCTGACGACGCAACTCAGGCAAAGGAATCTTCTCACCAAAACCTAGGAGAGATGAGTCAGCATATCGTTGAGAAAATTCTTGATATGTAAAACTGCGGTGCCTCAGGATTTGAGCCGCGATTGCTCTGGTAGTATAGATTTCCAGTGTCATATATGCTTGCTCAAACACAGACCAATGCCGATGCTTGACGCAATACTTTAAGAGACCTTCAAAACTAGGATTTTCCTGGTTGTTGGGATTCGACACTCTGGCAATATATGCCATATTCTCCTCAGGATCAGGAGTACACTGTATAAACCTAACTGTCATTATTATCTTTGTGTTTGAAGTGTTGTTTGTTTTCTAAAGACTTTTTAGCAGCCCTTTTCATCATCCTAATATACACCAATTCTTCCTCTGTGTAAAGATTAGGATTCCTCTTCGCCTTTTTTTGTGCTTTCTTGGCAAGCTTTATAGTATCCTTGAAGCGCATTGTCTTCAATAAGGTAATTTTTAAAGTATTTATCAATGTTTGTTACATCTCTGTTACCTTGACCTACCCAATAGTCACAAAACTCATAGACCTGACGACAATAATCATTTAGATAATGATTAAGAGAACGGAATATGCTTGCTCTGAGTTCCATTCTTTCGTCAGAGTATCTCCAGTCATTTTCATTCGCAGTTGAACTCATAAGTCCTCTTTTGTTAATAGTCATTAGTCTGGATTCCCATCATCATCGTCAGTATCTTCATATCCCATAGGTTGTTTGAGGCATCCATCAGATTTCCAAACTTCATATGCGTGAGGATCAGAGTATACTTCAGATTCTAACACATCAACAATCTTTTTCAACTGTTGAACTATATCCTTTAAGGATTGTTTATCCATAAAAACTTAAACAGTTAGACTAGTTATACTTCTTATTTCCCCAAGTTCCTGTCTGACTGTGACAGTTTTAGGGAAGTGTACCTTTACACAGCACAGAGTGCCACTTTTCACACGGAAGGACTTACATTATAACATAAAAAAAGAGAGGTATTACTACCTCTCTGTTAAGTAAGTTTAACTAATCACTTAGTGTAAAGTTTACCACGATAGCAGAATGTACCGTGATTCTCATTCAGTCCTACAGAATTAGCATCATATTTAACACCACGATATGTGGTAGCATGAATTTGAGCGTCATGTAGTGCAGATGCTTTATTGATCTGCTTCTTGATTAGATTAAGTGTGTTCATGAGTTGACTCCTGAAGTTAGGGTGGTTTAATCCCCGTTCCTTCAGTCGTTTGCGTCCTTTGTTCCAACTCTAAAGCAAACCGGATCGGTTCCTTTAATAAACAGAGAAATAAATTCCAACTTCTCAGAAGAACTAAGAAGTTCTGACTTATAAACTCCTTTTGCTAACCA
>Ga0208790_1001132_pt1 | contig 11970 bp, 32 predicted proteins | sample 10_taG_FD_184083 | JGI IMG/M metagenome (GOLD analysis project Ga0208790, IMG submission 184083) | Marine viral communities from the Subarctic Pacific Ocean - 10_ETSP_OMZ_AT15264 metaG (SPAdes) (version 2) | ecosystem: Environmental > Aquatic > Marine > Oceanic | place: Pacific Ocean | collected... | reverse complement strand
GCAACGAGCGCGACCACCGGAGCAGCGAAATGCGTGTTAAGTGGTTCTCTGAGTGGGCGAACAACAGCGGGTGCGCTTGGTTCTTCACCCGCGACTTGGAGATACTCAGTGAAAATCGGTGACTTGGTAAAAGCAACTCCGAGCGAACCCAATCAACACTCCAGATCGTATACTGGAATAGTCGTAAAGAAGCAGTTTACGAACCAACTGAGAGACACAGCCATTAACTGGCTCCACCTCAATATCGGAGTGGGATATTTTCACGAGGATGAGTGGGAGTTTGAAATTTTGAGTGAAGTGAAAACTTTTATTTGACAATAAAGTTTTGCTTCTTGACTCCGCGCCTGGACCCTGCTATACTATAAGTACGATGAAGGTTGGCGATTTAGTAACGATGGACACCCCACTCACACCCGAGCGGTACGGAGTGGGGATTATTCAGAAGATAGTTCAGTCTCGACGTTTCGCTGGAACCCGAGCTTGGACCTCGCCGGTCTATCACATTCGCTGGCCCGATGGGGGAATCAGCAATCAGTACGATAATGAAATCGTCCTAGTTTCAGAGGCTTAGATATGGGCTATCGCTCGCAAGTAGTTTTGGCAATCGCCAAAGAAATTCAGCCACACTTCATGGCTGCTCTGTCGGTTTGCACCGACGCCACCGTCCTTGTTTTTAATGACGCCGACCGTTTCGACAGAGATTATTATCAGGACGGCACCGGGCACTGGCTCATTCATTGGGATTCAATCAAGTGGTACGATTCCTACGAGGAAATTGGTACTATTGAAAAGTTTGTGGATGCTGCGAATGATGACTGCATTGAACTTGGCGAAGACGAGGGAGACTCCAGCGACTATATTAAATTTGTGCGCGTGGGGGAGGAAACGGGCGATGTTGAGCACAAGGGTTTCGGCTTTGATGACGTAGCCGCCCAAACCTCAATTAGCTTCTAAAAAGTATTTCAAATAAAAGATTGACTCTCAACGAATTTAGAGTTATAATACAAGTATGAATGGAGACAGCTTGATGATGAACGACGAACTTATGAGTATGGAATCTTCTGCCTTGAAGGGTTTTACTGAAGCCCGACGACGCGGACAGCCACTCCCAGCCGATGTAGAAATGTTATTTGACACTCTCGGCATTATGTGGGACGAGATTGAAGAAGAATATTTCAATCTCAATCAGGTGCTGGCAGACTCTATTAACGCCTTGCTTGCCGAGCACGGCCCGCAAAAGTCCCTGGAGAACTGATGGCTCGTAGACTTTACAAGGTCGGTGCCCTCGTTGAAGCTCGAAATACAAAGTACGAGCGCGGCAAGGGAATTATTCTGACTGGACCCCACGGCGTAAAAAACTATTGGAGTGACAATATTATCGAAAACTTTACCGTTCACTGGTTTGACCGACCCGGCATTATCGACCGCTGGGAATGGAATAGAGAGAGCACCCGCAACTTTAAGATGACAAAGAATCAAATTAAAATTCTTAGGGCATCTAACTAGTGACAAAGAAACTTCCTGTTATCTCCACACACCCTCCGTCTATTTTTAGGTCGGTTGTAACTGGCAAGCGTTACGCTGTCGGTGGCGAGTGGGTGGAGATTCCCGAGGATGTTACGAGGGGCACACTCGACCAGTGGATGGTCTGGAGCGCAACCCTCCCCAAGAAAAATGTTCCAAACGACAAAGTTTGGGAGGTAAAGGGGTCGAAGGGAAGTACATATACTGTCAGTCGTAAGAGTGGCGCGTGGTCCTGCACTTGTGCGGGGTTCAAGTGGCGTCGAGACTGTAAGCATATGGAGGCCAAGAAACAAGAGTGTCAAAACGAAGATGGAAAATAGGCGCACTTGTCGAGGCCCGCAACGCAATCGACAGCAAGCGAGGCCAGGGGATTATTCTCGACGGCCCAGCCCTCCGACGCCCAGGCCCAGGGATGAAGATACAGGAAGTATTTACTGTGCAGTGGTTTATAAACCCAGAGTTTACAAACTGGAATGATATGTCACGCCGAGCAGTTACTGTCTGTACCAAACACCAAATCCGAGTAATTTCAGACCCTTAGCCCTCTTAAAAAGTATTTCAAACAAAAGATTGACTCTCGCCCGGTTCTGGGCTATACTGTAAGTATGATGAAGGCAGGCGACCTGGTGAGCTTCAACGCTCCCGATGATAAATTCCACGGTTCCAAGGGCTTGATTGTCCGGTGCGTGGAAAGCAATATATATCAGCAGGGTCGCCACTACGAAGTTCAAACATTTTGTGGGCATACTATCGTCGCCCTCGATTTTGAAATAGAACCACTTGAGAACAAAGTAAGTATCCCGAGGGCTCGACAATGACTATTGGTGATTTGGTAAAGTACCGGGACACAGGTTGGAGGTCTTGGCTTGGAATTATAATCCAGGAAGTGCCCGGTAGTGCAGAATACAAAACGGTGCAGTGGCTAAACACTGACGACGGAAGTCACGCTAGAGTCACCCACAAAGCAAGGGAGTTGTTCAAACTAAATGAAAATCGGTGACTTGGTAATGCGTACTTATGGTGAAGGCCGACGACCAGTGGCAATCCTTGTGGGTTGGCGTTGGGAAGGTGCGGTGGTCCAAGTAAGATGGTTGGGCAGCGACGAGACAGAAGAAATCGGTTCTCAATATGTGGAGTTGGCATATGAAGCCCGGTGATTTGGTAAAATTTGATTGGAAGAATACTCCTGCTGGGAGAGGCCCCGATGAAATGGGAATTTGTTTGAAGGTTAGTCAACCAAATCCACTAGAGAAGCCCATCGCAAAAGTGCATTGGTTCTCGATGAAGCACCCACTTCAGCATTTGACTGAAGTTTTGGAGGTTGTAAGTGAAAATCGGTGATTTGGTAAGATTTAATGACTCGCCTGACGAACGCGACCCCTTCGGTCGGCCTTGGCGCGTAGGTTGCCGTTCTCCCGAGTTGGGAATCATTACAAAAACTGACCCAGGCGTGCCTAAACGCTGTCATGTTGAATGGTTCAGTTGTGACAACCGAGGTTGGTGGAGCTACAAGAATCTGGAGGTACTCAGTGAAAATCGGTGACTTGGTAAGATTTACAGCCGAAAGTTGGGGGACCCCGCTGGAGGACCGCCCGCTGGGCATTGTGGTTAAAGAACCCTACCAGCCCGCAGTCCACCAACACCCCGTTGTGGTCGATATTCAGTTTGCCGACAACCCCCACATTTATTCAATTACCCCCAACGACCTGGAGCTTCTCAGTGGCACAAGAAACTAAATATAATTTAACCGGTTAACTTTTATTTGAGAATAAAGTTTTGGAGCTTGACTCCCGTCCGCTTCTGGGCTATACTGTAAGTACGATGAAGGTTGGCGATTTAGTAAAGACTACAGGATTTGGCCCCGAGGGTACAACCGGTGAGCTTGGCATAATTATTAAAGCCAGCGCACCGCTGCGAGTTGTTATTGTTTATTTTAATAACGGGGTACAGACCCCATATGCCGTTGATGGTCTGGTAGTTGTAAATGAAAATCGGTGACTTGGTATCAGCAGCAGACAAGACTGCATATCAAACACTCTGGGAAGGTACGGGCATACTGATTCGTCCCGACGAGGGCCGCACATACGTTGAGTGGTCAAACTCCTGGGAGATTCTCTGTGATGATGGCAACCGTCGCGTTATTGACGGTGGAGATATTGAGGTACTCAGTGAAAATCGGTGACTTGGTAATGAAGCAGCGCAACAGTTCCTCACGCGATGATGCGGGCTTGGGACTTGTGATTGAGGTAGCGTTCAGCGCAGGCCGGCACACGCCCAGCGGTTACAAGGTTCAGTGGTCAAATGATTACGGCACATTTTGGGCAAGCAAAGATCTGCTGGAGGTTGTAAGTGAAAATCGGTGACTTGGTAAAATATATTGCGGACGAAGACTTCGACGCAGACTTCTACGGAGGGGATATGTTTGGTATCATCGAGGAATTGGAGTACTACGTCCCGAGCCTTAAATGCTACGAGAAAATTTGGGTTCGATGGCTCGCCAGCGCCAATTTACAGTGGGCAGACTCAGACCACTTGGAAATTGTCAGCGAAGTAAAAACTTTTATTTGACAATAAAGTTTTGGCCCTTGACTCGCTCGCCTTCCTGCGCTATACTATAGGTACGATGAAGGTTGGCGATTTGATTATTTGGGATGAAGAGGGCAACGGTTTTTACTCTGGAGCCGTTGCAGGGCTAATCATCGAACGGGACGACAGCGACCCCAACGAGCCAGCCGTTTTGGTACAATTTATCGAATCGGCTCCGTGTCCCCCGAACTACCTGCACTATTACGACTGGGAAATCGAATTGTGGACGAAAGAAGGAACAGTGAGAGTTCAGCGTGCGACGTAAAAAGCCAGAAATCGGGGACCTTGTTAGGGTTCCGGTCGAAATGAACTTGACCTGTCTCGTAATGAGCACCCAGGGTATTCACCTTTGGGTTCAACCATTGAACCGGGCTCTGGAGCCCGTTTACGTCCGACGCGACGTTGTGGAGGTTATTTCTCGTGCCAACTCACACTGATTTGAGAATTGGGATGCTGGTTCGCTGGCATGGCGACGACTGCGCCGACGATGACCCCAACGATTTGGGGATTGTGGTGAAGATGCCAGGACAGAGCTTCCACGGTTACTATCATATTGCGTGGTCTGTAACCAATACCCTGAGTCACCACAGCCCTGATATGATTGAGGAATCTCTGTATCAGGGACACTTGGAGATTATCCCCCAACCCCGCGCCTAAAAAGTATTTCAAATAAAAGATTGACAAAGCCTGAAGTCTCAGGCATACTATAGATAGTAGGGTGATGAACACCCGACCCCGGAGAGAAGATGGACACAAATAACCTTGAAAATATGATTCGCGATAAGCTGACTGATGATGATCTGATTTCAGGCCTTATTGAACAGGATGATGTCTTTGAACATCTAATAGATTTGATTGGCGAGACTATTGATGAATGGGGCCAGACGGAGAGAAAATGAAAGACAACTACACTTCACCCTACGCACAGAACGTGCCAAAGATGTATAACACCGAAGTTGTGGCGTTGGCGAAGAATCGCTTCACCGACGCAGAGACTCAGATGGCTATTGCGAAACATCATTACAGGCTGGGACACACCTATCTTGCACGCAACTCCAAGATTACCCAGGACGCTGCAAAGGAACTGTGGAGCCGACGCGGCTACGTTCTCAAGTCCATCCTGATGGCTCACGACCGGATTGACTTGAGCGACCAAGAGCGGATTGATGTATACCGCAAGTATTTCAAGAACAAATCCCGGTCGGAATGGCGCATGTTGAGTGCGTTTCTGGGTCGGTCGTATTGGGAACGCGACAAGAATGACCCCCAGACTCCCACGGTGTTGCTAGATGAAATTTACAGTGACCTGTTGGCAACTGACCGCGTAAGCCGCTATACACTGCAACGATTTGTAGACCATCCGAACTGCTCCCTTGAAATGGCTATCAGAATTTCGACGACACCGGACGAGCAGAACGGCAGCTACACTTACAGCAGCGAGGACCTCCGCCAGAATGCGTTGATGCGAGTCGCGGAAATCACCAAGCAGCAGCTTGAAGCGAGGTAGAAAAATGTCGAAGCCTCGCGGAATGAGTATGATTGGTGCGCTGGTTCGACATAGCCGGGGCACCGGAATCCTAAAAATTGTCACCGGGTACAAATGTGATGCGTCCTGCGAGTTCGTTCATTTTGCGGGCGACACCGCAACAACTTGGTATCCCCTGTACGACTACGAGATTCTTTCCGATGAACACTAAATGCCACGGCATTAAAATTGGCGACCTTGTAAAGTTTAAGCATCACATTTTTGATGGGATGCAACCCATTCATCTTGTAACTGAGGTTTTCGCCCGCGACCGTTATACCTGGGAGCAGCCGGCGCGCCGGGATGAACCGATGAATATCCGACTTCACGGAAACAGCGGCATTACTCACCGTGCAAATAATTTTGTGGTGGTGAAGCGAGCCTAAAAAGTATTTCAAATAAAAGTTTGACATCCACAAGATGTTCAGGCATAATATAGATACTGGAGAAACGCGATGAAGACTGTACTCGTTTTTGATACTGAGGATGACAAGGGCATGCGTGCCACAATCAAGATTGTGGAGCACCTTGCAGAGCAATATCTTCCGTCCCGAAGGTCGGCTCGTCACGATGTTTCTTTCGGGAAGATTGAATTTATCAAGACGCTCCGCACTTTTATGAAGGATGCGGAGGAACTTGAGGACCCGTCTGACGGAACCAGCCTGCGGTTCGCCAAGGGATTTGCCGACAAGGTGTGGAAGCGGAAGAACAAGGACCTGGGAATCTCCTAAACTTTATTTTCAAATAAAAGATTGACAGCAAGAAGTTTCTCAGGCATAATATAGGTACGATGAAACGTGAGGGACGAAACCTGATTGCACTCGCTGCCTGGAACCACCGGGGAGCAGGAAAGCACAAGAACAAGTCCAACCGTGGAAGTGGCAAGGGCAGCGGCAAAGCTGCTCGTCACGCGAAGCACAAGGGGCGACGATATGCCCGCGATTGAGGTCGGAGATTTGGTAAAAAGAATTCCCCCCCACCTGGGACCAGACAACAAAGTTTATCTGGTGGCAGAAATAGAAAAACGCGAACATTCCGATGGAAGGCCGATTCTCGGCCCGCACGGTGCACCGAGTTGGTGCATACTCCACGACGACGAGGACCGCTTGACTGCCGTCAAGTCTTTGACGGTTGTACTCAAGGCCCGACGATGAGAAGAACAGACGCATGGGGAAAGCCCATCTTGCGAGTGGGCGACATTGTACAATGTTTGCCACAAAAGGACCCCGGCACAGTAGTAAAGATTCTCCAGGTGAACGCAAACGGCGCTTGGGTTGTCGCGGTCAAGTGGTTTACTTGGGACAACGGCAGAACCACAGAAGAATACATCACAGAACTTGAACTTATAAGCGAGGCACAAAATGAGAAATAATCAAGTAATTCAAGCATTTAGACGAGGCGACAAGGCTCGTAGCTGGACCGAAAACCTCCGCACGGATGGAACAACACTCTGGTCGTACAACAAGAAAATCGCTCACCGCACCAGCGGAGGCGTGATTGTTGTGGGCGACTTCACCGCACCGGGCGGGCAGTTCCATTCGGTGACGACTTCGGGCCATGTAAATCGTGCGAAGGGTGTAGCCCATCACGTTTTTCACCCGAGAATCTATATCGAATCTGAGCAGTTCTTTGTCGCAGGCGACAACCTAACTTTTACTAATTTTATTTGAAAATAAAGTTTCAAGGGTTGACTTTGGTGGTGTTCTCAGGCATAATAAGAGTATGGATGGTGAAGGAGACACTAACGTGCTAGAACGAATCGAACGATTGCTAACCCGCGTGCCGCAAAATGGCGGCTGGGACCGAGGTTTTGTTGAATCTGTGATGGAGCAGCTTGGTGCGGGACGCACCCTCTCACCTCGCCAGCAGGAAATTCTGGGCAAGATTGAAGGACGCTTCTCCGACGAAGCCCTTGACGCTCGCGCCGATTGGGAAGATTCTTGGGACGACGACAAGCAGGCGCGATTTAATATCGCAGTGAAGTATTACGGACGCACGGGATACTATCAGAATATTGTGCAGCGAGCCTGGAACCAGACTGATTTTGTTCCGAGCTTCAAGGAATATAACGCACTTACAAATAACAAGTATGCGACCGCTGTCATCGAAAATGTACTTGCGGAAGGCAAGTATCCGGTGGGCTCCTTGGTGCAGTTTCGCAAAAGTAATCGAGTCAACCATCGCTTGCGCGGCAAGACTGGAATGGTTGTAGCCCACAACGATGAAGTCAAGACGCACGCGAAAGGCGGGAAGCCTTACAGCGTGGTCCTCATTGGAGAATCAGAAATCAGAGAGTGCGAAGAACGCGATTTGAAAAATGCGGGACGGAGCCCACAAAAGCGTTCATAACCGGGGACGGGGTAAGAGATAAAAACATGAGGAATTCAATGCCTCTCCTGAATTCCAGCAACATGCCAACAATTAATTTGGCGGGCGCGAAACCAAATTGCCAGGAGGCTAGGAACCAGGGACCGAAGAGAACCTGGACCCCCGACCCAATAAAATCAAGGACTTAGAGCAATAACTTTTTTTTCACAATAAACTTTAACAGCTTGACTTAGAAAAGAAATTTAGGTATAATACGAGTATGAAAATTGAACTGACCGACGACGAGTGGACAACTGTCCTCGTCGCCCTCGACCACTACAGCGCGCACAAGACTGCGATGGCAGCCGAACTGTACGACCGTCAACTGACGGAAGATGCTGGCTCCGCTGAGTGGTGCTGGCAGAAGATTTGGGGTGCAATCTGCATCGAGCGCAACGCAACCGCCGACGCGGTGGGCGAAGGCGAGCAGCCCCAACTTCCGTTTGACGGTGCCTGCGAGGTTGTGGACCCCTTCGATTTTGTGGGGCTGGAGCCTTCCCGTGTAAGCAGCTATGACAATATGGGGGACAAGTAAATGTTGGTAATCGCAGCGGTTAGCGTGACAGTCGCACTTTTCGGGAGTCTGAAATAATGGAGTATTATCAGTCACTTAGGTATGGTTTCGACCCCGACTATGACCCTCCGGTCTTTGACGACGAGGAGGAAACCCCCGAAGTAAAACCCAATGATTCCGAGGACATAGAAGAATAACTTTTATTTGACTATAAAGTTCTGACTCTTGACTTTCAAGTAAATCTCAGGCATAATATACCTATGATGAAGGTTGGAGATATGGTCAAGTTCAGCGAAGTACTGACGGGCATGGGCGATTGCCTGGGCATTGTCATTGGCTTCAATGGCGCAAGCTGCGTCGATGTTCGATGGATGGACAGGCGTGCTACCCGCGCAGTTGAAATCACCCGAGACAAGCGGAACGAAACGAGTACCGAACTCGCAGAATTCTTGGAGGTCGTAAGTGAAGCCCGGTGATTTAGTTGTATGGACGGAGTATGCCTCGTGTTGGTCCGGTGGACCCAGCGAAGGCGAATACGCGGGCACTGTTGTGCGCGTGATTCCTCCCACTCGACGAAGGCGAAGCCGCGCCAAGGTTGAAATCCTGGCTGAAGAAACTTTCATTGTCGGACGAAAAATGGTCGAGGTTGTATCCTCAGCAATTTCAAACACTTAGAAAAAGAAAACTTTTATTTGACAATAAAGTTTTACTTGTTGACTTTTGCCTCCCACTCAGGCATAATATAGAGAGTGGAAGGGCGCTTAAGCCCCGATAGGAGAATAGAGAATGTCTTGGAATGGAACGGTTCGATGCGGTCACTGCTACCAGTCTGGTCACAACAAGCGTGGGTGTCCTCAACTCAAGAAGCATATCGCAGAAAATCCCGACAGTTGGGAAGCGACCCACGGTGCCGGCAGAGCGCGACAGTGCTCCTACTGCGACAAGCCGGGACACAACCGGAAAACGTGCGCCCCGCGCAAGACTCATGAGGCACTCTATCGCTCAGATAACAAGCTGTGGCGACAGGCGTTTGAGAAGTGGGCGATTTCGCAAGGTCTGGGCTACGGAGCCCTGATTAGTGCGCCGCTGCACTGGCGGGACTCAAAGGGCTACTCCCACGATGGGAAGGTGAAGCCTGCGCTGGGGATGTTCGTCGCTCACAATACGAATGACGAGGACAACTCCCTCACCTACACTTGGGCGGCGGTCCCGGCTCACCGAGACTATTACGCCCTGACGATGGAATTGATTGGTGGGGAGATAAACACCTACCGCAACTCCGCACGGTGCGAATCCCTCCAACTCCCTGATATTCCAGTGATTTCCCCCGCGACCGGGCTAGACCATTGGGGTGGCACGCGAACACGCGGGGACGGGGATGCAACGTGGACTGTCGTTTCTCCGTCGCCTCGACCGGGCTTCGGCAAAGAGTTCACGCAGTCGCACGCGATTGACCAACTGGTCAAGGATTATTTCAAGGGTGGCAAGGACGCGAAGACTGAGCGCGACTTCCGCGTGCTCGACGCCAAGGTTCGCAAGGCGTTGAAGGATTATGTTAATGATTCCGCGACCTTGGAGGAGCTTGACGCTCGCCTCAACCCCCCGACCGACGATAACTCCGACAGCAATAACGAGTAATATCAACTACTTAGGGTAGCTAAAAGAGTTTTGACAATAAAGTTTAATTACTTGCAATTCAACCCCACCTGGGGTATACTTAGAGAGTGGAAGGGCGCTTAAGCCCACTAGGAGACACAAAACATGGCAATCGATTTCAAAACACTTCTTACCGTCCTTCCCCACGTTACGGACGCGAACCACCCGGTACTTCTCCGAGGACGACACGGCATTGGCAAATCCAGCGTCGTCTATCAGTTCGCTGAGACTGTCGGCTTGAAGGTCGTCGAGCGGCGCGCTTCGCAGATGACCGAAGGCGACCTGTTGGGTCTGCCGAAGACGGACGGGGATGTTACGTCTTTCTGCCCGCCTGACTGGTTCGCGGAGGCTTGCGGCACTGGCGTGCTTCTCTTCCTCGATGAAGTTGACCGTGCGACCCTGGAAGTCCGTCAGGGCATTTTCGAGCTTTGCGATAGCCGCAAGCTCGCAGGACACAACCTGCACCCCGAGACTCTTATCTTCGCCGCCGTCAACGGTGGCACTCACGCGGGCGCGGCCTCCTATCAGGTGGGCGAGATGGACCCTGCCGAGCTTGACCGCTACACCACTTTCGACGTTGAACCGACCGTAGACGACTGGCTCGCTTGGGCGCAGACCAACTGCGAGCCGCTGGTGGTGGATTTCATTCGCAACAACGTCGCGCACCTGGAGCACAACGACGAGCCGGAACCCAACAAGGTTTACCCGTCCCGTCGTTCCTGGCAGCGGTTCAGCGATACGGTCCAGGCTGGTAGCCTGCTGGTCGCTGGCGAAACGAATCCCACCGTGTACTCTCTCGCGAGTGCCTACGTTGGCTTTGAAGCTGCTGTAGCCCTGAACGACTTTGTTGCGAACTACGCGAAGGTTGTTTCGGTGGGCGATGTGCTCGACCGAGGCAAGGTGCCCGAGGACCTCGACCTGAACGACCACTGCGCCCTGATTGACAAGCTGGCTGCATCCGGTCGCCTGGAAGTCGAAATGAATGATTCCGTTCGCGGCAACCTCGCCGCCTACTTCCTGAGCCTCGCGAGCGAGCCCGCGATGAAGCTGTGGACTGCCATCGGACAGGCGAACAGCGACCTTGCGATTGCCCTGCACTCCACCGAAGTCAAGGGTAAGACCATCGGAGCCTACCTCGTCGAGATTCTGACGGGCGAGGAAATCAAGTAAATACCTCGTCATTCCAAGGGGTTAGCGGGCTCCTCCTAGTGCCCGCGCCCCGAAGATGAATGATTCCGAGGACTTAGAAACAAAACTTTTCTTTCAATCAATAGTTTAATTACTTGCAATTCAACCCCACCTGGGGTATACTTAGAGAGTAAGGAATTCACATGAGCACAGCGACCGATATGACCCCAGAAATGACCGAAGAAGAAGCTGCCGAGCGTGCTCGCACTTTCAACCTTAACGTGCACATGCACCGATTGCTGCTCGACGAGCCTTTCTTCGCTGCACTCTCGCGCCGGATGGACAAGCGTCCGACGACCTCGATTCCGACTGCTGGTGTCCGCGTGACCGAAGAGGGCAAGCTGGAAATGGTCTACAACCGGGGCTTTTTCGCCAAGATGACCGACGCGGAGCGCCGGGATGTGCTCAAGCACGAATTCTATCACATTATTCTCCAGCACGTTACGGGTGGGCGTTTCGCGTCCTTCCGCGATATGACTCCCGCGCAGCGCAAGCGGCACAACATCGCGATGGACCTCGCAATCAACTGTCACCTTCCGAACCTGCCCGAAGGTGGCTGCGTTCCAGGCAAAGGACCGTTCAAGGACCTCCCTCCGTTCAAGTCTGCCGA
>Ga0208790_1001131_pt1 | contig 11980 bp, 15 predicted proteins | sample 10_taG_FD_184083 | JGI IMG/M metagenome (GOLD analysis project Ga0208790, IMG submission 184083) | Marine viral communities from the Subarctic Pacific Ocean - 10_ETSP_OMZ_AT15264 metaG (SPAdes) (version 2) | ecosystem: Environmental > Aquatic > Marine > Oceanic | place: Pacific Ocean | collected... | reverse complement strand
ATACTTGAAATGCTTTCGTGGTGAGATATAAGTCAGACAAATTTTGAGAAACAAATAAGAATTTCTTCAAAATTTTAGCAATATACCACCCCAATAATATATTAACAAGAACAGATGCCGATAATATATATATCATCTGTTCTTGTCCAAGTCTTGTTTTTGCTGATCCAATTCCTGGCGAGCATCCTGAATGAATTCTTCAGTTAGTTCGCCAGTCTTTGGTTTGCTTGATTGTTTTCTGGCCGTCGTAAAGGTTGTTAATAATTTTACAAGCCCTTTGGGCGCAGAACATCCGGAACATTCAGTAACAATTTCATCTGATAAATGAAATATTACTGACAATTCTTCACACTCAGTACATCGGTAGTTATACCGGGGCACTACTTCTTCTCTAGCTCAAGTAATCTCTTATGGATACTATTTAGATGCTTTTCCAGATCTCTAGCTTGAGAGCGCAGAGCCGCGCGCAATAAACCATCAACTATTTCTTTCAGAGCGCCCTCTGTTATATATTTTGGATTTTGGTCTTTATTGAACATCTTATTCTTCCTCCTTGTCTTCCACTTCTTCAATGGTGAATGGTGGCGTTACGCCCTCAAGCGAGACCACCGGCGGATTTGTTACCACCAAAGTTGAGTGGCTCTGATCCTCTGGATCAAATTGAAAGTCCATTTCTAGTAGGACTGGAACAATATCACTCTGTTCCATTAATGATTTTTGAAGAGCCATCATTAGGGCTCCTAGTGCTTGATTTGATAATCTCATTTTTTAACTCCTTTTTAAGTTTTCAAAACAACTTTTTATACCATCTTGTATTGATATTGAATGTTTCCATCCTATTTCTTCTAGTTTACCTATGTTGGCTCTAGTTTCTAAAACATCTCCATCGCGAGATGCTATGTACTCAAACTCTACGTCATAAAAAGACTGTACTATTTTTTTTATCTCGTTCAACGAGATGTTTTCTCCGGTGCCAACATCGAATGTGGACCCGTCGAATCTATTGTCGTAATTCATTGCAAAAATATTAGCTGATACCACGTCATTAACATGAACCATATCTCTTCTTTGTTCGCCGTCTCCCGTTATAAAGGGCGCCCGATCAGTTCTAAGATATTCCATCCAGTTGGCCACAGCTGTTGCATAAGGTCCATTTGCCACCTGGTCTTCTGAGTATACATTAAAATATCTTAAAGATACAGTGTCTAAATCATAAATATCGGCGTATATCTTGCATTCCATTTCAGTTACTAGCTTTTGAAGTGCGTATGGATTTGTGGGTCCCAGCCCATTTCCCACCACAGAGGAAGAACTGGAGTATATAACTCGCTTCACAGATCCGCATTTTTTAGCGAAATTTAATACCACGGATCCCACCATAACATTGTTCCTCATGGTTGCGACCGGATCTTCAATAGAGAAGCCAATACGTGGCCAGCAGGCCAAGTGAAACACATACTCTGGCTGGAAATCATAATAGTATGGATGAAATTTTCCGTCAGCATCTTCTGCAAGACATTCAATCGCATCGCGAGGGATCTGGCCATTTAGATCGATGCCCATAACCTCGTGGCCCAAGTCCTGCAGTCTCTTATATAGACGCGACCCTATGTATCCTCGGTAACCTGTTACTAAACACTTAGCCATTTTCGGCCTCCACTTGCTCTGATATCCAGGCGTAGGTCTTTTCCATTCCAACTCTTAATGGTTGTTTGTAGTCCCAGCCTAATTTCTCTCGAATTAAAGTATTGTCGGAATTTCGACCTCGAACACCAACTGGGGTTGGAAAGCCATACTTGGTCTCGAACCTTTCTCCATCAATATTATCAATTGTAAGACTTTTATTAGAAATGTCAATTGCCATCTCAGCAAATTTATTGATTGCGATCATTTCTTCAGAGCCAATGTTCACAGGACCCTCAAAAGTGGGGTGGTCCATAAGGCGCCTGGTAGCCTCTATACACTCATCAATGTAGAGGAAGGACCTAGTTTGTGCACCATCGCCCCAAACTTCAACCTCGGCGCTCTCAGAGGCCACAGCGACCTTCCTGCAGAACGCGGCGGGGGCCTTTTCTCTGCCGCCGTCCCACGTACCTTCAGGTCCAAAAATGTTGTGATATCGAGCAACTCGAACTGTCAATCCGTAGTTGCGGGCGAAAGCGAACCATAGGCGCTCACTGAATAGCTTCTCCCAGCCATACTCGGAGTCGGGCTGTGCAGGATAGGCTGAATTTTCGGTGCAGTTCGGATTATCAGGATCCATTTGGTTATGCTCTGGATACATGCATGCAGAGGACGAGTAAAACACGCGGTTGACGTTCTTTTTAACACACTGCTCTGCGATATTCAAATTAATCATGGCCGAATTGTGCATAATGTCGGCATCGTTTTCACCCGTGAACACAAAGCCGGCGCCACCCATATCTGCTGCAAACTGGTAAATCTCGTCCAGATCTTCTGTCACAACCTGATCACAAGTGTCCGGGTCTCGCAGGTCGCCCTGCACAAATTCATCAGCAACCTCTGTAACATCGAAAAATTCATGGTACTTAAGATCCACACCGCGAACCCAATGTCCTTCGGCCTTCAGTCTCTTAACCATGGCTCCGCCGATAAAGCCGCCGGCTCCACAGACTAATATTTTCTTCATGGCTTTGTTCCTTCAAAAAACGTATTTGAATTGATCGCCTTATCACAGATAAATAAATCATAATGAGGCTTACCTAGACGCAGTTCGTGATGCTTAGCTCCCCAAGATTGAAGTTGCTTCTCCGTAATTTGGCGCCAATCAATTCCGGTTACGGATCCTCGAGCGGTCCAATAAACAACGGTGTGGCCCGCGTCGTATAGATCGTTAATTTTTTTGATATTATTCTTGATCGGGAGAGCATCGGGGTAATTTCTATCACCCTCATACCTACAAACTGTTTCGTCTATGTCAACATAATAAATCATTTTTTACCCCTCAAGCTTTTTAGTTTTTCCAACTCCCCAAAAGATACCTCTCTAGGGCCGCCCGGGCCCATGGCCTTCTCTATGTCTCTAATTCCCCTCACAAGCTTTAGCAGGCCTGTGGGTTCTACACTGGATAAGTGATCGGACCCCCACATCTTTCTATCTAGTGTTATGTGTCGCTCAACCCATGTACATCCCAGTGCAACTGCAGCAAACGTAGTGACCAAACCGTATTCATGGCCGCTATATCCAATTTCAGCCGACCATTTATTTTTTAAATATTTTATATAATTCAAGTTTAATTCAGATGGCGGGGATGGGTATGAAGAGTTGGTGTGCATAATAACATTTGGAACACTTGCTGCCACACTTGCTTCAATCTCTTCTTCTGTGCTCATTCCAGTTGAAACAATCAATAAATCACAGTTTTGGCGTGCATGTCGACACAATTCTAAATTCGCAATAGTTGCCGATCCTAGCTTCATAGTATTGGAATATTTTTTCATAAAGTCTACAGATGGCTTATCCCATACTGAGGAGAATATCTCTATTGGTTTGCCTTCAACATACTCAAATAATTCATCGTACTCATCCTTCTCAAACTCAATTTTCTTCTTATAATCAATATATCTCATTTCACCCCATGGTGTAGATCTAATTTTTTCTTTTTGTTCATCTGGCACACATATATCGACGGTTCGTTTCTGAAATTTAGCATAGTCGCAGCCGGCCACTATGGCAAGATCAATTAGCCTTTTAGCTAGTTCAACGTCTCCATTGTGGTTAATTCCTATTTCCGCTATTACTTTAACTTTTGACATTTATAATATCCTTGATTCTTTATTTTCCCATCAGTAAACATTGTCTCAACCATATGGTAGCGCTCGACTTTCAGCCCTGCCTGTTCCAGGAGAACACCAAAGTCGTCATGAGAGTACTCTATAAAATGAAACTCGTTGATTGGTTCCAAATCCGTTACCTCCACAATAGGTGTCGTAATTATGAGATATCCCTCCTCTTTTAAGAGCTGTCGTAACTTCTTTAAAAATTTGGGGGCTCCTTCCGGCTTTATATGCTCGATCGTTTCAACTGAGAATATATTGTCAAACTTAGTTTCACAGGAAGATATGTCCTCTATGAAGGTAGTTTCTTCATTTTTATAGTGTTCATTGGCATATTTAATGGCCTCCGAGGCAATGTCGTACCCTACCGCATGGTCCACAAAATTTGTGAGAAAATTTGTGCCGTAGCCGCTTCCGCATGCAGAATCAAGCCAAATTTGATTCTTGCCGGTGTGGCCTATCATTTTTACACATTCAAAATATCTCTCAAAGTGACGAACAAATGGGTCAAACGGGACAGTTAGGTCCCGCGGTGTGAACCTCTCGTCAGCTATTTGTACTTTATTCATTTGCATCCTTATATAATCCTCTTTATAGTCTACATCGACCTTATGTTGTTTTAGTTTATAAAAAATTGTATTCTCGTTAAACATTAAATCATGTAGATTTTTCACTATATCTGCTTTATAGCACCCCACAAACAAGCTCATTCTCACACATTGCGGATAATCTTGCCTTCTATAAAACAAGTGATCCACGATGGGAGTTGCTTTGTCCTTGTCTTTTTCATAGAAACATAAATAAGGGTGTTCTTCTACTTCCTCACAGCATACTAGTGACCTCTCCTTCCTAGAGCTAAAATGGGCGCAGATCGTTTCGACGTCTTCCCATGTGCGCTCAGGATACGTTAAGTATAACAGAACAATTGTCTCATCGCAAGCAATATTTTTTGTTTCAATAAAGTGGTGTACAACATCTTTCATTGAAGTTTCATCCCGCGCTAGGTGCGCAGGACGGTCGATACAATTAACCTTGAGCTCTAGAGCTCGTTGTTTTATGGTGCTATCATCAGTAGAGATATACACCCGATGAAGATGTTCTTCGGGAATAATGCCTACTGTGTAGTCCAACAGTTTTCGGTTTTTAAACGGAAGGCCTTTCGAACCTTTTCGTGCGGGAATTAAAAAAAAACACTCATCCCAATTCATCTTACATCTCCAAAATCTTTTCAACACTATTGTTATCAATAAATTCTCGCGCCTTCAAAAAATCATTCAAAGGCATTTCTCCAAAATTGATGGGGTTGCCGTCTTTATCATTTAACACCTTGGTGGCGTCATCCAACTCTAACACATAGTTGTGAAAATTCTCATCACAAATTGGATCATCATTCCTATCAAAGGTGAGTCCGAAATTGTTTATTAAAATCTTACGCACAGATGGTTCATTAAACATTTCCGTACCCGGATATGCAGTGGCTGTAAACATCTTGCGATTAATCGCTTCTCGAACATCCGTGTAGCCGTTGTTGTTTTCCACTTGTCCGGATGTAATGATCTCCTGTTGCCACAGAATAAACGCAACACTTGTCTTTAGTTCGTCAAGCGTTTCGCCCGGGTACCCCATAATCCAAGTACAGTTTGCATGGACGGCAGCACGATGGCAATTTTTAATTCCATCTATCATTGTGTGGGGAAAGTAATAGGGTCGACCATCCACAATAGTTTCTTTAACACCGTTTCTCAAGATAAACCCTCCTTTGTGCATTCGCGTAAGGGTTTTTTCATGAGCCGATTCGGCCCCGAAGCCCATATAAACACACCCCGCCTCGGACATTGGGAACAGCCTTTGGTCAGCCTCGTCCATCCGAGCGTGGGTACCCCACCGAACATCTGCACCGACTTGTCGGAAAGCTGCGGGGAGAGCGTCCATCCGCTTTTTATTAACAGCAAAGTTATCATCGAGATACCCAATAAAATCTACGCCATAAGTATCTTTATAGAGCTTCATTTGGACAGCAATAGATTCGGCGCTTCGGATTCCATAATTTCTTTCTCCGAAGGCGCCGCGATAACAAAAAGCACATGCGTAAGGGCACCCGCGAGAACTCACCGTATTTAGGCTCCGCTTCATTGTGAAAGGGGCTGCAGAACTATTGTTGGCAATAAGCCCCCAAATGGGAGAAACAATATATGTTTCAAGAATATTTTTACCAAACGGGTCAGACTCCAACAAGTCCCAGGCGGCGCCGGGAATAGTATCTAAGTTTGTCGGGCGCCCACCTTCATATACAAAACGGTGACGATCGTTGTGTTCTCCCACATAATATTCTGATACGAGGCCGTTGCTGAGTACTGTATCAATACCGTGCTGTTTAATATCCTGCACATCCGAGGCAATTTTAAGAATAATGTCGTCCCCTTCGGAACGGGCGATGGCGTCTAACTCAGGGATCCAATTAAAAAGCCCTCTTTTGATCTCTGTTGCCAGACCGTTGCCGGATACTAAAAAAGTGTCGGGCTGCAGACGTCTTACAATCTTTGCAACACGTTCCTGCCAACGGAGCGATGTAATGATTCCAGAAAAACCTACGAGATCCTGGTCTCCGTGTAGATTTAGATGCTGAGAGATGTAATGTTCTACTTCGCGTAGGCTCAGGTAGCGCCCGTTTGGGCGCCCTTCTGCGTGGTCGTCCTTTATCCTATAGGCATTCAGGTCCAGAATAGAAACGGAGGCGCCCTGGTTTCTCAGAATCGCGGCTAGTATTGCCGGGCCCTCCGGGGCCACGACCGGGGCAGCGGACTCGCGAAGGGGCATATTAACAAAAGTAACGCGCAAACCATTTAAATCTTTCAATCCTGTGGCAGTGGTGTTTGCCGATAAAACGTTTAATTTTGACATTTTTTTGTGCACCCAATATTGATACTATAGCATAATTTACACATCACGTCAAGTGCTCACCGACCCGGCCGGAATACCACGTTTGATTTGCTATTTCTGGGTCCTCTATTTTTATTGTATTACATGTTATATTGGGGCTCTTAAAAGAATGATCTAGCAATGTAAAGAATTCTAGAGTAACATCTGGAAAGAACTTTGCGAGGTAATCGTCGTATACCACTTTCATATGCTCGCCTTCGTATGCTACTCTTTCCGTCCACCATTCGGCAGTTCCATAAGTAGGCGGGTTTATATACCATGGTTTTTTAAATCCAAGATTATTATAAAAGTCTAATCCATAATAAATTATGTGATCAGCGTTCAATTTTAAAATTGCGTATAACGTTGCGTAATAAGAACAATTGCCTATAAGCTTGTCTTCATATATTTGGATTAGATACTGTTCCGCCTCCTCTGGTATATGCTCTATCTTACGGCCGTCGTATGTTCTCATATCTTCCAGATTTCGATCGCGGGGGCCGCGCCAGAAGTACAAATAAGGCTCGTCTTCGCTCAGGTATGGCAAGTAGCCAAGATTATTTGGCGTTCCGCCTTCAAAATGTTTTCTCTGCTTATCTTTGTGTACCTGCCACAGGTCCCAGTTTGGCTTAAGCCGATTTGTTAGACAGCCTTTTATCTCTAATTTATTAAAAACTGTAGGGTTAAAGCCTTTTTGCTCAGAATTGCACATAACATAATTATTTGTGTTGTTTAGTTTCTCAGCCATTTGGGGATTTTTAAGTGTATTGGAGTGGTCATTCATCAAGATAACATCTGAGTCCGAGGGGATGTTTGCTTTTTCAAGCGCTCGTAGTGACGGGCCGCGGCCGAGGATATAGACTGTTTTCATGCTTTATATTTCTCCTTATTTTATCCCGTACTTCTTAAAATATAAATCGTCAACTGATCCCCAATTAAACCACCCTTCGAAAGAGGTCTTACCAAGGTTTCTACGTTGATGTTTTGGTTTAGCTATTTTCCAAGGATTAAAAATAGCAACTTTCTCGGCGCCATTTAAAGTCGCTGCCCACCAAGAAAAGGTACTATTAAATATTATAACCTGATTAAAGCTCCTTGTCAAGTTAAAATCTTCAATAAAACTTCCGCGGAGGCCTCCTGAGCCTTTGATTGTTTCGGCTCCATTACAATGCGTAATTGGATCCAGCTCAGCAAAGCCATCAATTAAATGGTTAATATACTCCAGTGATTGCTTGGCGTCAACCCACGGAGAATTACTAGGTGGATTTGGGCCGATGGAAATCTCGTGCCGGATCTTTTCGATGTCCGATAGGGTATATGGGGTCCATTTTTCGGCGTCTGTCACAATATGAAGGCGATCATAATCAAACTGGCTGATAACCTCCTTGAAGGAGTCGGCGCTGATATGATTTTTATTGTGACTGACCTGGATCAGCCGATTCTGCAAGCGCAAATGTAAAATTAAGTCTTTAGTATTCGTCCTCGGTACCGCATCAAACCAACTTCTCACCTCTGGAAGATGATTTTCCAAAATCTTGTAGTCTTCAAAGTATCCGTTTATCAGCACATTATATCCGGACAAATCCTCCATGAAGAAGGTTTTCTTGTAGTTCTCGTCATTAATCACGATTGTCGGAAGGGACTGATTAAAATCAACCCTCGACTCCACAACCCCCAGCTCTGGTATTGCCCTATGGGAAAGGGCTAGCCCGTTTTTCTCAGCTAGCAGCCGGGCATATGTATACTGAAATAGATTGTTTCCAAAACCTATTGTAAAAGATATTCCTACTGTTCCCTTATTACTCATAGATAAATAAATCTCCATAAAGCTCTTTAAGTCGACTGACTACCTCTGGGGTCTCTTCCACTGTAACAGCTATACCGGCTTTTGCTAGTTGCACTGCATATGCTAGTTGCTGTGACTCTTCAAGAATTACAGTCCCTTTCTTGTAGGTAACCGAGTCCGTGCGGTATTCGGTTGCCCCAGACGCGATGAATTCCTCTACCTGAAAGCGAAGGTGAGCGTCATTGATGGTGTTTGAGGCAGAACACATGTCGTGGGGCATCTGGTTGTTTTTGGCTAGCCTTATGAACGCCCTAGTGTCTCTGGGAAAGCATGGGCCTCCCCACCCAAAGCCATATCTAAAAAATTTGTTGTTAATGCGACTGTCGGATCCCACAGCGGCCAAAACCTTATCCGCATCCGCCCCCATTCGGGTTGCCAGGTCTCCAACCATGTTAGCAAATGATATCTTACATGTGAGATAACAGTTCATTGACACCTTCGTTAATTCTGCGCTTAAGCGATCCATTATATGAACCGAAGGCTCATTTGAACATATATTGTGGTATACTTCTGCAATTTCCGCAGCCAGATCTGGGGTGTCGCTGCCGATGTACACGCAATCCGGCTTCTCTTGGTCTTTGAGGATCGAACCTTGTGCAATTGTCTCGGGATTGAATGAAACGTCCCAGTTTAGATCCTTTAGCCTCTCATATACCGTATCGGAATATCCAGGATTTACATTAGTACAAATCACCAAATGTTTTCTTTCTTCTTGAGCGCCCAAAGAGATCAAATTATCCACCACTGAATCTACTTGTGACACATCGTAACGGCCATCGGGTTCAGAATATGATGCTACTGTGACAAACAACATTCGACTATGAGCTATAGCTGTGGCAACATCCGTTGTGGCCACAAAGTTTTCGGAGACGGCTAGCCTTTCATTAACTCCGGGTTCGTGAGAAAAAAATGTTTTTTCATTTATAGCGTCAATATAGTCCTGTGCCACATCGACCCCGACGACACTATATCCCGCTCTCTCTAGAGTTAGTGAAAAACAAAGGCCTAGGCGGCCAATTCCAATAACTGAGTTGTTTTTCATTCTAGGGGCCCTCATCTTATTGACTATCACTATCGTTCGAAAAGTTTTTTTTCCACTCTGGACTATAGTTAAGTATAATACCTGATGGTATCATATACTGCACGGTAGGAAAGAGCCACGTGCAAGGTCCGAAGATCTTCTCGGTGCCGTAAGGCACTACGCATAATGTTTCTTTTTTTCGTAAACAGGAAGCCAAAACGCTGGAGCCGCTGTATAGACATACAAACTTTTTGCAATTCTTGACAACGTCGGCGTAATGAAATATGTCTGCAATTTCTAGTCCTTCTAAATGAGAGTAAAGCTTGTCGAGGCACCCCTTATTATATTTACTATTCACTAAAATAGTTCGATAATTTTCATTTTCTTTAAGAATGCTATTAATGTTTTCAACTAACATAATCAAATTATATTTATTATGCAAAAAGCTTCCGTACGCTCCGAGGTCAACGACCATGGTGTCATTTAAGTCTGATATCAACTGCGGGGTATAGTGGACCTCCGGTAACAGACTCTTAGGTTCAAGGCCATGCCTAATTTCTTGCCATTCTACAATATTGCGAGCGCTCGTTAAAGCGCGTGTGGGAGCGGCGGTGGTGGAGGATCCGCAGTTAGGGGCCTCATTGCTTTCGCTGTTAGTTATAAAAGGATTTGGGTCCCAAACTATTTTTTTAATTTCGTCGTTTCTGTATACATTTTTTCTAGATATGAAAGTCTTTGTATTGTCCTCAGCAAAGCGTCGCGGTAAAGTAGAAAATTGTAGATTATCGCCTAGTCCGCCCCACGGTTGATACAATATAGCTTTTTCTAATTGGTTATTCACCATAATAATTTAATCTCCCTTTATAAGCCTATAACTATCGCTATCAAAATGCTGAGTTGAAAACTCAAATAGTTCCGTATCTTCCATAGCTATCATCTGATGGCGTAGACCGCGGCGGACGTGGAAATTATCCCCGGGGCCCAATATTACTTCTCGTGCAGCATTCAGATCGTCGCGATCCGAGAACTTCACCCGTACCATGCCAGACTGTATATAGAACACTTCATCTTTCAGTTTGTGATAGTGCCAGGAGCAACGCTTTCCTTTTACAAAGTATAGCAGCTTTCCACAGTATTCTTCACAATTTACAATCCATTTTTCAAAGCCCCAACCTTTGGGGACAAATTTAATTGACAAAGAAGTCGTCATCTATATCCTCTTTTGTTAAAACATATGTACCCATTTTGGTTACTGAAAGTGCTGCAGCATTGTTAGCATTAACTATAGCAATTGGTAGATCTCTCTTTAATAAATAAAAATAAACCAACGTTGCCAAAAACACATCTCCGGCACCACACACATCAAAAACCTCTACTTTTTCTACAACATAATTTTTAGAATTATATAAGGCCCCATTTTCACCTTGAGTTACAATTATTTCAGATTGTAAAGGAAATTGCTCAATTTTCTGATATTCTATAGCATTTATCTTTAGGGTACAATCCGAATAGCAACTAAGATCTGTTTTTTTCGAATCTACAAAAAGGGGGACGTCCTTATATCGTTTGCATATAGTGGCGCAGTCTTCTGCACTCAAAAAGCCTTTATTGTAATCACTTATAACAACACAATCCACTGTTTGTGCCGACGGTAATATATCAAAATTAATTTTTTCCTCCCCAACGCTTTCCATCTCATCTACTCTCAGTAAATGTTGATTGAGACGTTGGTCAATATAACGATGCTTAGACGCCCGATGAGTATTTGATATATGGTGGACGCGCGTGGGAAAGGCACGCAGGTTCGCGGTCACGTTCCCCGACATTCCCTCTAGTGTTATAATTTCCTTTTCATCTAAGATTATAACGGGAGCTTCGGGACTTACCCGGTCACATATGCCATAATGATAAACATCGTAGCAACTATCACCTATCACTAATATTTTGAATAATTTTGGTGGTTGAATATCCATCTATCCTCTTAAAAAATTTAATTTCTTTAGCATGTTGTGATCCTATAATGATTTTATCTTTCCAATCAGATCCCACAACCATTATATCAGGTTTAACAGATTTTACCAAACCTTCAAGTTCAATATCTTTAGAAAAAAATCTAACTTCATCGACTGCCTTTAAATTCTCAAGAAAAAATTTACGTTCATCTTGGTTGTGCATGGGTCTTGTAGATCCTTTCTTTTCTCTTACTCTGTCATCCGTATCAATTCCTACACATAAATACTCACCTAAACTTTTTGCATAATTTAGAAGTTCTAAATGTCCCTTATGAAGAAGATCAAAAGTTCCATTAACAAAAACTTTTTTCTTTTTTTTAAAAATTGACGTTAAAATATTTGTTTGCTTTTGATTATGATTTTTTCTAATTGTATCTTCAAGATT
>Ga0208790_1001126_pt1 | contig 12003 bp, 39 predicted proteins | sample 10_taG_FD_184083 | JGI IMG/M metagenome (GOLD analysis project Ga0208790, IMG submission 184083) | Marine viral communities from the Subarctic Pacific Ocean - 10_ETSP_OMZ_AT15264 metaG (SPAdes) (version 2) | ecosystem: Environmental > Aquatic > Marine > Oceanic | place: Pacific Ocean | collected... | reverse complement strand
AGTGTTGATAATATATATATGAAACGAAACGAAAAATATAATATTAAATTTGCTTTATCAATAGCAATAACTAAAAACTTATTTCTATATAAAGGTAATTTATATGAAAAATTAGATAATCACCCTTATCAAGAACAATATAGAATATTTCTTGGTAATGACTATGATTATTTAGAAGATAAAGAATTAATAAAAGAATTAAATGACTACCCACTTTGGGGGTTTAGAAAATAAATAATAATTAATAATTAAACAAAATGAGTGAAACATTAAAATCAAAGAGATTTGTGATTAGAAAATCACTACTCGGTAAAGGAACTCTAGTAGAGTTTGTAAACAAAAAAGGTGATCTAATTACTTACGATCACGACAAAGCATACGAAGTGATGAAAGATACACTTGACAACTTAGCGTGTTTTGTGAAGTATAAAAGTTATACTGCAACTAATAACATTCCAAAAGCGATCAGAGGTACTGAAGCAGTGGTAGAATTAATACCAGCTGAAGTTGAAGATATTGAAACGCTTGACGAAGTTCAAGTTGATGTAGAAGCACCAGTATTAACTTAAAAGGCTAGATAAAGAGAAATATCATCTCGAGTGAGTTGTAATCACTCCTAGTCTCTAATAATTAAAATAAAATAAAAATGGCGAAAGTAAAAAACAAGTGGGATCAAGTATCTCAAACAGAGAAAACAATTGGTAACGTAATAAAAATCGTAATGATAATAGCGTTTTTTAGCGCTTGGTTAGTTACTATATTTCTATTAATAACAACAAATGCGATAGATAAAGCGTTTTAAGTAAGGAAAGTATATAATAAGTAATAATAATAAGATATGGAAGCAATAATAAGAGAGCATATAAATACTAAACATTTAAGTATGAGTATAGCTAAAATAGATGACAAGTGGGATTGGATGAAAGTAGCGGTGTATTCTATTGAAAATTCTCCATATGGTTGGACAAAAAGAAATTTAATATATTCTCCTTTTGGTTTAGAAGTTAAACAAGTGAAATCCTTTCACGATATAAAGAGGTATATACAAAAAGCTGTATATAAAGTATATAACGGTGGATTCCCACAAGAAGAAATTGGAGAATTATTAAATGAGATAAAAGAGAAGATATGAATCAAAGAGAAGTAGGGAAAGAATTAAAGAAAATAGAGAAAATAGCTATGAAAGTCATGGCGAAAAGATCAAGTCAAACATGCGGTACAGAATACCAGAAATGGACTTACGCATTATTAAAAGCAACGGAGATATATCATGGAATTAACAAATGAAGAAATTCAACTAATAATACAAGCAGTTGAAAATGAAGTATATAATTTAGAAAAAATAGCTGAAAGACATTATAAACTAGATCCAGCAAAAGCTCAAGATTGGGTGATCAAGAAAAGAAAATTGCAAAGAGCTATAAGAGAATTAAATGGTTAAAACCAAAAGAAGATGAAAGAACATAATAATGGAGAGGTAGTGTCTATTGTTGTAGACAGAGCAATAGAAGAGTTTAAAGACGAATTGCGAAGATTACGTCAGCAACACCCAAATGATGCGGATTTTGGTGATGTAATAGCAATGTTAATAAAAAAATTATGAAATTTAGAGTGATACACGAAGATTACTGGCCAGTGCCAGAGACAATTCAAGATGATCTAACTATAGATCAAGCGAGGGAATTAATGAAAACTTTACAATTAGATAATCCAAATAATGAGTATTTTATTTGTGAGTCAAAAGATGAAAGCTATATGCCTATAGAAGGATATGATGCTCGTGAAGATTTTCCTCATACAAACTAAATACGATCACCATTGGATAATATAATAAACAAATAATATGAATATATTTAAAAGAATATCAAGTAAAAAAGTAGCTCTAAATGGAGTGGAATACAAAGGAGTGATGATAGGTGATATACCTGTAGAATATACTCAATGGTTTAATTACAAAGGATTAACTTATATAATCTCTTAATTATGAAAAAGGTTAAAAAATACGTATGCACTGAATGTAGATCAGAGTATTACTCTGCAATGAATGAAATACCACATATAGTAGTGTGGACAGATGGGCACGTATGTATACCGAAACTCTACGCAGAATACGAAGATAAGAAAATTGAAAAAGTAAAATTAGATAAAGAAGACGAACTATGGACAACATGGTATAACTAATTGTATGTGTGAAGTACCACGATGCAGTGTAAACTCTTCAATGGTCACACTACAAAGTAAGAATGATCTCTTGCGATTAACGTTAGATAAGATAAGTTCTTGCGACAAAGTAAGTTCGAATGCGGGTTTAAACATCATGGCGGAACTTACAAACTCCACTCTACGCGAAGCGTGAGAACTACACTTTACAGTAGGATAACGCAGACGCGAGTGGATGATACTCGGTCAGGATGTTGACAATGAAGAACTTAAGGTTGAAAGTGATTACCTTGGTCTAGCGGAACCAACAGACAGTTGACGAACTTAGAGGATTCGATTTCCTCTTCGAGTACAAAGAGATCTACACTTGGTAGATCTAATAACTATAAATATGTAGTAAAAAATGAGGGATTTAATAAAAGAACTTGAAAATCTGTACTCGTGGAGTCAGTTTTATCAAGAACGTAAACAAAGAAATAATGTTAAAGTAGTACAAAATCAAATTAGAGTTAAAAAACAAGAGCTTAACGAGTTCAAAATGGCTCAAAAAGCAAGAAGAGGAGGTAAAAAATGACTTTTACAGACTTAGCATGTAGACCAACTCTTCAAATGAGGAAAAACTTAAAAGAAATTAAGAAAAATCCTAGAGAACTAATGATACATACAGTATCTTCTATGTGTGATAATAAACACATTCTATCGTTAAAAAAGAATTCTGATGGAGAATTTAAGATGTCAGGGAGAGGTTATTCTCTCAGTAACTTTGGTTTTGGATCACCTGTCTATGAAATAGAGTGGGCAGCAGATGAAGGAGATTGGAGTAAAGTAATCCACATTATAAATAGTGGGTATCAACGAATAGATAAAATTGTAAGCAGATGATGAAAATGGATAACGGAACAGCGAGTAGTAGTAAAATCTTTGAACTAAATGATCAAGATATCGAGTTAATAGTTGGCTTATTACATGAAGAGTGTGATCAAGATATATACCATGATGATAAAGTGAATTTAAAGCATGGTAAGTTGACAAAAAAATTCCTTAAAGAAACGTACGATCACTGTCAAGATTTAATAATGGAATTAACTAAATAAAGTGAGTGAGTGAGTGAAAACTCACGGTTAGCTGTATACGAGCTAACTGACACTAGGTCAGGTGATGGACGCGCCCGAGTGGACTGCCCATCGACTACTGCAGTATGAGAGGTTCGATTCCTCTCTCTGGTGCTATGATAAAATACGAAATAGAATATTACGAAAATATAAAGAAACAAACTAAACTTTTAGAAAGTATAGCTAAATCTTTAGAAACAATAGCAAATGAACAAGAAAGAAAAAGAAGAGAATATGACAGATAAAGAATTAGATACAAAAATCTGCACTATAACACAAGAAGTATTGTGTAAATTAGACACTGAAGACGTTATACGTGAAACTATGATAGATCATGGAATTCACCCATTTGCAGACGAAGTAACTGATACTCAAGTACATGTAGCTTTTAATGAAATATACCAAGAAGTAGTTTATAGATTAAAGAATGATTTTTAATTTACAAACTAAATACGATCACTGATGGATAATATAATTAAATAAAATATAAAATGAAACAAAAAGAAAAAGACACAGAAGAATTAACTCATGTAGCTATGTTTGGTAGTAGAAATACTATCACTGAAGCGTTTGATTATGCTAAAATGGTATGTGAGAGATCTACAAAGTCTGATTATATTTATAACTTGACTGCGCTCATGGTTATATGGAATACATTATCAGACAGTTATGAACCGTTAGTGAGAAAGGAACAAGAGAATGAGTAAGAGAATAACATTATATCAAAGATTAAAACCAGAAGCCAAAGCTGGATTAGAAAGTATTAAAAATGAACCATATAAATTAAGTATAAATATTATTGTGAATTTACTTAAATCTAAGCAATTTTACTCTGATCTAACAATTGATGAGTTGAAAAATATTATTGTGTTTTCTGAAGTAGAACCAAAATCAGTATTTGATATGAAATTTGGAGATTTTCTTTTTGAACCAGACTTAGATGAAGCGCCATGAGAACAACATATGAAGAAATATTTGAATTACTAGGCATTAAGAATGTAACTAGTAAAAGACAGAGGAAAAATGGTACTCATGTATTTGAAATACCATTTGAAACTTATGGTGGAGATAGAATAAGGTTGGCTACATATAAGAGCGGTGCAGTTAGAAATGTTAATAGCTGTTATAGTTGTTATCAACTTAATCCAACTAAACTAGAAAAATGGCAAAATACTGACTTTGATCACAAAGTAAGGATACCAATAACTAGTCACGAAGGTAGATTAGAATTCTTATTTAAATTTATAATAAGGAATTACTATAAAAAACAACATACTATAACTAAATGGAAAACTTATACTCATGAACCTAACATTTCAGTGACGGTTAATGGACATAAATATAGAATACAATGAAAGACGAAACAGTAGAAAAATTGATCTCTAAATCCAAAGATGGAAAAACGAGGCAAGTGGTTAGAATAACTAAACACAAAGGACATAAGAACCGAAAGGGAGAGGTATATAAAACATCTAGAACTTTACATTTAAAAGCAAAATGAGAACTTATTATTGTAGAGATTGCCAAGATGATTGGTCAACAAATGAAGAAGAAACCTGGTGTACCCAGTGTTTAGGAGATAATATAAAAGAAACATAAAATGACAGTAGAAGAATTAATAGAAGAACTAAGATTGTTTAATCAAGAAGCTCAAGTGAGATTTGCATCTCAACCAAGTTGGCCTTTTGAATATTCTATCAATGGAGTAGTACAAACTACCGTAGAAAATCAACAAGATTCAGCAGTTGAAGAAGATGTAGTATATCTTGAAGAAGGTAGACAAATAGGATATTTACCTAGTGAAGCTAAAGAAGAATTAGGTTGGTAATGAAAAAATTAAAGCACATAGAGTTAACACACCAAGAATGGTTAGACGCGTTGCGTTGCCCTACTCCTGTGCGTAATAAAAAGAAATACAGAAGAAAAGAGAAACATAAAAATAAAAATGAAGAGTAAATTAAAAGCAATTTATAAAACAGTATCTTCAATAATAGTAATAACATTTGCATCAGTGTTTTTTGTTATCACTTATTATTTAGCTAAACTGTGGAATTTAATTAAAAAATTATGGAAGAAAAAAGAAAAATAAAATTATTATTAGATCATCTAGGATCAGAAGTAACTCATGATTATAATGATATACTTAATTGTGATTATCATTTATGTGAGGAAACTACAGCTGACGGGTATGGAGTATATGTATTTTCAAGTCCTCACGAAGCTCCAGAAATTAATGAGAATGTATACTATTATAATTATGGTTTAGGAGAAAAAGTTGTAGAAAAACTAATAGAAGGTAATACAGTGGTATTTGTAGATGATTACGAATATGATTATTTACATGTACAAGAACTATTATTAGAGGAATTTGAAGAATATGTAGATGATATATTACAAGATGAAGAATTAAATATAAATGAAATAAAAGAATTAAAAGATGAGTACGGAGTCGAAGAAAAAGAAACAGAAACTACCTAAGTGGTTTAATGGAGAGGTATACCCAGAAGGAGAGGTTGTAAGAAACCCATTCTCTGGACAAGAATATGAATTAACAGCTGAAGAACTTAGTATGTATGACTTGATCATAGGATTACAAATGGTAATTGAATCACTATACGGAGGAGATATGCTTGATCCAGACACTGCGTATTTACAAAAAGATATGGCGAGAGGATTAAGTTGGTTTAGACAAAATAACCCAGAAGCATATATGGTTTTACTAGATTAACACGATTAGCACAGAGCACCATTACATGAAAGTGTTTAATTTCCGGTGTAGCAAGCTCGTACTCACAAAGTACGGGCTTTTCGTGGTAGAAAGAATTAATAATTAAAAAAAAAGATGGCAGTAACAAGAGATGAATTTGAAGCGTACACATATGTACAGCATTCAGGCGTAACTAATATGTTTGATGTAAAAACAGTTAGTCGATTAAGTGGTTTAGATAGACCTAAAATAATAGAAATCATGGAAAAATATGATATCTATAGTAAAAAATATAGTGAAGATGAGTAGAAGATATAAAATAGAAAGATATTTAGATAGATATAATCACTTTATGGAGCTGGTAAGAACACTTACCGGCTTAACTGTGTTAATACTACAAGTAATAATACTATTAAGCTTATGATAGGTGAAACAGGATATATAATAATAGAAATAAGAGATCATGAGATTTTTTAGTTGGAAAACTTTAAAAATAATGGTAATAATGTTTGCTGTAATTAGCTGTGCAGCGAAACGTAGAGCTAGTCCGTGCAAACAATGCCCTCATTACTCTTATTCACATTGGTATCTAGAATACTTAACATTAAATAGTAATATAGAATTTGCAAACAATAAAATTAAATTAAATGGGGACAAGAAGTTTAACAAGAGTGATTCCACGGCAAAAGGGATTATCTTACAGTGAAGGTCACAATCACGTAGAAAAAAGTGTGATAAATATGTATCGTCAATATGATGGATATCCAACTGGTCATGGAATTGATCTAGCGGAATTCTTAGACGATTTTAAAGTAGTAAACGGATTAAGTATTCCTAGGCCTACTAAAGTGGCTAATGGAACCGGCTGTTTAGCCGCTCAACTAGTACAACATTTTAAAGATGGACCAGGTCATATATATTTAGAAGCATTAAATGGAGAACCAGGAGATAGTGGGGAGGAGTATATATATACTTTATACCCTAAAGAAGGTGAACCACTTTACATATCTATATATGATGTATGGAAAGAAGAATGTATTTTTGTAGGTACAGCTGAAGATCTTTTAAATGAATATGCGTAGGTTACAAACTAAATACGATTACTCATGGATAATATAAATACAAATGTTTAAATAACGAGGTATGACAAATAAAGAAATGGAGAAATTAGCTGATTTAATAGTGACAAAACTATTAATAACACTAAGTCACGGTAATCCAGTGAGTGATGCTGTAGAAGCTGAGTTCATTCGAGAAATCATTATGTCAGATAATGAGTATGATATAACTGAAGAAGAGATGCTAATGGGGGAATTAGCAAGATTACAAACTATTTTAATGATATACGAAGGTGAAGATACAGTGGCTGGTTATGAAAAAGCAGCAATAATCTCCCAAAAAATAAAAAGAATACAACATAAATTAAATAAAATATGATAAAGCCAATGCTAGCGCACATGTATAACCCGGATAAAGCAATATTTCCGTGTTATATACAACCAAAATTAGATGGTGTTCGCTGTATAATAACAAGACAAGGAGCTTTCTCAAGGACAGGGAAAGAATTTAAAAATATAGAACATATAAAAGCTCATTTAGAAATCAATTTTTTTGATAGATTTCCAGATGTAATATTAGACGGTGAATTATATAATCATGATCTAAGGAACGATTTTGAAAAAATAATATCATTGGTCAGAAAAACAAAACCAACTGATAACGATCGTTTAGAGGCATCAAGATTAACACAATTTCATTGTTATGATATAATACCGACCATTGAGAGGTGTGGGGACGGCATGCCTAGGTATACTTATGAATTTAGAAAAGGATTTCTTCATTGGGAATTACCACAAAGCGATTGTGTACATTTTATAAATACAGCTTATGCTCGTAATGAGAATATGGCTAAGTTATTTCACAAAAAAAACTTAAAAGCTGGATATGAAGGATCTATGTATAGAAGTATAGATGGATATTACAAAGGAACTAGATCTTGGGATTTAATGAAGTTTAAAGATTTTGAAGATGCTGAAGCTATAATTGTAGGTTACGAAGAAGGTAAAGGCAAACGTGAAGGAACTTTAGGTAAATTTATGATGCAAGATGACGAAGGAATTCAATTTGGATGTCCGCCAGGTAAGGGTTATAATTATACAGATATGGCTGTAATGTTAGCAGAAGTCCATAAATACATGGGACAAAGAGCAACATTTACATATTTTGGTAGAACTAAAGCTAATAGTTATAGACATCCATTATTTAAATGTATAAGAAATTATGAATAAATGTCAAGCATGCAATAAAACCAACGATGTGGTCTGGTCAGATACTTGTAAAAAATGTAGAGATATGGGATGTGATTACGAAGAATGGGAATGTGCATTGTGTCATAGCTGGATGTCAGAAAAAGAATATAACTTTTGTGATATATGCCCTCATTGTAGGGATAGAGAGCCATCTTCACTAGATGAACTAGGAGAAGAATATGAAAATAAATTTGATAAATTAGGATTTTAAAAATGAGAAAATTAATATTTGAATTATACTTAAATAATGAGATTAGTATGGAAATTGCTAATAAGATATTAGATAAATACTATGAATAGAATAATATCTTATAAAGATAATAGGTATATAGTAAAAAGAATTATAAAAAACGAACCAGAGGATCATTTAGATTTTTGGAAAGAAATTATTATACATGATTTAGCTTTAAAAAGAAATAATGAATTTTGGTTTTTACAAGAAATTACAGAAGTAGATATTTTAAAAGAAACGAATAATGGGGGCAAATAAAAGATATTTTACAAATATGAGGGATTATTTTCAACAAAAATATAGTTTTGTTGAAGAGGAAATCTTATGGGAAACTTTAAAAAAAGATGAAGAAATATAATGTAAAAAATTATATAAGGTACAAAGAAGATTTAAAACTTGCTATACAAAGAATACCAAAAAAATCTGATTTTACTTTATATACTAGAAAAGAATTAAAGGTTATATTCTTACCTTTAGTCGAAAACGTAGCGAGGAAATTTTCCACAGCACAACCAGCATCAGGTACATTAAGTATATTAGACTTGATACAAATTGGAGCTGGCGGATTATGCCACGCTGTTGATCGACTAGAAATGGATACATTAATGGAATCTCTAGACCAAGAGAAAACTATCAAATCATTCTTATCAAAACGCATACGAGGCGCAATCCGAAGAGGTATTGACACCGATCGAGGAGACATGCGTATTCCAGAGCATAAGCTCAATGAAATAAGAAGGAATAAAAAGAATAAAGAGATGGTTCAAATGTTTTTTAATAGCATTTTCTTGAGTATAGATTCTAAACCTTACAATGACGATGATATGATCTATCAAATACCTGATAAATCTGAACCTTATAATACTGGTTTATTAAACTCTTATTTAATGAGTTTATTAAAAAAGCATTTAGATTACAGAGAGTACGAGGTATTGAGATTAAGTTATGGTTTAGATTGTGAGAAACACTCTGCTAAACAAATTGCAGAGCATTTAAATATAGTTGGAGCTAGTGATTATGTTAGGGTTTCTGAGCTGAAAAAATCAGCTGTACAGAAATTAATTAATAATGTAGATCACTCGCAAGTGCTTGATTATCTGTAAGTTACTAATGTAAATTGTCAAAAATACATGTAATTATATAATCAGTACGAATTTAAAACATAAGAGACGAATGGACATAAACGAAAAATTAGCTACTATCCAAACGGAGTTTAAATCTAAAAAATCCAGATTTAACTCCTTCGGCAAATACTATTTCCGGTCTGCCGAAGATATCCTCGAAGCTACAAAACCCTTTCTTAAAAAGTTAGGAGTAACTGTTGTAATAACAGAACAGTATATACATACTGAAATGTTACCTATATTAGAAACAACTGCTACATTGTCAGATGAATCTGCATCTGTATCAGCAACTGCTATAGTAGGGGTCGATATGCAACAAAAAGGTATGCAAACACCACAGAAATTTGGTGCTGCATCGTCCTACGGGAAGAAGTATGCTTTGGGTAATCTATTTTTAATAGATGATACGCAGGATAGTGATGCTACAAACAATCACGGAAAGAACGGGGTTGCTAAGGCAACTCAAAAGAAAACTAAAAAGACGATTAATGTAGGTGATGAGGCTTATGATAAAGCTGTTACATATATAGAATCTGGAGGTAAGATTTCGGTAATTAAATCGAAATACAACTTATCAAAAGAAGCTAGCATTGGACTACAGTTAGTCGCTACGCAAAATGAAGTTGAAACAGGCAATTGAAAAACTACGAAATGATGAACATTATTACGGTGATTTTGGTAAACAATATCTAAGTAATTCTGACATTAGGAATTTGCTAAACAACCCTCTTGCTTATGGGAGACCATCAGTTGAGGTACCAGCATTTTTAGTGGGTGGATATTTCCACACAGGTATATTAGAACGACATAAGTTGGGTAAATATAAAATTGTGGATGCCACCTCTAGAAATACTAAAGCTTATAAAGAAGCTGCAAAGAATGAAATGCATTTATTACAACATGAAGTAGATAATGTTAACAAGATGATCGAAGTGATCAACACTAGTGACATATGTAAAACTTTAATAAAAGGAATAGATGTACAATATGAAGAACCAATGATTAAAGATCTGTTTGGTAAACTATGGAAAGGTAAAGCTGACGTAGTTAATCATGATGAGCAACTAATCATTGATTTGAAAACAACTGGAGATATAAGTAGATTTAGAAGTTCTGCTTTTAAATTTGGTTATGATTCACAAGCTTATATTTATAAAGAATTATTTGGTTATGATTTCCTATTTATAGCAATAGATAAGAAAACCCATCAAATAGGTATTTTTGACTGTTCACGAGATTTTTATTTATCTGGTGAAGATAAAGTTGAGAGGGCTGTTAAAGCATATGAATTATTCTATAATACTGAAGGCTTTGATCCTAAACAGTATTTTTTACAAGAAACATTATAATTAAATTAAATTATGGCAACAAAAACAAAAAGATGTAACGTAACTGGAGTAAAATTTCCAGTGAGTGAATTTTACATTAACAAAAACACCTCAGACGGGTTACACCCATACTCTAAGTATGCGGACAATTACAGAAGAACCACTGAGTTTAGCACAAAGCAACTTAGAAGAGCTTTTGCTAAATACAGTAAATTATTTACAAATAAATCATAATTATGGCAGGAATAATTAAAGGGAGTATTAATCTTAATAATATCCCAAAAGACAAAATAATAGTAGGAAAGAAAGGTAAGTATCTTCCAATAGCTATTACTGTTAATGATGACGTTGATCAATTTGGTAATCAAGGACCAATAATAGTTGATCAGTCAAAACAAGAGAGAACGGATAAAGTAGCTAAAACCTACTTAGGTAACGTAAAAGTAGTATGGACTAATGGAGAGTTTCCAGACCCACCTCCTTATGAAGGCCAAACTGGAGCGGCAGCGCCAGTTAAAGCATCATTTGAAGATGAGAAAGAGGATCTACCATTTTAAATAAATAAAGTATGGTAAACAACACGGAGATCAATGGATTTTTGATCGACCAGTTTAATCAACATGACTTAAAGGTTGGTGAATCGCAGGGGACTTGTCCCCTGTGTTCACATACTAGGAAACCGGAGAACGCTAAAGCTAAATGTTCGTCATATGATTGGGAGAGAGGATTAGGTACATGTCACAATTGTGATAGGTCTTACCAACTTCATACATATGCACGAAAAGGCAAAGTTACTAGAGAATATGTGAAACCTCAAGCTTATAAGTTTGAAGAACCAAATATGAAGGTTGAAGATTGGTTTCACGCAAGAGGTATTTCTAAAAAGACTCTAGATGATTTACGAGTTAGTATTGGTAAAGAATACATGCCTCAAACAAAACAACAAGAGAATACTATTCAATTTAATTATTACATGGGTGATGAACTCATAAATGTTAAATACAGGGATGGTAGAAAGAACTTCAAATTAT
>Ga0208790_1001125_pt1 | contig 12004 bp, 14 predicted proteins | sample 10_taG_FD_184083 | JGI IMG/M metagenome (GOLD analysis project Ga0208790, IMG submission 184083) | Marine viral communities from the Subarctic Pacific Ocean - 10_ETSP_OMZ_AT15264 metaG (SPAdes) (version 2) | ecosystem: Environmental > Aquatic > Marine > Oceanic | place: Pacific Ocean | collected... | reverse complement strand
AGTTGATAATTCTAAACAAAATACATACAGTGAGATTGCATGGGTTGATTTAAAGTTCACTAATCAATTTCTTAAAAGTGCTTTGAATCTAAAAACATTACCAGCAAAACCATTTTAATATGGAAAATAAACTTGATAAACAAATACACATATAATATAGAAGTAGTTAGTGTTTACGATGGTGATACTGTCAGAGTAAATATAGACTTAGGATTTGGACACATATGGAAAGGTTCAGATGGTAAAGGTGTTAAGATACGGTTGCACGGAATCAATACACCTGAAGTAAGGGGGGTTGAGAGACCCGAGGGTTTGAAATCCAAGCAGTATCTAATAGATTTAATAGAAGGTAAATCGGTAGTTTTAAAAACAATAAAAGATAAGACGGGTAAATACGGCCGTTACTTAGGTATATTATATGTTGGAGAAGGTGATTCTTGGAAAAACATAAATGAAACCCTTGTAAGTGAAGGATATGCTATACATAAAACGTATTAAAAAAGATGGAGTTTAGATGGTTTTAAAAAAAGGTAGTACTGGAAAATACGTTGAACAACTACAAGCCGTACTTGGAATTACAGTGGATGGGGATTTCGGCCCGAAGACTGAAAAGGCTGTAAAGGACTATCAACGTGATAACGATTTAAAACCCGATGGTATAGTAGGTTCAAAGACATGGGCAGAGATGTCAAAGTCAGATGTTAAATATACCATGACACAAATTCAACTTGCTGTAATGGATAAAGGTCATCAATGGTTTTCCAATGGTGACTATAATGTTAATATAGTGGGGGTAAGGAATTCTGATACTATGGGTAGGGTTACCAATAAATATGATGATTGTATTACAATGTCATATAAAGTAGATGGTAGTTGGAAGTTTCATTGTTGGCAGGCAACAACAGACCCAGGTACTTACTGGATAGACAACCCAATGAACTCAAGAGGTGGTTGTGCTATATTAGTTCCTGACCAATATTCAGGTGTATACAAAATTGACAAACATAACGGAAAATATACAGCTTTGTGCCAACGTGGCGGGAAGGTACGTGTTTACCGCGATGGTGATAAGGATGATGAGTATGATTATGATGAGGATAGTATAGACCAAGGATATTTCGGAATAAATATTCATCGTAGTAGTGCCTATAAGGTAGGAAACTATATAAATAAGTATAGTGCGGGGTGTCAAGTATTTTCTGACCCCGATGACTTTGACGACTTTATGGAAATTTGTCATAAGGTTAGTGATGAGTGGGGAAACAAGTTTACCTATACCCTGATTGAATCAAGAGATATAAAATGACAGTTTCAGAAAGACTCAAATATATAAGTTTAGTTATTTTCATTTTAAGTTTTTCTGCAGTTGTATCTATAAAACTTATGACGATATTTGGAGTGACAATTCATACTACATATATGGATTGTATTGAAATAAGTTCATTTTTTATTATGATAATATCGTTAGGATTCTCTATACGAAAACTCATATCAGATAAAGTACAAGATAATACTGACAAGTTTAAAACACTAGAAGAATTACATCATAAAAATGTGTATTTAGAACATGCTGCCAAAATATTAAGACATGATATGCATAGTGGTATCAACACCTACATACCGAGGGGTGTTAAATCACTTTTACGGAGATTGGGGAAAGAAAACGTACATAAATTAGGAATAGAATCTCCAATAAGACTAATAACAGAAGGGTTAGCTCATACACAACAAGTATATAGAGGTGTTTATGAATTTACTAATTTAGTAAAGGATAATGCAAAAATAGAAACGGATGAATATGATTTAAAATCAATACTAAAATCTCATCTTAAAAGAACATCATACTATGGTAAGATTAAGATAAATCAATTACCAACTATCTGTGTAAATGAATCCTTGTTTTGTACAGCAGTAGACAATTTGATACGAAATGGGTTGAAATATAACGACTCTGATACGAAATGTGTAAGAATATACTGTGAAACTGTAAAAACCAATAGTGGAATCACAGATAATTACATAATTATAGAAGACAATGGTCGTGGTATGACCCAAGAAGAATTTGAAGAATTTTCGAAACCGTATGTTAGACGTAAAGGTCAAACAGAATCTGGAAGTGGTTTAGGTCTCAATATATGTTCGTTAATTCTTAAAGAACACGGATTTAGCATATCTTGTGAAAAAACTAATACAGGTACGAAATTGATGGTAAAAATATGATTGATACTTTAATGTTGGTAGATGATGAAGATTTATTTCACCTTGTATTTGAGGATGCATGTTCTCTTTTAGATATAACTTTATCACTTCAAGCCATAAATTCATCTGATGAAGCTAATAAAAGATTCAAAGACTGGTTTCCAGATGACCCAAATCAAGAAAAGCCTGAATGTGTTTTTGTTGATTTAAATATAATCGGTAGTTCTTTTGATGGAATTGAATTAACACGTAAAATAAATTACGAACATGGTAATGGTGTAGTAATTGGTATAATATCATCATCTCGTGATGAAATTGAAATTGAAAAAGCACGTGCTGCAGGAGCACAATTTTGGATGATAAAATCAGATGATATAGAACCCAGATTGGAAGAGTTTAGAAAAGATTATGAGGGATATAAAAACAGAACTGCACCTTTTAAAGTTTACAACTAAGATGGTTTTAAATGATAGTTACAAAAGATACACGGGATTTATTATTAAATATAGCTAAAAAAAGAATATATTTAGAAGGGAATATATTAAAGATAATACAAGCTGAAGATGGTGATGCTGAATTTAAAGACTACATAGAACTTTGCAAAGAAAAAGATACAGTATCACGTAGAAAGCGGTTAAAAATAACCAAACAAATTCAAGCAAAAAATAGTGAATTGGAGACCGCTCTTGATGATTTACGAGTATCCAAGGAAGAAGCTGAAAGATTAAAGGAGAACGCTGAATCAGCAAAGGAAGAAGCCGAAACAGACTTATCAATATTACAGAAGAAAACCCAAACTGAATTGATGGGTACTATTGTTAAGGTGGCACTTTCAGTTATAGTGGGTGTTGGTATACTAACTACACTAATGTATTTAACAGCTATACTTACAAATACAGAAACTCAAGTTATAGGTAGTACGTGGAGTAATTTAACAGGTATACTTTTAACAAATGCATTTTCTATCATAGGTACAATAATGGGTGTTAAACACGCAACTGCAGTTGATAAAAAAGATTAACATATTTATAATGGACGAAGATACTATGAAAGTAACAGCATTGATTTTTTTATTTATTTTTATTTTTTCATCTTGTGCAACCACAACAACTTGCAGTAAGGACTCAATTGAAAAAACAACTAAGTGTTGCAAACATTAAGATTTATAACAAATTAAATATATATAATAAATGGCACGAATTAGAGAATATGGTTGGAGAGACTGGATTGCAGTTCCAAAAAATAGAGAACTTTACAACGAAAACATGAATGAAGGTTTAAGACAATTCAAATTGGAAAAACAACGTAGAGATAGAATACTAAAAGCTTCAGTTTTTAATATAAAAGGATTTAATGGAAAATAACGATTTGGCTACTTCTATCATAGAATATATAGAAAAGCAATATGGCAATACCATATCCGAATCTGTAATTGATAAGTATAAAACTGATATACAGAGAATAGTTAAGGAAGAGATTACAAATATAGGAAGGCATCTATCAGAGATAGATGATTCGCAGGTCTCAATGACAGATAATGTTGATGTTTGGGAATTAGCGGAAACTACTCTTTCAGAAGATTATCCTAAATCACGTTATGACTATATAGAAGAAACAGACTACAAACGGAAAGATATGCCCCAAGTAAAAACTCAAGATTTGGGTAAAGCACTTTCTATGGTTAAATCCAAAGTAAATGTAACAAAACTTAATATTCTCGCTACTAAATTAAAAAAATCCCAAAAAGAACTTTATGGCTATAAGGTAAAGGGTATCGCCGGTTCATTCACATCACCTGATAAATTAAAACCACTCATTATATCAAAGGATAATCATATTATAGATGGTCATCACAGGTGGGCAGCCGCCATATATAAATTCGGTAAATCGGTAAAAATACCAGTATTTAGAATAGGTTTACCCAAAGATAAAGCATTAGAACTCTACAAACAAATAGCTCACTCAATTAATGAAGACATATCCATACCAATTAATATAGGTGATACTGTATTAATGGGGAAGTTTAAAAATAAAAGAGTAGTAATCAAGTCAATTACTAAGAATGAAAAGGGTGACTATTTAATAAATGGTAAACCTGCATTTAAGTTTAGATTAATAAAAGAAACATGATTTTAAAATTTACAAATAAAGACATAAGTAAACCAATTCGTTTACAAATATATAAAAAAGTAAACCAATTCGTTTACAAATATATAAAAAAGTAAACAGCTAAGTGTACAAAACAAGTATTGAATATGTAATCAAAAGTGAGATGGTTATATTTTTATGTTAAAAGACTTGGATTTCCGAGTCTTTTTTTGTATATTTATATATGGGGGAAATAATATGAATAAAAAAGAATTTATAGCGAAAGTATTTGAAAACGAATCCAAAGTAATAGTGGAAGCTAAAGTGTTGAGAGTTTTTGATTTTGATGATACACTGGCCACTACCGTATCTTACATCTATGTAAAACATAAGGATGGTACTGAAAGTAAATTAGACCCGGGTCAATATGCCGTTTACAAACAAAAAGGTGGAGATACATTTGATTTTAGGGATTTCAATAAAATGTTGAATAAACCAAAACTAATCAAAAAGAACTACAACCTACTTAAACGTATGTTGGATAATCCACAAAAGAAAGTAACCATTTTGACAGCCAGAGGGTTGGCGTACCCAGTTACAAAATATTTCAGAGACCTTGGTTTGGATGTGTATGTTGTGGCATTGAACAGTAACAACCCAAAGGATAAATCTGATTGGATTGAGAAACACATTAAGAAAGGATATACAGATGTTGCGTTCGCCGATGATTCTAAGAAGAACATAGATGCAGTCAACAGATTGAAGAGCAAATACCCTAATGTAAGAATAAAGACTATGTGGGTTCGTGAAAGTGTAGATTATATCAAAGAATCCGTACAGAAATATATCAATAAAATCATAAAATAATTACGTTTGTCAAACGTTTTTTGTAAAACTTATATATTTATACATAGATGGGTAGAAAAAAGAAATATCATACTGAGGAAGAACGACTACAAGCTAAACTTGAACGTTGGAGACGATGGTATGAGAATAATAAAGAAAAACATAACGCTCGTCGCATGGAGAAATATTATGAGCAAAAAAACAAAGAAAACGGAATGGGTGAGGAATTGTCCTAAATGTGATTCTGAAATATCATATTCAGTTAAACAGTCGATGGTTCGTGCATCAACTAAGAATTCTATTTGTGGAAAATGTAATTCTACGTTAATTGGTAAATTAAATAAAGGTAAAACTGCATGGAACAAAGGATTAACCAAAGAAACTGATGATAGGGTTATGAAATATTCTATAGCAATAACTGGAGTACCTAAAAACTTTAATAGTGACCAGTTGGATTTTTTAAGAAAGAATGCACGTAAACAACAGAAATATATGACTTATCTGAAAAGAGGTGGTTTAACGGATGATGAATATTTACAAAGATTACCTGATGTGAAGAAATATAGAAGAATAGTTAGGTTAATGACATCAAAAGTTGATACGAGTTCTTTAGAAAACTATAGAAAAGATGGGTATGATTTAGACCATAAATTCTCAGTCCAAGAGGGGTTTAATAGAAACATACCACCATATATAATAGCGAATATATCAAATTTGCAATATATACCATCGAATATCAATAGGTCAAAAGGAATAAAGTGCGCAATAACACAAGAAGAATTGTTTAATCAAATTTAAAACAATATTTATAGTAAATGAATTACGAAAAAGAAGTAATGGAACTAGCCTATGGAATTCTCACTAATGAGGATTTTGAATGGCGACATGAATTTAAACCTAAGATGAAGTTAGAAATAGTCCAGTTATTATTGGATTATTTTACTGATATAGAACATTATGAAAAATGTTCAACGTTGAATGAAATGGTAAAAACTTTGGAGAACACCGATGAGAATTTTAGCGAAACAATTAGCACAGGAAGTAAAGACCCTTAGTGGGTGGATTGTATATATTGTGGATGAAAACGAAAACCCATTAGAAGCAGAAGTTTGTTCTTTGGATGAACTAACAGTAGTGATAAATCAATTACAAAAAAAGATAGATAAATTAAAATCGGAATCTTAAATATGAAACTATTTATATTAGACGATGAAGTGAATACCTTTGAACACGTCATAGATGTTATTCAAAGGTGTTTGAGTTATCCATATACACAAGCATTATCAATAGCAAATATAATACATTATTCAGGAAAATGTTTAGTAAAAGATTCTGAAGATAAGGTAATACTTTATTTATATAAGAATATGAAAAAAGAAGGTCTTAATCTAAAAATAGAGGTATAATATGAAATCCAAAGGATTGGGTGATGATATAGCAAAACTAACATCCGCCACCAGGTTGAATATCTTAGCTGAATCTATCGCTAAGAAGTTAGGTAAGAAAAATTGTGGTTGCTCAAAACGACAAGAAAAACTCAATAAAATATTCCCATATAAACGGAGAAACAAGTAATGGAATTAATTGAATTCATAAGAAATGAAATACAAAAACAATTATCAGTAGATGAAGCGAAAGGTGATATTAAGATAGAACGGCTTTTAGCCTTTGGAAAATATCAAACTATAAATCACAATTTTAAAAACTTAAAACAAGCTTTTGATTTTGTCGATAAATCAATAAAAAGAGTAATGAAAAAAAATAAAAAAGTTGAAAAAGATTTAAGACCAGGTGCGTATGGTAAACAACAAGAACCAACTTATAAAATAAATGGTAAATACTATCAATCAAAATATAGTAATGTTGATTTCTCTAAGCATGTACCAAAAAATCAAATTATTTCAAGAGCAGACGAATCAGTAAACGAAGATTTGCCTACTAGAGAAATAGACCCATCTAAATTTCCAAATCCATTAGGTAGTAAAAAAGGATTTCTAAAAAAAGGAAACTATGATGGGGATAAAACCGATGATGTAGTCTCCACAAAACCAGTATCAATATCAGTATCACAACTAAAACCATCACAAGATGCAATATACTTAGGAAAGGCGTTGGGGTTAGCGGTAGGTGGTGTTGAAGGTGGTGATTTAGGAGCTGTAATATCAAAAGATAACTATATCTTAGATGGTCACCACAGATATGCCGCAACCACATTCAATAACCCATCAGCTAAAGTTGGTGGTGTTCAATCTGATTTGGTAATTGGTGATTTAGTACCCGTATTGAGAGCGGTTGGTGATGCTATGAAAAATAGAAGAGGTGTCGCTCCATCTGGTGGTGACATAAACATATTCAAAGCAACGATGGATGATGTAACAGCGGCAATCTATGATGGTAAGAACATGGATTCTAAATTTTACAATAAAGAAAAATCTATCAAATGGTTTGAATCAATTGGTGAAAAAACAATCGCAAAAAGATTGAAAATGATACAAAGTAAAAGACCACCAAGTGGTGCACCAGGGAGAAAGGATATGCCTAAACTACATCCAAATCAACTTGGTATATTAAAAACTTTGTTAAATAAAGGTAATGTTGATGTTAGGAAACCATATACTGAATCAGTAAATGAAGGTAAATCTACATATTCGATAGAGCAATTAGCTGATATGGTTAAAGCATATAAAAAACGAGGTACTGAATTACCTTTGGATGTGTACATTCATCATGGGTCAAGTATGGGTGGTACTTATTCAGAGTGGAAGGTACTACCATCTCATATTGAAAAAGCATTAAAATCTGGTGCTATCAGTAACGCCGTAACAAAACTTGCAAAAGCATTAAAAGTCCGTGGTCATACTATTATTAGAAGACAAAAAGAATCAGTAAATGAAGGTAAACTACCAATTGATTATAATAAAAAAGAAGAAAATCAATGGAGAAAAATTGAAGCTTTAATTAAAAAAATTGATACAGAGAAAAAAGCAAAAGACTTTATAGAAGAATACGCCAACTATGTAGAAAAATTATATAGAGGGGAGCGAAATTATGAAAACTTAGTACCAAATGCGGTAAACGTAATCGCTAACCACGTTCAAGAATTTCCTGATGAATATCCACTCTCTGATGATATTTGGTGGAAGGTTACTAATGTAAAAGTCAGGCAGATGGGTAAAAATTATCTTAAAGGGAAACATTTTGTAGAATCAGTAGATGAAGCTAAAAAAAGCCTTGCTACAAAAATGGCCTTACAAGAAAGTCGTAATTATTACGTTGACATCTATGATGTAGATGAAGATGCAGAAGATTACTTAAAGGATGATGTAAAATCTTTTGGTGGTGAGTTTGGATGGAGTCAATTAAACGATAATGGAAGATATTACACATTGAGGTTTTATTTTGGAGACGAGCGAAAAGCTATGAAATTTGTTTCTTACATGAACCGTAATGGTGAAATGACATCTAAAGCAATGCGTAACGAATCAACAAACGAAGAAACTAAAAGAGATTACAAGAAAGAATATGCTAAATACGGAAAATCCAAAAAAGCTAAAAAGTACAGAGCTGAATTAAATAAATACAATAGAGATAAAGGTACTTACGGAAATGGTGATGGTAAAGATGCATCTCACAAAGGTGGTAAGATTGTAGGATTTGAGTCTGAATCTAAAAATAGAGGTAGACGAGAAAAGAGTAGGTTAAAAAAAGAATCAGTTAATGAAGCAATTGGGTTTTCATGGTTAATATATACACTTCTTGGATATATTTTATTTTCAGTAGTGGATATTGCCGATACACCTGCAGAATTGACATTCGGTAAAGGTTCAAGGTCACGATTTCTAATAGACAAATTCAAAAAAATATTAAAGAATCGTAAGGTTAAGACTATTGTTGATAAGTTAAAAACCGACCCTGAAGTTATTGATTATGCAAAAAAACGTAAACCGGGTTGGAGAAAGATGTTAGCTAATAAACTTGATGCAAAAGATAAAAAACTACTAAATAACATTTACCGTACTCACTTCAATAAAAAAGAAGTAGAAGAATCAATAAAGGAAAATATGAAATTAAATGAAGCAATGAGTCAAGATGCCAAATTTAAGATTTACGACAAACTCAAAAAGGGTGATAAAATAACAATCAAATATGATTCATCAGTTAAAAGAGGACATGAAACTACGTTTGTAGTATCAAAAGGAAAAACAAAAGTTGGTAAAGCTAGAGTTGAAAGAATAATATTAAAAAATATGGCCAATCCAAAAGGTGTAAAATATTATCTATATAACAGAAATGGTAATGTATCATTGGCAATGGGTAATATGGCAACATCAATTGTTGATATAAGTGAATCAGTAAATGAAAATAAAAAGTACCAAAATATGATAGATAAAGCAATGAGGAAGTCAGACCATATGGCTACCGTTGCAAAAGTAATTATGAAAGTAAGTAAAAAGTTAGGATTGGATTCCAAAAAATATTTTGATACTAAACGTAATACTATTGATTACGAACAGTTCATTGATGATGCTACAGAAAAAGACTCAACAAACGAACAAGGGCTTACATTCCATAAATCAGCATTTGGTGAATCAGTAAACGAAGAACAACTTGATGAAAAACTAATCACATTTTCTAACAGAGCTCCTTACGGACAGATAGTATTTATGGCAGGTGGGGCAGGAAGTGGTAAAGGATTTGCGATTAGTAACTTCGTTGATTCATCAAGTTTTAGAATACGTGATGTTGATGAGATGAAAAAACAACTTGGTAAGTTAGAACAGATGGGTAAGATATCGGTAGATTCTTGGTATAAACAATATGGTAAGAACTTAAAACCAAGAGAAGATGCACATATTAAAAAACACGTACTAAACAAAGGTATGAGCATATCAGACCTTTCTGCAAATATGAAAAATCCCGATAATGTATCATCATTACATTACATAGTTGATTCAATGGGCCTAAAACACCGATGGGTATTTAATATGTTACAAGGTAAGAGTAACAAAGAAACTCTACCAAATTTATTATTTGATATGACTGCTCAAAATATTGGAAGAGTAAAAGAACTCCTTAACCCATTGGTAGCCGCTGGATATGACTCTAAAAATATTCATCTTGTTTGGGTATTAACTAATTATGTAGCCGCGATAGAACAAAACAAAACAAGAGACCGAGTAGTACCCGAGGATGTCTTACTACTAACCCACGAGGGTGCTACAGAAACTATATGGAGTATGTTAACAAAATCATTACCAAAAGGTATAAATGGTAGAATTGATGTAATACTAAACAATAGAAAAAATACGGTTATGTGGAGAGTTGGGGATACCTTGAAAACACAAAGACGTAAAAACACGAAAGGTAAAGTTATCAAAGCGAGACCAATTAAAAGTGACCCCGACCAAAAGTTCGTAGTTCGTGGATTTGTGTCGTTACCAGTTAAAAAACAAGGCGGTGGCATAGTACCCGAATCAAGATGGAAAGTAATATTACATAGTTGGATAATGAAAAATGCTCCTAAAACTATTAATTTAAACAAACCATTGGGTGAACAGATGAAATCAGTAAATGAATATGGATTGTCTCACGATGATATATTTGATATGTTAGATATCGCCGCGATGTATAGTTCAACACAACATCAAGCTGCAAATCAATCGTGGGGGGATGCACAAGATTTATATGATTATTTAAAATCAGACCATATACCAAGAAAGTACCACAAAGACTTTTATAAAGATGTTAAGAAATCGTATCCAAAAGTAAACGAATCGGTAAATGAAGGTAAGATTGATTTAAATAAAGTTAGGGATACTCTTGAAAATGAATATGATTGGACTTATGTAGAACAAGAAGGTAACTCTTCTGTTCGTTTTGACTATGGAGATAATTCTATGTGGGTTAATAGTGATGGAACTGTTAGTGGTAATGTTCCAACTAAGGGTTCAGATGCAAAATATGTAAAGAAAGCACTAAAAAAACTTGGTATAAAAGAATCAGTAAAGGAAGAAACCAATATGAAACAACGAGTAAATGAAGCATCCTACCCATTTGTAGTATTCTATGGTGGTAAGGAATACGAAGTTAAAGGACAGAACAAATTTGATGCAAAAGAAAAGGCAATTAAGGCTTTAAAAATCCCTCATTTAAAACAAAAAAAAGTGATAGTGAAATCTACAATTGAAGTTCAACTATCAAAAGACTTCAAAAAATCAGGTGGGCCAAGAAGACTTAAACTCAAAGAACTGATGGAAAGTCCTCGTATCTCTAACTTAACAGAAAAACAGAAAGAGGTACTATTAAAAACTATTGGTGAATCAGTAAACGAAGGTGAATATATACCAGAAAAAGAAGCTGAGGCTATAAAGAAGTGGGTATACGATAATGGTTATGACGCGTCAGTAGTTATGTTATCTGACTTGTGGTCATCTAAAGCACAGTTAGTTAAAAGAATACTTGCTGACGTACCTAAAAAAGACCATAAAAACCTAATTAAAGGTCTCAAGAAAGCTGGACTTTATGAATCAGTAACCGAGGCCAGTGACAGTATGTTACAGTTTGTACGTGACGAGGCTTCAGGTGGAATGATTGGAAGTGCAACTGGTATGACAAGATACAAAGACATAGACAAGATTAGAGAATTGATGATTCATATGTTACAGAAGAAGGATGTAAAGTATTCACTTGATAACTTTAAAAAACTAGCAAAAACGGTTTCAAAGTTTATGTCTGGAAAAAGAGAATCAGTAAATGAATCTGAAATTCCAAAGAGTGAATTAAAAATGCTGGGTAAGGTTCTCAAATTAGCTAAAAAACATGGATTCAAAACAATTAAGAATCCAGAACAATGGATAAAGAAAAATGGGTA
>Ga0208790_1001113_pt1 | contig 12097 bp, 29 predicted proteins | sample 10_taG_FD_184083 | JGI IMG/M metagenome (GOLD analysis project Ga0208790, IMG submission 184083) | Marine viral communities from the Subarctic Pacific Ocean - 10_ETSP_OMZ_AT15264 metaG (SPAdes) (version 2) | ecosystem: Environmental > Aquatic > Marine > Oceanic | place: Pacific Ocean | collected... | reverse complement strand
TACTGTTTGGGTGATAATCCTTTGATTACTGACATTATAATATATAATGAAAATAGCGTGAAAGCAAAAGGTTTAAAAATAGTAGCATTTTATCGTGTGGCTTTATTAATAGTGGTACCCCCTTAACAGGGGATTTTAACTATCGTTTTTACGTTATTTTTGATTTAGTTTTTTTGATTATTTTTGGTAATTTAAATTATAAAGGAGAATAAAATGAGTGTTGTATTAAAAGGAAACAGTAGGTCTTGGGATAAGAGACTAAGGATTGACACTGATGATAATAAACCAGAGCTCAACCCTAAGGATCCTATCCAGGCTGCAGTAATGGGCTCAACTATAAGAGCTATCCATAATAATGATATGGAAAAGATTGCTAACTTACAACAAGTAGGTAAAGCATTCGCAGTTAAATGTACTGAAGATGTAGCTAAGGTAACAATTGGTCGTGAAACTATTACTTATCTTACTAAAGATGGTAAGCAAGTAGATACTAACGATGCAGCTATGGTGAAAGTATACTGTGAACAGGGATTCGAGATTGATAGTAGTGAGGTTGTAGACATTATGGGATAGCATTGCTACCGTAACCCTTCAGAAGAGAGAGATGAGTTAGTCACTTGTCTCTCTTTTCATCTAATTATTAATTATTACTTATTATTACTTAGTCTATAGATACATACATACAATTAGGCGTGTGTACACAAGGTAATGATATAAACTTATACCAAACAGGAGGTTGACAATGGGAGCAATATCAAGTAATGCAAGGAAAGTTTACGGGATGATTACAAGACCTATGGTAATATCATTAGGACATAAAGTTTACAATACTAATCATATAGTATCATTTGAGAAGTATACAAACCCAGCTACATTGGATATATTTATAGTGCTTCACTTATCTAATGGTGAGTCTGATAGTATTAAATATAGTACTGAGAAGGAAAGAACAGATGCATTTAAGTTATTGATGAGTTGTTTTGATTGGTAAGCTTCGAAGAAATCTATGGTTACCCAAATTGAACAGTAAAAATCATGGGAATGACTAACGAAAGCCTGGCGTAAGTAACTCTCCATAGTGAGTGAAAAGCTGGGGCGCTAATTAAGGAGTTGATGATGGATAAAGATAAAATAGTTGTAACTACTGAGTCATATACAATGATGGCTAATCGAGTTGACGAATTGATACTAGAAAATACTCAGCTTAAAAAGGAGGTGTTTATGGGGCAAGATGTAAGAACTATAAAAGAATTAACAGCTATTTATGATTCATTAATTAAATTAGCTGCGAGTAATTTAGGTAAGAATGTAAAGGTTGAATGGGGTGTATGGACACCTACTGAACGTGGCTTAAAGACATTATTGTCTAGAAGAGCCAAATTAAATAAAGGAGTATGACAATGGGTGAAGGAGCATTAGAATATACATTAATCAAGGAAACTAAGGTTAATGTACAAGTAAGTGATATTATTAATGAATTAGCACAAATAGTAGATAATACATTAGATGATTATTATATATATAATGATCAACCTTATCTTGAAACATCAGAAGGTAGCGAGCAAGTAGAGGTTACATTATATAATTCTGAATGTGATAGTGGTAGTCCAATTGAATGGCAACCATTATTTACTAAAGCTATTAAGAAATTAGCACAGGATATAGCTGATGGTATTGAAGAAAGAGGACCAGGAGAATAATTGTCAACCCAAAAAGGGGTAAGGCCTCGTGGGTGTCAGACGAAAGTCGGAGGAATCCCTAGGACGAACCCCTTTAAATTAAGGAGAAATACAATGGAAATAGTAGGAATAATAGTATTAGTAGCAGTAGTTGGATTTGTTTATCATACATTCTTTATAAAGGGGAAATAATATGGGATATGATTTATATGGTGTTAATCCACAAGGATATGATAAAGGTGAGTATCCAGTTCTAACTAAATGGGAAGATAAAACATGGGATGAACGTCAGGAGATGCCTGAGAAAGAAGAAGATCAGTATTGGACTGAGATGAGTAAAAGAGATAGTGAAACTGGTGGATATTTCAGAGCAAATGTATGGTGGTGGCGTAGAATATGGATGCTTACATGTGAAATATGTGAGGATGTAATGACTCAAGATGATATTGATGCTGGTGATAGTAATAGTGGTACTGAAATAGATGAAGAGACATGTGCTAAAATGTTACCATTAATGAAAGAAGCTGTAAAAGATGGTTCAGCTATGGAATATCAGAAGACAGTTGAAGAATATATTGAAAGTGCACCCAAGAAAGAGAATGGAATGTATGAAGATGATCATTGGCTGGCAAATTATCCATTTAATGTTGAGTTCTTCAAAGAGTTTACTACATTTGTAGAGCGAAGTGGTGGATTCACAATAAGTTAAACTTACGTCCAACCATTGATTTATACGATGGGTATGGACTATGTGCACGGGGGCACCTAGAAGACCACTCAGAACTAGTCCGAAGTAACTAGAGCGTGCCCCAAAGTTTGAGAGACACCGTTATAGTCGGTCCAATGTCGTGAAAATCATACTTCTCTTAAATTATTTAGGTAATGCCAGGGAACTGGTGTTTCCTTGTCGAAAAGAAATAAGGTGGATATTGACAGGCGAGTTATAAAACTTGTAAGTGGTTTCAGTTACCACGCAGGCAGCCTAAACTGAACTAACGAGGGTCAAGCCACCTTTATTTCCATATCTATAAATATCAACATAAGGAGTAAAACGATGAAATTATTAACAGATTCTATAAAAAATGAGGCAGAGAAACAATATGCTAAAGCTGGTGATATGGACCAGAAAGTAGTAGCTAAGTTCTTTGATCCAATGGGTAGTTGGACATGGTATTTAATGAATAAAGATCCTGAGTCTGATTATTGTTGGGGTATTGTAAAGGGAAATGCTGTAGAAATGGGTTCATTTGGACTAGATGAATTGCAGGATTATACTGGTCATTTTGGACTAGGCATTGAAAGAGATACATCATTTGAACCTGTAAAAGCTAATGTTATTTGGAAGGAATTAAATGCGAGCGAGTGAGTACATAGACTATATAACAAGAACAGATGTTCATTTGGGCAGCAATGTTAAGCCTAGTGAATATACTCATATAACAATACGTATGGTACATAAGCGTCAGCGTTATGAGTATCAGAAGCAAAGGAGAAAAGATGAACGAGATAAAAAATGATTTACAGAAGATAATTGATATGATGTGGAAAGAAGAGTTTGATCATTGGGAAGAAAATGCATGTCCTGAGGATCATATATTTCATCCACTAAATAATATAAAAAACTGGCTTGAAGGCCAAAAAAGGAGAGACAATGGGTGATAAAATATCAGTACAACAAAGAAAGTATTTCGTAGAGAGAATAGAAAATTCAATTAATGATAAGATAAATGAGTTAAAACAAGCTAATGCAGCTCAGGTGCAAAGTATATCTGAACGAGCATATAGTAAATATCTAAAATTGATAAAAGTAGAGAAAGATATGGTGCGATTTAAAAAGATAGATTTAGAACATAAACAATTACAATCTAAATTATATGATATCTATAGTGAAGTTAGAAGAAGTGTAGGTGTTCATGAGTATGATAATAGTACTCCTAGTGTCTATAGAAGCTCTTCTGCCATTGATTTTGCTTCAGGGTTTAGATATTTATGTAGTAAGACTGCTGCTAAACAAGAGACTGAAACACCAGAAGGTAAACTTATTAGAACACTTGAAGCTAAGAAAAGAGCTGCAGTTGATGAGTTACATGGTATTAATGAACTAAATGGTCTTAAATCTACTGTCAATAACATACTAAAAGGTGCTGATGTGCCATTACTAGGAGAATAACAACATGAAAGAGCATAACATGAATATAATAACAATAGAAAAGAATATACCAATACCTGCTATAGTACATCCAAGAGGTTGTGCAGAAAAATACAACTTCATTCAGAACATGGAAATAGATGATAGTTTTAAAATTAATGGAGTTACTCCAGATTTCAGTCCTATAGGTGTAAGAGCGCATATATATGGATTAAATTCTACTACAGAACGTAGTTATACTATTAGAACTATTGAAGGATTGTCTTCAAATCCCAAAGCTATTAGAGTGTGGAGGATTAAATAGTATGGATATGACATTTAATATTCTATTTATATTGAATGATATACTTAACATTATAGTGAAATGTGTGGGGCTTATGGCCCTGCACTGCTATATAATATATGGGAGAGGTATCAATCATGGGAAGAAAGAGTAAAAGAAAAAAACAATTAGCTAAACCTATGAATGAAACTAAAAGACGTAGATTAGAACATTATGTTTTTAATATTATGAGTAGAAAAGATAAAGGTAGAGCTAAAGGACCTGTAATGACTAAAAATTGTGGGAAAGTAATTAAATCAAGGAGATAATATGTCAGATAAAAAAGATTATACAAAGATATGGAATGAGACCGCTAATAAATTATTATTAGGTAAGAGAATCATTAAAGTAGAATATATGGGATCTAAAGAAGCTGAAAATACTATGTGGCATAATAGACCTGTAAGAATAATACTTGATGATGGAACTAATATCTTACCTATGTCGGATGATGAAGGTAACGATGGTGGAGCTTTATGGTTAGGTAATAAAAACAGAGAGGATGTATTACCTGTCTTGAGAGGAGATGATTAAAATGAGTTTATGTGATTATAGATTAGATGAATTCAAGAAACAGCTTCATGGTGAATGTCCTGAATGTGGTAGTAAAGATATAAAGGTATATTTACTTGCAGACTACAATAGTACTGTAGATGCAATAAATTGCAAGGGACATGTTGAATGGTATTATTCAGATGCATTGCCTGATATGTATTGTCAAGATTGTGATGCTGAATTTAGAGACGCTAAGGAGGTTAAAGATGAAGACTAGATTGTTTGCACCATTTAGAAACCAAAAACATCAACAAGAATCATTTGAAGAGTTACTAATTAATATACCTAAGACAAGGCAATGGTATTTAATGATGTATCTAGGTCAAATGGAATCAACAATTGTGGAGGGCTATAAAGATGAATCAGACAGTTAAAGAATGTAAACAATGTCAACAAAGATTAGTTATGGATTGGTTTGAAGAAGAAGGAGATATTTGTAAGTTTTGTGAGCCAATAACTATAACTATGGTAAAATAAAGGAGTTGATATGATATTCAAACTAATAAAATATACACCTGAATCTAAACCTACTCATGAAGAAGTGCCTCAAGAAGACCTATGGGAAGATGGTGAATTACGTTTACGTGATGTTGAGCAAAAAATTCTACTTCATGTTTTAGATGAAGGTGATTGGATTCTTGTAAGGGAGGTTTATAATGGGGAAGATTAAAGATGTAGCACAGGATTGGCTTGAAAATTGTGGATATGATTTAGGATATGACATGACCAATTTACCTGATATGAGTAATTGGAATGTTATTAGAGTAAATCAAATAGAAGCTTACACGTATTATAATAATAAACAAGTAATCGAACAAGAAGACTTGAGAATTAAATATGGAGCTCCTGAACCACCTGAGGTTGAAGATGAATAAAGAAGATATGATTAGGATGATAGAGTCTGGTGAGAAATTGCCAGACTATTGTCAACAGGAATTTGATGATATTAATTTTAAAAACATGAAGGAGAAGAAAGATGTCAAAGTTTATATCAGACGTTCTAGACGAAGCTTCAGTAATGTTGGTAAAACACCACGGATGGGCTTATCTAGATCAAATGACAGACAGAGAACAATTAGAAGTAATAAACGAGTACAACGATCAACAGAGCAAGTACATAGTAGTCGTATTCGAAAGAAATGATAAAGAAGTAACGTTTGGTAGTAGAATAGTAACCAAAGAAGAACTAGAATTAAATCAAAATATTGATGAAAGTGATTATAATTTTAGAACGGAAGAAATGGAGGAATAATGGAAGAGAAACTTAAGAAAATGAAGAATTATCTTGAGGAACGGATGCAACAAGTGGACGAACTTGGTAATCATTTTATGAGGATGGAAATGTACGATGATGTAAGAAAAGCAGACATAGAAGGTCGTGGAAATGAGTTAGTAAAGGTCTATGAAATTATATGTGAATAACGTATATTATATAGTCGTTTAATCACACAATATAGCAGATTTAGAGGGGATTTTCTCCTCTATTTCTGTCCCCATTAACTGTAAGGAGTAAATATGGAAGAACAAAAATCAGTAGAAATCCCTGTCGTTGAAGGGATTGAAGAAATAGTATCGACAGAATCATGGAAATCAGATAAAATAGATAAACTTGCTGGAGCATTGGCTAAAGCACAATCTGAAATGGATGGAGCAGCAAAAACTAGTACAAATCCATTCTTTAAATCAGAGTATGCTGACTTGCATTCAGTAATAAGTTCATCTTTCCCCTATCTTAGTAAAAATGGATTATCTATAAGTCAAGGTAATGAAATTATTCCTGGAGCAGTATGTGTAACTACTACATTATTGCATGAATCAGGACAATGGCTAAGATCTAAAATAAAAGTACCTATGCCTAAAGTAGATGCTCAAGGAGTAGGAACTGCTACAACATATGGAAGAAGATATGGATTGGCAGGAATGGTAGGTATTGCACAGAAGGATGATGATGCAAATTCTATTAGAAAAACAGAGCCTTTAAAAAGAGGTGTTAACGTTAACAAGTAAGGAGTAAAACAATGGCAATTAAAACAATGTCGCATAGTTCTGGTAATGGTACTTGGTCTCAAGGTTGGCATGAGCTAACTATGACTGAAGCTGAGTATGGTGACTGGAATGGAACAAGGTTTTTAGATATTTGGTTTGAAGGATATCCAAAAACTTTTAAGTTAAGAGTTTATGAAGCTCATAACAAAGAAACACATGAAGAGTTTGCTTTAGCTAAATTCTTCAAACATGCAAATGCTGGTATAATTGATATAGTTAAATCACCTAATGGTAAACAAGCAATTCAATATGATGATGATGAAAAAGGATTGATTGGTAAAAGTATTAATGGATATTTTTACAAAGATGGTGAATATATCCGAATATCAAATAGAGTAGCTCCTGTAGCACAAGAAGGGGAAGTATTATCTTATTCTACAGATGATGTTAATTTCTGGAAAGGTGTTACAGAAAAGTATGAAAATGAGCGTATTCAAAAGAATGCTCCCACAGTAGAAGATACTACGACAAAGAATGTCGTCGATGAAGATATTCCGTTTTAGTATCTAATTAAAAGGGGATGCATCCACACTTACACATCTATTCGACACTTTGTGTCCCCTTTTAAACAACTATTAAGGAGATTATTATGACAGTAAGAGAACATCTGATGAAGTTCCTTGATTGGCACTTTACTAATAAAAAACAATTCAAAACACATGATATCCAGAACCTATCAGAAAGAGGCAGTAAGAAATTTGGTAGAAGATTAGGATCACCTGAAACATATACAAGGCAATTTAGAGATTTAAGACAAGCAGGATTGTATTATGTGGATAAAATTCATACTTACGGGAGTAATGAAAAATCATGGTATGTAAGGAGTAAAGATGATTAAAGAATTCGCATTTGGCACACATAACAGACATCATTTCTCTGACGTAAATAAGATGGGAAGCTATATGAATATGGCTCAAGATACATTTATGTCTTTGTATGACTATGATGAACATGTAGTAGAATATGTAAAGAAAAAACGGAGTTTATCAGGATATGATGGTATTATGTATATACCTGATGAATTCATACTAGACGTAGATGGTTCCAATCCTGAAAATGCACTTGAGAAACTACAAGGCTTACTATTGTTACTAGAAGATTTAGATATCACTAGAAAAACATACTTTAGTGGCACTGGATTTCATGTCCACATACCTCAAGAAGCTTTCAGATGGAAACCTTGCGATGATTTACATATCAAAGTAAAAGAAGAACTGAAATCTAAAGGTATATTTGATTTTGCAGACCCTTCTGTTACAGATAAAACGAGACTTATTAGAGTTCCTAATACATTAAATAGTAAATCTAATTTATGGAAGGTGCAGCTAAATGGTGGGCCTATGGATATAAAACATATTATGGATTATGCTACCAGTTCTAAAGAAATAAAAGAACTTGATCATGAATGCGATCCAGTATTCGATGTATTAGAAAGAAAAGTTCAGCCTACTAAAGGATTTCAAAAAATTTCTTTAGGAAGGCAGCCTGACCCTGTAAACTTTCCTTGTATTCAAACTATGTTAGAAGGTACAGCTCAAGGACAAAGACATCAAGTGGCTTTAAGATTATCAGCACACTTTAGATGGTTGTATCCTGAAGATATTGTAAGAAACGTTATGGAAGTATGGAGAGCTCAAGTAGATAATCCTGAACACCCATTTACTGTAAAGGAAATGGATGGAATTATTACTAATTGCTATACAGGGCACGATGGAGCAGGATATCGATATGGATGTAGTGATATTATAATGGATGAGTATTGTAAAAATACTTGTAAGTTATATAAATCGAAGAAGTCTCAAACTATAATGGATGCTAAAACTATGGAAGCGGAATTTCTAGATTTCTTAGCTACAAATAGAGAACCATTGAATCTAGGGAAGTTATACGGTCAAGACTTTCCAATTTATCCAGGAGAGGTAGTAATAGTTCAAGCTCCTCCAAAATCTATGAAGACTATGCTATTACAGAACTGGGTAAATTCATTTAAGCGACCAACTTACTTCATTGAGATGGAAATGAGTCCAAGGCAGATATGGTCTAGATTCTGTATGATTGAAATGGGGTGGGACGATGAACAGTTAAAAGAACATTACACGCAATTGAGTCAAAATCTAACTGACAAGTTTAACTGGTTAACAGTAGAATATGGTTCCTGTTATCCTTCTGAATTAGAGAAAAGATTATCTTTGCTCGCAGTTAAACCAGAAATCGTTATTGTTGATCACTTAGGTCTATTAAGGTCTAAGCAGAGAGATAATAATATGAAGGTTGAAGAAGCATCTCAAGCATTAATGGAACTAGCTGTTCAACATAAAATCATTGTATTTGCTGTATCTGAAATAACTAAGTCAGCTATGACTGAAGGTATGAATATAGCATCATCTAGAGGTTCATTTAGAATAGCGTACAATGCAAACAAAGTATTGTCTATCACTCCTTTTAAGAATGAAGATAATATTATAAAATCTCTACAAGTAGAATCTACTGCTAATAGAGAGAAGGAATGGCTCAATGTGAGTCTTCCTATAAGTGGAGTACAAATCCGATGATTATAATGGGGACAATAACTGATCCTACAAGACCTATATGCGTAGCTACAGATAGAGCATCTTTCTAGGCTAAGGAATATGTGAGTCCCCATTGTATAAACTGTAAGTATTTAGATGAAGATAAATGTACTTATTTCAAAAGATTCAGAATTTCTGAGCCAAAAGAAATCCCTTGGGATATTGCAAATAAAAGTTGTAAAGTTTACATGCCAAATACTGAAGATGAACATCCTTGACTAGATATAGTATTGGATTTATTTAAATAGGAGTAAGAATGAGTGATCCAATTGAAGAAATAAGGATTAGATATCCTGAAACATTAAAAGAATTCCAAACTATACAGAAAGAAATGCTTTATTTGTTTTGTGAAAAGCAATTAGACTATGGTCCAACCAATATTGGTATGGGGAAAAGTAAAGTTAAGGAAGATAAAGATGTAGAATTGTCATTATTAGGGCTAGGAACTAGACTAAATGATAAAACATCTAGGTTTTTAAATCTAACATTGCAAAAAAAGACACCAAATAACGAAAGTATTGATGATACACTCATTGATATAGCTAACTATGCTGTAATGGCATTAATTGTAAGGAGTAAATTATGGGGAAAATAACACAAAAGGATATAGATAAGTTACCTAAATCCGAAAAAAAGAAAATTGATAAAGCTAAAAAAGAGATTGCTAAAACTATGCCTAAAGTATCTAAAAAGGTTAAAGATGATGCAAAAGTAATAGCTATAGAGCAATTATCGAAAGATTTAGATAAACTAGGTAATTGGATTGCTGATGTGGATGACGATTTAAAAGAAGTATCCGATCTTGTAGACAGAATAGCTAAAAGGATGGGAATGAATGAGTAAAGCTAAGAAAGTTACATATAAAGAATTAATGGAACGTAATGATTTTCTGTTAAGCAGATTATTAGAAGTAGAAAGAGCTGTAAATTACACTCATACGCTTACATTAGCATATATAGACTGTAATGATGATAAAGAAAAGCTAAGGAAATTTTTAGAGGAGGTAGATAAAAATGAACAAGCAGACAGAAGTGATACTAAAGGAGATAGAAAAGATAAATCAGGAGATAAAGACGTTAAGTCAAAGAGTAAATAATCTAGAGGAATCTTTATTAAAAGAACAAGTTAAAATTATTCCAAAAAGAGATATAGAATCAAGTAATCTTGATAAAATCATAGAAAGTGCCAATATCGCAATGGAAAAATTTAATAAAAGAATGAATAGTTGAAAGTCAAATCTGCAAAAGCCAAAGGAAGAAAGCTTCAAAATTTTGTTGTTGAAGAATTAAGAAAAGCATACCCTGAACTTGAAGATGATGATATTAAAGCACAAATAATGGGAGTTTCTGGTGAGGACGTTGTACTTTCTCCTTTAGCCAAACGCCTCATAGGACTCTCATTCGAGTGCAAAAACCAAGAAAGATTAAACTTGTGGGACTCACTACTACAAGCAGAAAATAATGCCGAAAAACGTACACCTGTGCTCGTATTTAAGAGAAATAGAAGTGAAGTGTATGCTGCAATACCATTCGAATTTTTAATTAAACTATTAACAATATATTAGGAGATATAATGGGAACAATATTATATAGTACCAATAAACAAAGAAAAGAATATAATAATTATGATAATACTAAGATGACTAAAAGTCTTGAATATAAGATTCAAGTGTTAAATAAAAAGTTAGATTTAATACTTAAGACTTTAGGTAAATTTTAAAGTCCACTTCGAAGTTTTGATAAGGCAAGTAATGTTGCTTGCCTATCAGATTCAGACATAGTTTGTGTTACATATTTCTTTTTTCTACCTTTTCGATTCTTACCATACAACCAATTACTCCACTGTCTTTGCCACTTAGAAGGAAATAATCCAAATTCTAAAGAAATGGCATCCATAACACCTCCACCACCAGTCAACATATTTCTAGTATAAGCTGCAGTTCTAGCAGCTTGAGAATTTATCCAATATAATTTTTCATATAATTCTTGATTAGCATCTTTTTTAACTGCTTTAGTAACCGACTTATCAAATATCTGACCAGACCACGCAGAAGTATTACCTCCCATATTTGCCCTAGGATCCTGAGCATTTAAATGTTCTGTTATTTCAAAAGTATTTAACAATTTATCTAAAATAGGATAGTTAGGACCTAAAAAATATCCACCACCAGCTCCATAAGTAACCTCATCAAGTCTTTTTTGTGTTTCTTTAGTAACCTCTCCCTTTTCTAACTTTTCTTTATTAGCAGCCATCCACCAGAACATAGCATTCCCAGATTCAATAACATCATTAGGCATCAATTTCATTATATTTACTCTACCACCTATAGTTGCTCCTACAACAAGTGCTTGCAACATACCAAATCTCATCATTCTAAATGATTCTTCACTAGTAAAATCTCCAGCTCTCATGGACATAGCTCCTTCTCTTGTCCACTTCATCATTAAATCAAACATATTAAATCTATAATGTGAAAACTGCCCTAATCCAGCTTTAGCAAATTGAACAGCAGCACTTTCAGTTCCAGATACTCTGATAGCTTTAGCTTTTGCCCATTTAGAATATTCAAAATGTAAATCTAAAACAGCATTATGTGCTACTTGACCAGCAGTACTCTCTATCCATTGACTAACTTGTTTAGTATGATCTGCTCCATATTTCTCAATAACATCATCATAACTAACAACATGATCTTCTCCCTTTTTCTGCTTAATTTTATCTATATCATTAACAAGTATTTTTCTAGCCATCCAACCTTTGTCACTATTTTCTAAAT
>Ga0208790_1001112_pt1 | contig 12098 bp, 3 predicted proteins | sample 10_taG_FD_184083 | JGI IMG/M metagenome (GOLD analysis project Ga0208790, IMG submission 184083) | Marine viral communities from the Subarctic Pacific Ocean - 10_ETSP_OMZ_AT15264 metaG (SPAdes) (version 2) | ecosystem: Environmental > Aquatic > Marine > Oceanic | place: Pacific Ocean | collected... | reverse complement strand
CACCAGATATTTAGTTAAAAAACAACAAAGGACAAGATGTTTTGTTGTTTACTGAAGAAACATTGGTTGAGCCACTTTGGCTTTTTTCTTCTTTTTCTTTTTCTTCTTTCCCTTGAACTTAAATCCAATGGCTTCTCTGATCGGATGCTGGGCTTCGCCTTTGGCTACCTTGACCGCACCAGATACAGTACGCCTTATCGGCCCCACAGGGATTCCTGTTCTGAATTTTGTTATACCTTCCACCATCTCCAGCATAGCCTTAAAGAATGCTTCCATATCTAACTTGTCTTTATCTTTTACTAATATCTTCCCTGCTTTTGCGAAATCATTAAATACATCAAATACCGGAATCTCTCCTGGCTTACCCCATGCTATACCTTTTTTAGCATATTCGATTCCCCAGGCTATGGGTTTCCCCCAGAACATTAGACCAGCCAAAGGCCAGGATGCTAATGTTATCCAAAAATCTTCATCATCCCACTCAAACCCATTGGCAATAAAGGTGAATAGTTGTGGGAGTAATATCGCCCCTACAAATATCTTTCTAATATTTTCTGTTTTAGTCCCACGACCATAATTGAAATTCCTTACTGCTCCGGCAACCATACGATAATACTGGTTAGGAGATGTCATAAACATTGTAAACAGTTTACCAATAGAGCCAGACCGTTGCCACTGACTTAAGTCTTCCACTTCACCTGACTGCTGACTACGCTGTGAAGAAGATTCAAATTTCTTCATGGCAATGGATCCTGCTTCTTCTTTTGACTTTCCCGCTTTAATAGCATTTTTATAGTGATACTTATATACAGGCCACCCACCTAAAAAGATTGCCTGCTTGTCACCCATCTTCGTAAATAAGAATAATAATTGGGTGAAACTATCGCTATCAGTGAACCTTTGCTTCCTGACACTGTTTAGAGTTGATACCATGTCTCTTTCAAAACCTTTCTCGTATCTCATATCTATCATCTTACTTTTAGATAGGGTGCGGTACATCCGTTTAAACTCAATCGGGTTCATCAGTTTGGCAAACTCTTTGGACCAGTCCAGCATTGGTATATCGGACATATATGCTGGGATTGATGCTAACTGTTTCAGGTACACTACAGGGTTAATACCAATGACTGCTTTTGTGAATGCTATACGCCACTTGTCCAGGGATTCAATATTGTTTGATTTATCAACCCCACCCCTGGCCAGGTCATCCATCATTTTATTTAAGACTCGCCTGATCCCTGTCCCATGAAAATTCTTAATAGAATTTGAAACAGAACGGTTCATAAACACACTTCTCATTTCCCTGATTACATCTGTATATGCAATGAAATGTTCCATCTCTGCAATATGCTTATTAAGTATAGCATCACCATCGATCCATACTAATTCTTCCGTATTGGACACCCTGCCTTTCAGACTCCCTGCTGAATGGACTGATGAGAATGTGGATTTAGCATTCTGTAGTGTCACATCACCTTCATCAACTTGTCCACCAACCATTCTCGAAATTGGTGAATAAGCAGGATTAAACGGCATATTCACATAGAATCGCCTTCTGAATGTTTCATTGACTCTTTGGTAATACATGGGATAAAACTCATACAACTGCCAATTTGCCCACTCCATAATCTCTTTTGGTAATTGATCTTCGATCTGACGTTTGGCTTTTTCAATATCCCAACCCATTTTTTCAAAAGTCGGGTGCAAGGTTGGATCCCGGAGTTCCATCCATTTCTTATAGGCTTCGTTATAGGTGAGTTCACTGGTAATAAGTGGACCCTTCATATCATTCTCCATTCCGTCATGGTGGTCTATAGAGATTGTGTTGACTGAATTTTCATTCATCTTACTTCTTAATTTCCACCCCTTGAGCCCGTAGATCTCTTCCAGTTTCTTGATCATTAATGATTGCATTTCTTTTATGCCGTTATATTCAGAAAGCCTGGCCTGTCTTATCTGTGGCATGAAATAATTATTAATAAAGGATTCTAATGGTTTAGATGTCTTATCCAGCCTGGATAGTTTATCAAATATATACTCTAACGATTGTTGTTCACTGTCCAAAGAAGAAAGTTTTTCCTTTATGTCTGCCATGACAGTTCTTTTATTTAGTCCAAGATTCTGGGCTCCACCTTGAGACTGTGGTCCCGCACCACCTGTAATAATATCCAGGATCTCTGAAACAACTTCAAGCATACGTTCCTTGTAGGCCTGCTGTTCTTCCATCACCATAACCCTGCCTTTAGTCACCAGTAAATCGAATACTTCAGTGGCTTTTGTGATCTCTTCCGGAGTCTTATGCTTTATAGCACCAAAAGTCAAAAGCCATTTCTGTTGAAGTAGGTTTTCTTCTGTAGGCTCATTGACCGTCATCACTTTCCCCAGGTCATCTAATAAGTCATCGATTTCTGCCGGGGATAATTTATGATACCTACGAATATCATTAACAATGTCCTGAATATCAGCACCGACTTTACCCCTTACTATTCCACTTACTTTTTTTAAGGTTGCCTTTTTCTTTACGGTTTTGTTCCATTTAGACAGGGCTGATCGTTTCTGTACTTTATCGATAACCCGATCAATACGTTCTAATGCGGGAGCCAGTTGCTGGGCACGTTTTGCATCCCGTACTTTGGCAAGCAGTCCCGTTACTTCAGATTTCTTATATTCACCAATGGGCATATTGTCCCTGGCGTACTTGGTAATAATCTTTTGCAGTTTCTTGATTTCTTTTTCTTTCTCTACCGCCCCTAAAGTGTATGCCCGCTTGATCCTGGTCTTCAGGTTTGACCTGGTGATGTGTAGATCCTGGATCTTCTTTAATTCTTTTTCTATGGGTGTAGGATCAGTTGTCTCTATCTGCTTGATCCGGATAATACCGAACAGATCCATTGCTGTTTTAACAGTGTCATCCGGGTATCCCAGCCGGACCAGATCATTTTCAAAGTTTTTCTTGGTATAGGATTTCTTGGTTCCCTTTTGTTCCTGGTAGATCTTGGCCAGTGGTGTCACCAGGTTCTTCGGAGCCATATGGAATGAGATCCGGGGATCATGTGGATTGAATGTACCCTTGTTGAATACTGATTTGATTTGGGTAGGTTCGAAGGCAATGTAACCAGTACCACCTTCAAATTCATTATTGTAGACAATACCATCAAAGCCTTGTTTTAATAAAGACTCTTTGTATTTTAAAGCCAACTCTTCAGCAAACATTAATTGAAAATCATCGGTATTATCTCCTATGGCATGATTATTTATAATTCTTCTTGCTATTTTGTTATTGTCATATAATTCAATTAAATCATCTATATTTTTTATATCTCTAAAAAAATCTCCTATTTTGTAGTGTTCTCCGTCATCAATCAACTCTTCTATATGATCTTCGTAATTTTCAAATATTGTATCTAATGAAGATGCATAGGGTATATTTTGCATCAAAATTTGATTGGTTAATTCCAGTTCTGAACCTTTAAAAATTTTAGGGTTTTTTATTGATAAAAACACTGGATATATAGTACCCCTATCACCCATAGCATATTCTCTTGTTCCATATAACCCAAAAGAAAATTTGTTTGCAACTATTAAATCGTTTGTAAAATGTGAACCAAGAAATGAATTAAGATCCCCACTTCTTCGTACAAGACTATCTGTGAGCATACCTTCTTCATCTTCTTCTGCTTCTAATGCACCCATATTAAATGTATCAAAATCATAACCACTCCCATGATACACAACCAGTGGCTTACCATTCTCATCTACTACCTTTGATCCCTTGAACCATTTCTTAAAGGAAGGTGAGTCAAGTACATCATCTGTAGATGTCATTTTACTGGCTCGGAATGTAGGCTGTCCCTTCAATGCAGACTCTTTCATCTTGCGAGTTACTGGTATGGAAGGTTGTAATTGTGGTTCACCTGATACAACATCTAACAGAGACATCTCTAACTCTACCTGGTCCACCTTTGCACCAAACTTCTTACCCATCTTGTTTAGGATCTTCTTGATGGCAAAGTCGTATACTGTTTTAAATCCTTGCCCACCGATTGTTAGGTTATCACCTTCTATGATTCCTGTAGGCTTGTCGCTGTTGCGGATCTGGGTAGCCATCTGTTTCCCCAGTAATCCTTCCAGGGTAACCTTCTGACCATTGATGGTTGTTTCACCTTCTAATGGGATTGTATTATTGAATACGCTATTCTTCTTCTTTAAGCCATTTACCACAACACCCCCGGCTATAAACTGACCCACTCGGCCACCGTAAACCCAGTTAGCATAAGCCTGATTATCATTTTTCTGCCAATGGATCTGATCCACATTCTGTCTGATCTGGTCACTCCATCTATCTATTTGCTGATTGGCTGTGGTCCAGGCAATACGATCAAAGTTGTTTTCACTCGCATAGCGTAGCATCCGCTTCATTATAAGTTCTATCCAACCATTGTCCTTGAATGGTGCATCGGGGATTTGTCCCCAAGTAGAAGTTATGGCTTTCATCTCTGCCCTGATTTTCGCTTGCTCTTGTTTAATAAGATCTCTTTTATCAACAGCCTTCTTTAGATCCTGGGGCCGTCCATCACCTTCACCTCTATTAATAACCGAATGTATCTTGAACCATTCACGATCTAATTCTTTATATTTCGCTGAAAGTTCTTTGACCTTTTCTCTTTCTTCCTTTGGGATCTCTTTTTTATATCCCTTCTTCCGACCTTGTGTGTGCCAGTCAGACTGAAGTTCCTCTATGAAGAGAACTTGCTCTCCTGTGGGTGATTTGCGAGTATTAAAGCGTACATGAGCCAGTATATTTGGTTCATCGTAGTGACCTGTAGTGAAATTATCTGCCTTACTATAATCTTCTTTACCAGGATCTTGTAAATAATCAATATATCGATCTTTAATTATTTGTTTATCTGTAAGCCCTACTGATCTTGCATCTTCATCAAACTCTTCAAAAGTCATTGGTCGTGTAGGCAATGTCAGCAACAATTCACGATAATCTTCCTTTTCTCCGGGGAGTTGGTATTGGGAGTGTTTGGTTAATTCACTTTCAGTTGCAGGATCAAACAATAATTCCAAAGAATTTTCGTCAAATGTATATTCATAATAATCTATTGCTTGTTTTTTACTATCAAAATACTTACCATCAACATGAGTCCCGTCTTTATTTTCTAAAGCATACTTACCATTAGACTGCCATTTAATATAATCCATCAATCTCTGTTCACCCTTCATCACATCCTGGACATCGATCTTATTAGCCTGGATCCAGTCCTGGAGTTCTTCTTTGGTGATCTTGGGTTTGTTGCGGGTGAGTGTCTCCAGGTCCAGCCACTGTATCTCTTCTGGTTTGACCTGGTTCTTTAAAAGGAAGTTCTCCACAGATTGAGACTTCATTGTGGGGGGAAATTGTTCTGTGACTACTCGTTCTGCTTTAGAGTAGAAGGTGGGTGCTAAATGGTAGGAGCGTTGTCCTGTTTCTTTGGATTCTTCAAGTTTTCCTGGGTTTCCCCAGTTGTATTTTTTGGAGTATTCTTCGTTGACTTGCTGGATTTCACCATTGAGCGTACTGACCAACTTCCGGATAGAACTCGATCTCCCGCTTTCGCTAATCCTTTTTTGATAATTTTCGCCATGTTTATTTTTACTCCAATCGTTTTCAACTAACGAACCAAGGCTCGTAGCAGAGCGTAAAGTTAGTTCAATATTTTCATTTTTAAAAACTTTTTCAATTACATTATCTACAATATTTTCGAATGATACATTAGATACACCACTGTATGGATTCCCGTCATTGTCCATAAAGTTCACAAGGATAAATCCGTAATCTGTTGGCATCGGGCCTGTATCTATACCAGCATCAATCATGCCATTATACACTGCCTGTAATTGCTCTGTTGTTAAACCTTTGTCTACTTCAACCGTTACAGCATTGGCTAATTTTTTACTTGGGGATTCAAATTCTTTTGTAAACCCTATCGCTTTTTGGCGAGTAACTAATGCCCTAATCGCAGAATACAATTCAATATTTTCTAAAGTTTCAGGGTTAATTACTTTATTTAATTTGCCGGGTTTTAAATATGCAGATACGCTTGATGAAAACAATACTTCAGTATGTTTAGATGGTGATGATGACTCCTCATAAAAACCAGGACTATCAAAAGAAGTCACTTCAGGTATACCTAAAAATCCTGCAATTATATCTCTTCCATTCTCATCTGAAAGAACACCATTGACAGCATAGTGATATTCTAATTGTTGTTCGTAAGGTGCTTTATGTATTTTTGGTAATACTTTTGTAGTAGGGTGGGGTACTACTTCGTGGCTGATGCGACCTTTATATATGTCTATTGCATCTTTATAATTAAACCCCGCTTTTTCAATCTCTTCCTGGGTAATGGTTACTTTTTTAAATTCCCTATATACTCTTTTACGAAAGTTTTTTTCTGCTAATTTATTTTTCCATTTACCATCTTTATACAGGCCCGCTTTTTTGGCCTTGGCGAATAGTGGCTTATAGACCTTTTCCCATCGTGCTTTTGTAGCCGTCCAAATAGATGCTTGCACCTGGAAAGGTTCCCATCCAATATCATCAGCAATATCCTGCACTAACCTTTCTACAGTTCTGTATTCCAAATCCGTTGGAGCATCTTTATCAATACCAAATGCTCGCATCATCCACATATCAACTGTTACGTCTGGACTTCCACCATCAATTACAGCAACAAGGTTCTTAAGGAATTTATCTGTTTTTAATCCTTTCCATTCTTTTCCATCCATCACTTCTTGGATTTTTTTAGACATTGAAGTTGGGAACATCCCAGCCAATGGTTTTTCGCCAAGTAAAACTTTATAATACCCTTTTATCATTTGGCCAAAATTGGTCTTTACATCCATCCGTGGTGAAGTTATTGCAATAATGGATAATAATTTTTTTGCCAAATCTTTATCACCATTTGTTATATCTAATAAAGCCTGGCCGGAATGCTCATACCAATATTTTGCTGGTTCACCTTCTTCCGTTAATTGATACATTAACTTTTTTAATTGACCATATTTTTGGTTTGATAATGATAAAGGTGCTTTCACTGCCCGGTATGAAGTATCTTTCTTACTCTCTTTAGCCTGTTGGACCTTCTCTCCTATCTTCTTGAAGTCAGTGGCTTCTTCCAGTTTCTTTAATAAGGAATCACTTACCTTTCCTGCTTTGATTGCTTTCCGGAGTTGGAAGGCATCCTTGAGAATGGTTCGAGCATTGTCAATAAATCGGTTGAAGATCTCTGTGAGTTTTGCCCCGATTGATTTATGTACTTCCCCTTGTGTCGCAAAATGTATCGCTTTTGTTGAGAACCATTCAATATTGGACTCTCCCTTGTCTTGCTCTCCTGTGGCTTCATGGTAATTTTTCCTATCGTTTGAGATTTCATTATCAAATTCAGGATCCTTTTCCTGTTCGGCTTTGTAATACTCTTCAGCCATTTCTTCCTGGACAGCCACATACTCATCGGCCATTCGTTCTTCAGTTCCTGCGGTGGATATTCTAACAGAGCCACCAAATGATGTGCCTGTAATAATAATATCTTTTGGATCTGTATTTTCATCAATGCCATGATCCCGCAGTTCCTGTTTTACCCTGGCTTCATCCCATCCTTCTTCTTCGGCTTCATCTGCCAGTGTACGATCCAGGTACTCTCGTTCTATCTTAATACCAGATTCAGATTCTGCCTTTTTAATTAATGCACCAGTAAAATCCTTACCTTCCATCTGCTGTTCTTTAATATTTGCCCTGGCTCCTGCTTCCCTGAACTCTTTTTCTGTTTCCGGGAATTTCTCCATCTCCAGGTTCCTGCGGATCATTTCCTTACCCAGATCGGATTGTGGATCTATCTCACCTGTTTCCTGGCTGATGCCAAGTTCCATTGCTTCTTCTTTGGTAAGGGATCTGGTGAAGTTGGTTATATCATCATCTGTTAATTGTTTTAACTGACCAGATTCAATGGCTTCTAATCCTTTTTTCTTTGCTTTCTCTAATTTCTTGGCTTCTTTCCGTTGTTTTCTAACAGCGACTCCAACTGGTGCTGTAATGGCTCCCCCTGCTCCTGCACCAACTATATATGAATCAATCGCACCTTCAAATAGATCCCGACCTGGATCTTCACCAGTTAATTGTGCATTCAAATTTTGAACTACTGTGGTGGCAAACTCTTCCCAGCCTTCCTGGTTCATTGCTTTAGGAACCATAAATCGGCTACTTTTGTCACTAAATACTTTGGCAATAGTTTCTGCTAATATCTTATTCCCATCTTTCCTGCCAAATTGTTTTATAAGATCACCAGATAAACTTCTAATAGTACGACCAATTCCAGCCGATCCTAATTGTTCAAAAGTCCCTTCAGCCAGTCCATCAACCAATGCATTTAATGTTCTTGTGTCATCACCAAGTTCAGGCATCTCTTCCATTAATGTTGAGTTCTTCTGCCCGCCAGTTACTGTAGCAACAGCAGGAACCATCAACTTTGCAGAAACACCAGCATACCCGCCTGCTATCATAGATGCGGTGTATGGTATAGATCCTACAATCTCAACTGCTGTGAGCCCTATTGCATCAACCAGGTTGCCTTTTTTTATATAATCAACAATACTTTCATCGTATCTCGTATTTTGCTCTCTAAATTTATCGGCTGTATCTTTATAATATTTAGCAATAGGATTCAGTGCCAGATATTCTTCCATTTCTCTGGTTCCATCATCCAATGACTCCAGTCCGGGAATCTTTGCTAACTGTCTTTGTGGATAAGATGCAATACCATATATAAATCCTGGAGCAGATGCCAGTCCCTGTCCTAATTCTGCACTGCCTTGTGCTAATCTATTATACATGGCTTCTGATACTGGTTGACGTTTTTTGCCTGTTTGTTGTGTTGATCCAGCAAATGGTCTACCAGTATAATAAGAAGTATCAGTATATGCTTTTTCTCTGACTGCCTGCTGTACTTCAGGGACTTCGTTCTCTACCTGTTTTTCTACTTTTTGGATTTCTCCTAATCGCTGTGCAGGATCGGGAGCATTAATGATGTTCTCCTGGCGTTGACGTTCCATATCCAGGTCATTGTATGCCTGGTCCAGAATATCATCCAGATAGTTCCGTTGGACTTGCGGTGTAAAGGGATCGGGCATCTACTGTCCGTATGTTTTTTTAAACCATTCTCTTGTCGCTAACTCGGCTAAATGCCTTGATTTCTCTTTTGGGACATATCTACCACTAAAATTATACTGTGTATCCTGCACTCTTGGCTGATCAAAGAATTTTATATATTCTAAATACTTCGCCTGGACAGCCTCATCCATTCCTGCTTGGGCAATCGATTTCCCTGATTCCTTTGCGGATTGAGCCGTAGACAACTGACCTTCTAATTCTTTAACCCTTTTTATTCCAATATTTGAAGGAGTCCCTGGGTATCCTGATTGATCATGTAAACCCGTTGCTGATGGCTGAATGGCTGGAAAATCTTCTGGATATATAGGCTTACCACCGCTTTCAACATTCCCCCTGGCCGTCTTGATTTCTTTTAATATACGATCCACTGCTTCAGTACCGGATTCAGGACGGATTTTGGCTTTTTCTTCTTTATTCAGTCTGGCTTCTTTTAAAGATGCTGTTTCTTTGGCTATATCTGACTTCGATTCCCTGGCTATTCTGTTTGTAGATTTCTTTTTCTCCAAAGCCTTTTCATAATTACTTTTTTTTATTGATTTTATAAGATCATCTAACTGGCTCATAATCCAACTCCCGGAAGATTTCTTCCATCAATGCTGTTTTGTTTTTGTGCTTCGTTATACTTTTCTAATAAGATCAAAGCATCTGCCTGACTTAAACCAGACTCCAAAAACTTTGCAAAAAGCATTTTACCATCACCGCCTTTCTGAAACTCAATGATAGCATTTTCTACATCACTGGTATTCAGTGTACTTTTATATTGTGCTTTTTGTTTATAGGTTTCTATTTCGTTTTTTACATCTGCTGGTAATGCACCGCCTTCACCAGTATATCCTATGCTTTTACCAGTCTCCGGACTGTATATTTCACTAAAATTACCTTTGCCATATTTATTCATAGCATCCATGTAAGACTGGTCTTTGGCTTGTTGCTGACTGTGTTGATTACCAGCATAGTCCGCTAACATACTTGCCCCAGTTCCAACCAGACTTCCCACTGCCTGCCTACGTTCTGCCTTGTCCTGGTCCATTAATTTGGCATAATCCACTTTAGCCTGGGATTTTGCCCGTTCTTCATCCTGGTATATACCTTTGCCCGTATCTGCTACAGTTCTTCGCACATCGGCTTCTGCTTCCCGTAAACCTCTTTGGGCTGATACGCTACCCTGGATCCCCTGATTGATCATGGCCCCAGTGTATCGTTTATTCGCCAGATTTGCCTGCTTTGTGGCGGTGGTGGCAGTACGGCCTAAAGCGTTCATTTCCTGACCAGGAGTAAGGTTTCCCTGGCTACGCCTTTGGCTTATTAATCTGCCATAGTTACTATTCCTAAATTTTGGTTGTGCTAATCGTGATCCTGCCTGTGCCCCTTGCTGGACACCTTTGGCAATCATCATCATTGTATATGGATCCATATCTACTCCGTTTCAATTCTCATTTGTTCCACCGAGAATGCATTGGTACTCGATGGAGTTGTTAGTTCAATTTCAAAGTTTTTCCCATATCGCTTGATTGGGAATCTGTTAATACCGCCATCAGCAGTAATTGTCTTGGTGAATGATGCAGATCCTGCCCCATCCAGGTAGATGTTTACAGTTAATGTATCTGTGCCTGTGAATTTGACCATTCCATAGCGGATCAGTCGTTTCCGGTCCAGATCAAGTGGGAACCGTTTACTCTTCCAGGCTGTGCCTACTGCTTCATCTACATCAAATTTCTTTAGATCTGTATCAGTATTATCCCAGGCCAATGGATAACTGTTTTCACCGTAGGCTAAAATATCCAGGTTTGTGGTTGTGTCTACCTTACGCCACGTTTTTAATACAATATGGTATGCCCATACAATTTGTGTTGCTGGGCTTCCGGCATCCCATGTATATAACACTTCTGCATCTTTCTGGTTATAGACTCCTTTAATATTTACCTTACTGGTTGCCAGATTAAACTGGTCTTCAATAGGTAATGATATTTTATCCATTATTGTTGGGGTTGCTGTGGAATCTGCTACCATATTGGATGTGACCGCATAGATACCATCGTGGAACACGAAGTAAACGGAATCGTGTACTTCCACTACGCCTTCTGGAGCAATATTCCCGATACTGAACTTGGACTCTGAAACAGTCCAGGAATTAGGATCTGACGGATCTGGCACATTCATTATAAATATGGCCTGGGGCTTAAATATGACCAGCCTGCCAAACAGTACCGCCAAGCCAGAAACAGCACCGCCTTCCCTGTCATCTAAAGTAATAACATTAGATACTGGTCTTACATCGTACTGATTGAGTTCACTATAGGCTATCCAGTCTGCTCTTTGCTCCTGCTTATCTTCCGGGTTCAGATACAGGTCCCCCAGGAACATTCTACCTTTTAATTTGACAGCATATTGAGCATTTATTCTGTTGGAGTATACTGTCTGTACATCTGTCTCACCCAGGTCTTCTAATCTATAATCCTGGCAGACCACCTTAACATTGGTTCCTGATGTAACTTCAAAAGCCATCCCCGGTGTGGTTGCTCCCTGGGCGTTTGTCTTTTTAAATCCGCTTATAATCCTGATATTATCCTTAATATGTCCGTAATCACTTTCATCTATAATATCATCATCCACACCAAATTCATCATGCTTCTCACTTAATTTTACCCAACAGCCACCCAGTGTCGGCTCATAGGCACTGTTATTCTCTATCTCAAAAGAATCATCTCCCTGTAATAGCATGATCGCACCAGCATAGGATCCTGCTGTCAGTAAGTTTCCTGTTGTGTCACTCCCTAATGTGCCTGTTATATCATCGGGGTTTTTAAAGAATAAAAAACCAACTCTTTGTCCACCATATGCACCCCCGGTTGTGGAATCTTTTACATTACTATAACTCCACCCACTT
>Ga0208790_1001107_pt1 | contig 12115 bp, 20 predicted proteins | sample 10_taG_FD_184083 | JGI IMG/M metagenome (GOLD analysis project Ga0208790, IMG submission 184083) | Marine viral communities from the Subarctic Pacific Ocean - 10_ETSP_OMZ_AT15264 metaG (SPAdes) (version 2) | ecosystem: Environmental > Aquatic > Marine > Oceanic | place: Pacific Ocean | collected... | reverse complement strand
CATTAGATCAAGAAACCCGTAGGTTTAACAATAAGGAACAATGTAAAACATGTAAAGAGTTATGTGAATTTTTAGAAAAAGTTAGAACACATTTTAGTAATAATCCCATACGTATTACAAGTGGTTATCGACCTCCAGCAATTAATAGTGCCATTGGCGGTTCCTCTTTTAGCGAACATTTATATAATGACATTGAAAAAGGTGCTATCGATTTTTATATCGATAATGAAAATACCTTAACAGTTCAAGAATGGTGTGATGAACAATGGCCCTACTCTCTAGGATACGGAGCAAGCAAAGGATTTATTCATATAGGAATGCGTAAAGGTAAGCCCAGAGTTCGTTGGGACTATTAAATAATCTAACGATCTTTTGCTCTACCAAAGTTAAGAGCCATAAATTCAATTATCTTATAAACCTTCCCTAAGATTTGATCATCTTTTTGGGTAGGAGTTAAGGCACAGATAGCAGAAGCAGCAGCATGTAAAGCTAGAGCTGTTTCGAGATACTCATGAATTTTTAACATAAAAGTTTTTTAACTAGCCTTATTATAAAACAAAAAATTATACCTGGTTAGTAAGAGATTCAAAGAATGCAGGGAAACGATCATCTTGCTGGTGATCTTTTTCCCAAGACTCTTTCCATTCAGAAAGTGAATGATCATGTATAACACCTTCGTCTACATCACATAAAATTTTATAAAAATCAGAAGGCTTTGTACCAATAATCCATATAGCATCTTCTTCTACTGTTACTGTTACTCCATTTTGAACAGTAGCTACAGGAACAGTAGTTAAAGCTGTATTGCCTGTAGAAATTGTTTCATTTACTGTAATAGGAGTAGGGATTATATAACTAGTACCTAAAGTATCTTCTTGTGAAATATAAACTTTAGAATCATCTTCACAAATAAAATCTACTTCAGTAGATGGAAACTCAACAACAAGACCAACGCCATACTCAATAGGTTCATTAAGAGTTGTAGATATACATATTAAATAATCACCAGCCTGTAGAGGATAGTACGTTTCATTATCTGTGTCTAATCTATTTCCATGATGTGTATTATATAAATCAGTTTGATCACCTTTTACTTTTCCTAGATATGCAAAGTATTCAGAAGTACCAGAGCCTCCTGTAATACTATCTTCATCATGAATATCAAGGCCTTGAATTGGTACTTTATTTAAGTTATAAGCACTAACCATTAAGAAATTAATTCTTTCTTTTAAATGATTTTGTTGAATATTGCGTTGTCCTTTTGATGCAATACCAACCTTAGTTGTAATGATCCAAGCGCTTGAAGCAAGTGTAACTTTAAACCAATTGTTATAAGTACCACCCCCATAACCATTAGTAATTACTTCGTTTACGGGACCTAAACTTCCACGTAAATAACGTAAAGAAGTTGTTTCAAAACGTCCTAAGCTTAAAGGATTATTTAAATTTCTTTGAGTTTGTGCAAGACTACTATTTGCCATTTAAATTTATAACCTGTTTTAACTATTGTAAGAGGGGTCAACATCCTTAGGATTAGCAATAGTGTTTTTATAACGTTGAGAAAAGAAATTATCTAAATCGAAACCTTCTTTTTCTAAACGACAAAACATAATTAATTTCTTTGGATCGTATTCAATATCAAAGAAATGCATTTTTTTAGGAGGGCTTTTACGATTCCAAGTAGAGACTAAATGTAAAGGATTACCACAAGATTTATTTTTACAGAGATGTGAAACAGTTAAATTACCTATGTCACCCCAGCTAGTGGTATAGATAGCTTTAGCAATCGTTACATTATTCGTCCTATTTTTATCCCAGAGACTTCGATAAGAAGGAAAGTTTACTCTACCAGTCTTAGAAACTGGCCAACATTCATTAGCTTCACCTGGCGTAACATATCTCCATACATCATATGCAGAACTGTTGTACTTACTATGTATATAGTTGATATCAAAACTACATACATTATTTAAGATACGTTCAACACATTTGTAGCACCAATGCTTTTCTACATCTCTTATATGGTGTCCTAAAGGACAAGTGTAACCAACATAATAATTATTCTTTTTTAATTCTTCTTCTGTAAATGTATCTAAACGCCGAAAGGAAAGAGAAGCTTTAGCTTTCTTAACACGATCAGCCCTGGCATGAGGAGATGTCATAAATACCTAGTGCAGAGTTTGCAGACTTTACCCTTATATTATTCTTTATTTGGGTGAAAATACATTTTTGACGAACAGTATCTGTATATATTAACACCCCGCACCCCCCTGTGGACGACAGTAGTGGTATTTATGTACTAAGTCAATACTGTAGTTTCAGCTAATAAAAGAATAAATATGCCCCAAAGTCTGCAAAGTCTGCAGGGTACACTTGTATTAATAGCTTTTAAAAAATAAAAGATATAACAGAATGTAAAAGTTGAGACACTTTTGTCTTATGTTAGACTGATTATATGGAAACAATCAACAAAGATAAGAAGCTTGCAAAGCTAGCTTTTAAAGCTCAAAAATGTTCTACTCGCAAGAAAGCAAAAAAGATTCTTAAGAAAGCAAATAAACTTCATGTAGAATTGTTACAAATTACTAAGGTCTCAAATGACCCTTAAAACTTATTGCTTTTGATAAATAAAAAGAGCTAAAGTAAAACAATCTATTTCGCTCTTGTTATGGGTTCCGATCTTTCAGAATATATTAAAAAGGCAAATGCTTTTTTAGATAACATAAGTGTTGATCATTTAAAAAGAGGAGCACAAATAGCTGGAATTCTTTTTGCAGTAGTCTTCATTCAAATATTAATTAAAATAAGTTTAAACACAGTGAGTTTACTACCACTGGTGCCAGAACTATTAGAGCTACTTGGACTTATCATTTCACTTAATTGGGGATGGCAGAACCTGCCAACAAAAGAAAAGCGTTCTGCTCTTCCTGAAAAAATTAATAGTATAAAAGAAAAATTCTTTAGTTAATTAAATCTTTAAAGCTTCTCTTTCACTGCGTGGAATAAAAATTTCTTCCTTTTCAGTTTCTTTTTCTTGAGTAGAAGGTCTTGCAAGTACTTCTTTAAAGTCTTCTTCAAATTGTTTAGCAATTACAGGCCACTGATACTTCTCATCTATGGCACGTTTATAACAAGATTCAGCAATATTACTTAACATTCCCCTGTCATGATATAAAAGATTTAAGATTTCAGTTAAATGCTTGGCACTAGGACAAGGCATCTCTCTGTTGTAATTTAAATCCACATCAATAAAGCAAGATTTAATTAAAGGGCAAGCTCCATTAAATAACTCTTTCATTGACGTATGATCAGGGACAATTTGTGCAACACGACAAGCGGCATGCTCATGATTAACTAGACCATGACCTTCTCCTTTACAAGTATTAACACCAACATCAACAGCATTATAAATTTTATTTAACAATTCCACTGGAACATTAGGACCATTGTCTGTATCAGTTGTCATGATAATTCTTCCATTAGGATTAAGACCTTTCTTATACATCTCTTTTCCGAATAAAGACATGACATCCCAGCCCTGGTCCTTTTTACCCATATGTAAATAAAGTTTTGCTTCTGGTTTATCTATTGCAAAGGAAGAAAAAGCATCAATAGTAATGTCAATTCTTTTTCTTGCTTGATTTCTATTGCCATTAAAGACAACAAAATCTTCTTCTTTCATATTTAATTCCTTTCTACATTCTTGCTTGTCTAAAGGAAAGAATTGATTAGCAGTAATACCATGAGGGATAACACCTACTTCTTTTTTACATCCACCTTTATGAAATTCTTTAGCACCAAATTCGGTATAGACAATAATGCTATCCCATTCATTAGTATATTGAGGGATACAACCAGTCCATCCATATGAATCCATAGGCATGTATGCAATGAATTTAAATTTTTCAGCCTTATGATAATCTTTAATTTGTTCATATAATGTATTGACTATCCAGCAATCATTATTAACGAATACAAGATCTGGTTTTTCTCGTTCAACAATTTCTCTAATTCGATTTGCACCAAAAGGATCAGTTTGATAGCGGTTAGATGAAGGATATAATTTATAGCGTTGTTGATATTCAGTTGGATCTCCCCACCAGTTATTCGCAAGAATAATAATTTCAAAATCTTCGCTAAGAAGAGGCACTAAATTTTCAGTAACCCGAGCAAAGCCCGTCTTAGCTACCATATCTGAGCTCCACAAAATCTTAGGTTTTGCCATTACTTAGTTATATCTGTATTGAATATACCAAAGAAATAAATATTTTAATCATTTTCTTCTGGTTTAATTTTCCTAGAATCTAATTGAATCTCTCCATAGAAATCTCTATATAGATCTTTATTTTCCCCTAGATCAATGATGGAAGGGTAACTTTCAAAGCGTGGATCAGCAGTACGTATAGCAACATTTACGATACGGATACCTCTACTATTTTTGAAACTATAGATATTCAAATTCAATTGGTGTTGACAAATATCTATAAAGAGATCTTCGAATCGTTTCCTACCTACAATATTATTGTTTGAATTTCTACAGAACTCTGCATAATTTGCATAGAGCCAGCGATCAGTATTGGCATAACGATGAGAAGAACCTTGTGGTGCATCCTTCATAAAGCCAATAGCACTGGACTGATTCAATTCAAAGATAAGAGAATGATCCATCCAATCTTTAATTGGATTGGACTTTAATTGTTGTTGTGTAGTGAATTTTTTAAAGAAGGGAACTCTCTTATTAGTCTCTAATAAATACTCTCTCATGTCATCTTCTGACATGTCTAATAACCAATTAACAAGACCTGGTAAAAGACTGGAGAATAAGCCATAAGCTCTATTCTTGCTATCGACACCAATCAATACCTTTTGTTCTTTAGCTGAACCTTTAAAAGGATTATTGAAGGGAATGGTTAAACGTCTACGAGCTAAGCCACTAGTGTGATCAGTAGTTTGTAATGGTTCATTAGCAGTCATTACGACTTGACCATTAAACCTAAAGGGTCTTAACTTATCAGCCTGGAATTTATGCTCATTTCTAATAAGATCGCCTCCGGTAATGGCTTTGAGGGTTGCCACAGATCCACCATACCTCTCAACGTCATTAAATAAAAGAAGTTTTTTTCCATAGAGATTAGCGGACTCAAAGCGATTTTTTTCAAGATACTCAAGGCTAGATACTGTGACATTTTCGTTACCTACTAATGCGTGAGCTAGGGTTGCAAAAGAACTTTTACCTGACTTACCTGGTCCTATTAATTCAAGAAACTTTTGTAAATCAGAACGCCCAAGTAATACAGCACGTAACCAAGCTCTTAACACTTGTACACGACCCCAATCATTATCTTGTGTTTCTTTCAGCCAATGAACAATTGCTTGACAAGTAGCTTGAGAATCATAGTGATAGGGCTGCTGTTGTGTTAAGTGATGATCCCGACTGTGGGGCATTAGCTTTAATGTAGTGACATCCAGTACACCATTCTCAAAAAGCAATAAATCTTCACAATCATTCCATTCATCAAACTCATTTTTTGTTTTTAATAAGTGATAGATATCATTGATTAGATTTATTCCATAACCCCGTGGTAATTTTTTATCTTTAATTAAATCTAGCTGCGCACATATTTCTCCTTTCATTTTATTTTCAGTGACGTTAGACCAAAGCCCAGGACTATTTATTTCATACATAAAGAATTGGTTATGAGCACTGGAAAATAATAAATTTCCCTTATAGATAGCTAATAAAATATCTACTAACTGATTTGGGGGTGAATTCTTGGCGGTTCTATCTTCTTTAGGAAGTACTTTCTGTCCTAAAGCAACAGCTAAAGCAGGTATCTTTTTAAGTTGAACAGATGAAATTTCATCTTCTTTTTCTAAATTAACAGTATTTAGTTCTAGGTCCATGTCGTTTAGAAGTTGTTCAGCGAAATCAAGAGATTCATTAGAAGGAGCTAAAATTTTATGATCTTGTGATGGTTGCCAGCCATTTTCTTGTGCTGCATGTATCAAGGATCCTAAACCACGACCACCTTCTTTACTAAAGGTATGCCATCTTTTTTGACATTCTCCTTTAATATATTTCTCAGATTGTTTACTCCATTCATCCCAAGTTGAAAGTAAAGAATCATCTAAAGAATGTAAGGATTGTCCTACAGTAAGCCAGAGATCAAAGTCATCTGCTGCATATGGAGGCAATGCCCAAGTAGCTTCTTGAGCTAATTGGATGTCACGTTCTAATGAAATTTTAGCGTTAATAGCAAAACCAGGACCAACAATTCTTGTACTTTGTTCTGCAGGTTTTCCTAACTTAACATTTTTATTTAAGACACCAGATAAGATCCAGTCAGGTAGTTGAGGTAACTCTTCAACGCATTCATAACCTTCCTTATCCTTAGTAAAATAACCTTCTGTGTTAGGGTGCAGGCCCATCAAAACTCCCTGGTGCCTTTTCCATAAGAGTTCTAATTTTTCATTCTCTCCTTTTGCATGCCAAGCATATTTATTACGTAATAGATGTTTCCATGAATCTTTAGGTAATGAATAAAGCTTACGTTCTCTACCTTCTTTTCCACTACAGATAGTTAAGGTAGAAGGCAAAGCTTCTTCTATACTTTTTTGCGAGAGCTCCTTAATGAGGTCATAAACTGTAGGACCATCAATATCTAACCAAATAAGACCAAGTGGTTTATTGAATACCGGACCACTTAACAAACCAATAGCCTTACACTGCCCAGTTAATATTTCATTTTCAATTTCTTTTATTGAATACGGTTTGTTTTGCCAACCCGTTATATAAGGTGCTTTATGTCCATTTAAAGGAGTAAGAGGCCAATCATTAGGTATGAGGTCAAGATTTATTTCCCCTGGCCTAAGAGAGCTGTGCATCACTCTTGACATAGTATTACCTCTACTGTAACTGATTTGGGTACTGTCATTGATTGTCTTGCTATTTCAAAAGCATGTAAATGAATATGACTAGGCAATAAAAAACAGTCACCATCAGAAGCAGCTTCTAATTGAGCGCTCATGGCTGAGATCCATTGCCCTGGAGAGACTTTGACTTCCATGGGCTTCCTTATTCGTTTTATTATCCTAGCTCATCTGCATTCCAAAAATGAAAAATTTAATAAAGAAATGTGTTTATTTCTTATTAGAATCCTGATTCCATTTTGCAGATAAGCGCATAGCTCCTCCTAGCTTAGAAGCTTCTCCTTTTTGAGTAGATTTTTCTTCTGTATATATTGGTTTAAAGTTTTCTTCTATTTCTTTTACTGCTTTTTTTTGATTTTCCCATGTCATCATTTGCATAGAAGCCGTAAGCTTAGATTCAAACCATGTTTTTTTCCACCATTTAACAATAGCTTTCCAACATTCAGACCAAAAATTTTCCATTAGATTAAGTCCGGATCATAAACCGAACAGTTGTTTAAATTATCATAATATTCCGCAACAATTTTCAACCATTTTTCTTGACAAATATCTAAATGATTCCTGGAAATTTTAAAGAGTTGAGTTTTGTCAGGAGTTGAAACTAAGATTGCAGCTTGTTGTACTTTCATATTTAAAGTCTGTTCAATTGCTAAGGCATAAGCACCAAGTTGTAAGCAAGTCTTTTGAAATTTCATATAGCCACCTAATAAATTACGCCACTCAACAGTTCCTTTCTCTAAATTTTTTGGCCACCAACGACTATAAGGTTTAACTGAAGTTTTTAAATCAGCAAGTGTTAATTTATTTTTAACTACTCCAATAATATCTGGACTACCTACCCAAGGACGTTCTTCTTCATCCTGCCCCCAAACTCTACCGATACCATCAGAAGATAATGTGTATTTATGCTTATCATATAAAGGAGTTTCAGCCCAGATTACTTCATCAAATTGATTAAGTAAGGATTCCATACCTCCCCAAAATTCTTGATACTCTTTTGGGACGTCAAACTTCTCTTTTTTTAAATACTGTTCCATACAAGAATGTATAGCAGTACCTCGTTCAGCAGCAGCTTCTTTCATCCCAGGATTATTTTTAGCCCACATCTCTAGTTTTCTTTTACTTTGTTGAGATGCAGTTTCAGAAATAATGGCAGTTACACTAGCAGCTGGACCTGTAAAGAAAGGAGTTTCATAATGACGCTTACCATTTATAGTTATTCTTGCTGGTTTATTATTTAATTTTTTTAATATTTCAGGATTATTCTGAGCTACTTTAAAAATAGTTTGATCGTTTTTGTCTACAACCATTATTAGTTGTGTATATTAGTAAAAGTATAACTTATAACGATGACTTGGTTAGCTTATTTTGATGAGATAAAGAACCGTTTAGGAAAAAGGAAAGGAGGCTTCAGTAAAATTTTCTCATATTTAGATGAGATCAAATATCCTGTGATCCTCGAAACAGGAACCTATAGAGAGGAGAACAACTATGAAGGAGATGGTTGTTCAACACTTCTATATGATAATTATATTAAATATAACGGAGGTAAATTAATTTCAGTTGATATCGATCCTAAAGCATGCGAGCTAGCAAAAGAAAACACTGTATTTGCTAAGGTATATTGCGAAGATAGCATTGAATTCTTAGGACAAGTAGAGGGTGAAATCGATTTCCTTTACTTAGATTCTTTTAATATTCAAAACTGGAACAATGATTGGGAAGCCAGTAGCCATCATCTAAAAGAATTATTTGCTGCTAAAAATTGCATCAAAGAAGGCACCTTAATCGTGGTAGACGACAATTTAAATCAAGCTGGAAGAAAATTAAAGATCGGAAAAGGACGTTTAATCTCTGAATTAATGGCTTCATTAGGAATTAAACCTTATATTGATGACTATCAAATGGGTTGGATTTGGGAAGAGTTAGAATAATAATGACATGATTTTTTAAAATGGGAATGTCTCCTCAATCTTTAATGGGAATTAAAGATGCAATCAATACATTAAGAGATACTCTTTCTTTTGCTGCAAGAGTAGAACATCCCATGATTATTTCTACGTTATCTAAAACGATAAATGACTTGAATAATTTACAATATTTAGCAGAAATTTATGAGCCTCTTACTACTGATATAGAAGGTGCTTTTAAAAATAAACATAGTTCTTCTTTTAAAAAAGAAAAATAAATGTTATCCTTTTAGATAATCTTTTGCTTTCTTGTGAAACAAAGTAAGAAATTAGTGAGAAGTAAATTAGCCTCAAGAAAAAATAGAGCTAAAAACTTATGGACTAAATACAAGATAAGTATAGAAGACTATGAAACAATTCTTAAGAAACAAGACAAGAAGTGTGCTATCTGTGGTGCAGCTAAAAAAAGAAAGAACTTAAAAAGTTTCTTTTTATGTGTAGACCACGACCATAGATCAGGAAAAGTACGAGGAATACTATGTAATAAATGCAATACAGCCTTAGCTTTTTTTAATGATTCTGTAGATAATCTTCAAACAGCAGCTAGCTATCTAATGTTTTCAGAACTAAAAATCAAACATCTCTTAGAGTCGCATTTAACATCCATGCAGACTTAAAGCAATTATCTACAATTTCTGCCAGATAGTTTTCAATGTCTGGTGAATTATTTTTCATAGCTGCTTTACGAATTTCTTTTGAGTATTCACCAAGATATTCTAAATTTTTACGATAGACCACAAGCATGTGGAAACCCTCGTATTTTGTAACATGTGTGATATTTTTTTTATGTGCACCGGTTAAACCTTTCTCACACATAGGCATTAAATAGTTTAAAGATCTTACGTATTCACCAACGCGATCAAATTGTTCTTGATGCAATTCATATTCTTTCTTAAGAAATTTATGTACTGCCAGGAAATCTTCTCCTTCATAATTGAAATGAATAAGATGAGATTGAGTTTGTAAACTATGGATACAAGAGGATAAGCTAATTAATTTTTGAGCGAAAGCTGCGATTGTATCTTCTTTCTTTGACTTAGGTGTAGGCTTTGTATCTTCTTTTATATCATCTATAGGTTCAAACTCTTGTTTAGTCGTAGATGATTCCCAAGGGGAAGGTTCCATTTCATTAATAGGAGTAGTTATTACCCCTGGTGTTTCTAAATATGTAATGGTTTCCATGATTAATAGTCTTTAACTATATTTTACTACTGATAGAATTAAACTAAGTATTCAATTTGGTAATTATAAAATGTCTCTTGATGCTCTATGGGGTAATCCCGCAACAGCTTTCTTTAAGCCAGATGATGATGTTATTGAAAATTATTTAGGCGCTCTTCCCTTCTCTATTAATGCACCACTAAATACAAGCTTCTACGATTTTTACAAAACAGATGAAGATAAAGCAGAAGATATTCTTTTACAAGGTGGAGAAGGTTCAGCAAATTTTACTCAAGAAGAATCTAATGCTATAAGAGCTATTGGATCTGAAATTAATGAAGCTTATGCGCAAGGATTCTTAAGTGATGTAACTAAAATGATAGAAGGTGCCACTGGAAGAACAGTTGCGATAAGAAGTGATGATCCACCTCCAATTCGAACGACAGTGAAAGGAGGAGGTTTTAAATATAAGGATCCTGATCCAGATTCTTTTAATACTATATATAATACTTATATTGTACCGACAAGTTCTTCTGGCTTTTTAGAGAAAGACGAAGAAGAAGAGAAGGAGGAGGAATCAGAATATGCTTTTGTACCTTTATTAGAAAAAGAATATAGTACATCAACTAGCCATAGTCCTTCTGATTTGTCAGGATTTACTCCTTCCATTTCAGCTGCATTAGCTAATCTTAATGGTGTCGCAGGCTAAAATTATTACCAAACATTATTATACTAAGCAAGAAGTTGAATACTTAATTGCTGCAGCTATTACAAAACATAATAGAACTGCAAGTATAATCAGCGTATTATTAGGCGTCTTATTTCTTGCTGCTTTCGTCGATGGATTCTTAAGAACAGTAGGAATGATTCCACCCTTTCTTGATATAGATGTAAATATTATCCAAGATATTATTGAAAAAGCAAAAGAAATATAATGCCCTGGTTACTATTAGTTGAAGATAACTTACTAAGCTATTCAAGCTGGAGCTTTAAAACAGCCTTTTATCGTTTAGGGCATTTAAATACTATCACTGTAGAAATGATTGTATTAGTTATAAGCTTTGTTTGGTTAGGTCTGTTGTTAGATTATATAAATAAAGAAGATTAATATTTATTATTTTTTAATAATTTAGAAAGCTCTACACATCTATTAAAGTTATCTTCATACCAAGCAGATTCTTTATTTAAAGCTTCTTCTAATGCATTAAGAACTTCTTGAGCTGTAAAGCTTTGATCAGAAGCATATTCAGTTCCAAGATATTGTGTGAATAAATCTCTGAAATGACTCACCATAGAAGTGTAAGCATTCTTTTTATCTGCATTGTAATAATTATTTGGTTCCATACTTTTCAATGAAGTGAAAGCATTTTTTGTAGGATGCATGTTTTCTCTAGAATCTTTGGTCATTTTAGAAAGTTGTTCCATGTTAAGGCCTGGATTTTTTTTAAACCATTCATTGAGATCACATACTTTATCAGATGCCATTGTTTTTATTTTCCTCTTCTATAGCTAATTGTGAGCTAATAAAATTTTTCATCTTTTCCGCTGCTTCTAATCTTTCAAAATACATAGCTTTTACAATAGGCCCTGCTTCTTTTACACACCAATCTTGCCATAGACCAGTGTATAAGCCATTCATTGGATGCTCTTTAGATAGACGCCCATCACATCTATATAAATGATCCAAGAAGATGACACATTTATTTTGTGCCTCTATGTCAGTAGAAGGGTTGTATTCTTCATCTTTTGAAACATTAGAGGGTTCTTGAAATGTGATCTCTTTAGAATTAATCTTCATTTGAATACTCAGTAATTTCTTTTAATACTACATAAGTTCCTTGAACATCAGGCCTTAGTTCTCCTAGCACATCACAAAGATCATCTTCAACCAGGCTAGCAAATTCTTCTGGTGATCTTCCTTTAAATGAATCAAATTCTAAATCAAGTTCCACTAGAAAGGTTAAACCAATATTAGGCTTGGCCACAGTTTTCATTTGAGTGCAGGAAACTTATTTTAGAATAACATTAAATAAGGAATAAAAAATTAAATAATG
>Ga0208790_1001099_pt1 | contig 12180 bp, 9 predicted proteins | sample 10_taG_FD_184083 | JGI IMG/M metagenome (GOLD analysis project Ga0208790, IMG submission 184083) | Marine viral communities from the Subarctic Pacific Ocean - 10_ETSP_OMZ_AT15264 metaG (SPAdes) (version 2) | ecosystem: Environmental > Aquatic > Marine > Oceanic | place: Pacific Ocean | collected... | reverse complement strand
TAAGTTTTAAAATATTTGGGTATAGTAATTATATGGTTTATTATCATGCTAGTACTGGTTGGGCTAGAGGAGAGACTGAAAGATTTTTAATGGTAGGTAAACTTTCAGGAAGTACTTTAACTACTCCTTCTTCATTTTTAATAGGTCCCCCATCAATATCAGAATCATTTAGAAATGCTACTCAAGACCCAATTGAAGTATTTTCCGGTCCTCCTTCTTCTATCGTTTCAACTCCTCTTCTTTCTCAAGAAGAATTTGATTATTCAGGAGCTGATATTTTAATGAATAATGTAGATTCATATCCCCCAAACCCATATTTAAATGATTTAGATTATGAAACTTCACAAACTATACCTGTTAATTTTCAAGCAATATTAAATAATACAGCTACTAAAGGTAATGTACCGGAGTCAAATTACACTCAATTATCTTCAATTAATTCAAGGTATCTAGGAACTAAAAACCAAACAGAAAAAATAAACCAATGGGTTCCTAAAAAATACTTAAAAACAGCATTTAATAAACCCTTTAATATAGGAACTTGGGGTAAAACCTCTCCTGTAGAATCTTTAAGTACTATTTTGTATGAATTTGATTGGGGTGGGGGGACTACACCTGAAATATTAGGGTGGACTTCTTTCAATATGGGTAAAATATTTCAAATTAATACAACTGAATCTGCAACTACTATTTTATCTACTGATAATTTAGAATCTCAAGTACTCCCAAAACCTTGGGTAACTCCTTACATCTCTTCTTGGTCAGATACTTATTGGGGGGGTCATACCCACTATTCACAAAGTATAAATAATTATTATTATGTTACACAACAAGATGTTAGAGTAAATGATGATCTTTCATTTTTTAAGTATAATAATTCATCAGCAGGATCTAGTGTCACCCCAAAGGGTAAAGCTTTAGCAATAGGAGGTACAGTTCCTCCTGAAAGTTCATTTGCAATATTCTCAAAACGTATGATCGGTTCTCCTATTTTACCCATGATTGGATTAATAGAAACAGGATCATTCCTACCTTCAGGTTCTGAAGCTGGTTTAGGTAAAATGTATTTAACTTGTGATAGTAATTATGATCATAAATATATAACCCCAATTTATAGTGGGTACCAAACAGGATCATCACAAAATGGTTTTTATATTTTAAGTTCTTCTATTATGGATGATTTAGATACAGGTGATCATAGATGGTTTATGACTTTTTATAATAATATGGAATACCCTATAGATAATTCTCAATTAGAACCTATGGATGCAGGATACTCAGCTAGTTTAAATGATGCAGATGTAAATTACCAACTAGCATCCAAGGGGGTATATGAAATTTGTGCAATTTCAGAATCCCTTCAACGCGACACCTTTTCTCCACCTGATACTTTTCAATATTTAGAAATATTTACTACATTACCCTTCTACAAAAATGTAAATGGGAATTATGGTGCTCTTACATTACCAATGATATATTGGCAAAATACAGCGACTGGAGACCCAGGAATAGGTATTTTATTTTGGAGAATGAAAAACTCTCATAAACCCCAACATTTAATAATACAAAATGAAATGGATGCTAATACCCCTGGTTGTTTCATTAATAGATATTCCCCAGAGTATATTTCTCAAAATATAGAAAAAATATCAAAAACCTTGGGTTCTAATACATTCTAATAAATAATAAAAAGATAACGTGATAAAGAAACTAATAATACATATATTTATAACATATAATTAAAACAAATGGGATATTTAAATAATCAAGTAATAACAGTAGATGCTATCTTAACTAAAAAAGGAAGAGAATTATTAGCTAGGGGTGATGGTTCATTCAAAATAACACAATTTGCATTGGCAGATGATGAAATAGATTATACACTTTATAATCCAACACATCCTTCTGGTTCTGCATATTATGGAGAAGCAATAAATAATATGCCCTTATTAGAGGCCTTTCCTGATGAAAGTCAAATAATGAAATATAAATTAGCTACTTTACCAAGAGGTACAGCTAAATTACCTGTATTAGATATTGGGTATACAGGTATAACATTACAACAAGGAGTAAGTTTAACAGTAACCCCTCAAACTTTAAATTATTTAGGAAATGCTACAGCCTTTGAAACAGCAGGTTATACAGCAACTATAGCAGATGTTAGAACAATGGCTACATTTAATGGGGTAGGAATTCAAACAACAGCGGCTACAACACTTAACCCAACATCTACTACAACATTAGGAACTAATGTTTCTTCAACTGTAATAGGATCTCAAATTAATTTACAAGCAACAACTGTAAATACCTTATTTGGTTCAAATACACAATTAAATACAACTATTACTTTTGTAGGATTAGATAGTGGAGCTAGATTAACAATCCCATTAACAGTAACTAAAATACCTTAAAATATAAAAAATGGCATTTAAAACCCTAGACGGAGAAGATTTTGTAGTAAGTGCAGAGGCAGTCCAATCAATAGCTTGGTCAACAAATTCCCCAACATTAACAGAATTTTATACTTCATCAATCCAAGCCTCAAGTACATCAGGGCAATATTATTTAGCAGTATATCAAACATCATCCCTTGATGTTGCCGCTGCTGTACAATTTGATATAGCTTATGGAAATGTAAAAGGAAGTGGAAGTCAATATTATAATGATGGGATACCCTTATACACCCCTGCTACTACTACTTATGGTCAATATAGATCATTAGTATTAGAAGATGAATACGCTCAATTTGTTTTTGGTGATGGAACAAACCAAATTACTAGTAGTGATTTTTGGGTTTTATCTATAGATAGAGCTAGATATAAAGAAAAATTATTCCCTGGAACATTTAATTTAAAACTTTCAAGTTCAGGTGGTGAAGTAGATCTTACAGATAATTCAAATGATGTTCTAACCCAAACATTTTTAGGTACAACTAGAGTTTACCAAGTAGTATCAGGTTCAGATGGTAGTGCTTATAATTCTACAGGATATGTAGCAGGTTCAGGTTCATATGGTTTATTTCTACCAGATATGGGTACTATCATATTTAACCCAGAAGCTTTAAATGAGGATATAGGTTTAGTACCAAATAGAACTTTAGATTTACCTAATGGTACAAACCAAGCTACTTTTTTCAAAGCAATAGAAGTAGCACATTCTTTTGAATTAAACGCTGAAGAAACTATTACTTCTGATTATGTATTTGTTAGATCTAGAAATTCTGAATTCAACTATTCTGAAAATCCATCTTTTATATCGGGTTCAACAGGGGAGATAATCTATGATTTATTTATTAATAACCCTCAAGTTTATGTTACAACCATAGGATTATATAATGATTCAAACGAATTAGTTTCTGTAGCTAAATTATCAAAACCTTTATTAAAGGATTTTACAAAAGAAAGTTTAGTAAGAATCAAACTTGATTTTTAAGATGAATGAGTGTTTACAAACCATTTATAACCTCCGATGTAGTATTTACTCCATTTAAAGTAAATAAAAGTTTTACTTTTAAAGGGGGGAGTGAATTTATTTTATCAAATGTTGGTATAGATAGGTTTTATGGTAAAAATATTCAATCAACTTTATGGGTATCCGGTTCTAATCCAACAGGTCAAATATCATCTCAAAATCAAGAATTAGTATATAATTCAATAAAACAACTTTATTATTCAAATTACCTTTCAGGAAGTGATGGTTCCACAGCTACTTTACCTAAATATAATCTTGATGGTACTATAACAAGTACTAGTGGTTCTTATCAACCTATGTATGATAATTATTTACCTAATACATTAGATGCAAATAGAAAATTTCCAACTGCTTCTAATGATAATATAGGGGTTATTTCAATTCCTTCAAATTTATTTGGTGAATATATCAAACCAGGAACCTTTACATTAACTACTCCAAGCAATACCCTTTTTGATGATGGGGAAGGAAACCTAATGGAGGCCACAGATAAGGTAGGTGATATTATTTATCAACATGGTATAGTTATACTTACTTCTTATGGGTCTTCCATAGCGGGAAGTGATTATGCTTCTGCTTTATATGGAACAGGAATATATGGGGTCAATGGAATATCTGATTTAAATGAGTTTATAACAGGAAGTAATATTACTTGTTCATTTCAAAGTACTATGACAATATATGAAACTCAATATAAATGTACCTTACTAGAAAATGAATATAATTATTCCCAAAACCCCTCAGCCATATCAAGTAGTTCAAATAGTGGAATTGTATATGATTTTTTAACAGGTTCATACTTTGAACCTTATGTTACAACCGTAGGTTTATATAATAGTAGTTATCAATTATTAGCAATAGGAAAATTAGCTCAACCCCTACAAAGTTCTATAACTACTGATACAACTATATTAGTTAACCTAGATTCATAATATTTATAATAAGAATACTTTACAATGGCAAAAACATTATCAACATCGGGAATAAACAGTGGTCAGCTAATTAAAACTACCCAATTAACTCAAGTAGTAGATGCTCTTACTGGGAATGATGGTTATGATATTACAATTACTGGGTCTTTAACTGTTTCTGGATCAACAGATCTTTATGGAGCTACATCAGGTAGTTTTGTAGGTGATGGATCAGGTTTAACAGGGGTAACTGGAGAATGGGATGGTTCTCATTTAGGGAATGCCTCCATAACTGGTAGTTTAACAGTAACAAGTGATTTAAGTTCAAGTGGTAATTTAATTGGGACGGACATAACTGCATCTGGAAACATAAGTGCAAGTGGTGATATGTATGCTTCTAATATTACTTTTCCGGATCTATCAAAAATAATAGGAGAGGCACGATTAACAATTAGTTCTAGTAACTCTCAAGGGTATCATGCAACTGAATACATTTACAATGTAAATGGAGGTAATGCCGTAAATATAAAAAGTGATGAAGTTGAATTTAGAAAACCAATTGATGCTTGGTATTCTATAACAGCTTCTTCCGATATAAGTTCAAGTGGAGATATAATAGCGAGAGATTTTTCTTCCAGTAATGCTTTTCATGCTATGGCCCATGCGGGTTATGAGTTTACTATTTCAGGCAGTCATTTTAATATGTTAAATCAAACCGCAGATAAGAACCTACACTTCCTAACAACAGCAGGAACCGGAGTGATTACTTTTGGAACAAATAATACTAATAATGAAGTTGTAATAGGAACAGGGGGGCATATAACAGCTTCTTCTGACATAAGTGCAAGTGGTAATGTTTATGGTGTAACAGGATCATTTAGTCATGTTTTAGGGGCTAGTCCTTTAACCATAGAATCTGATAATTTTAATGTAGATTCTTTAGGTAACATTTCAGGTTCAAGTATAAGTGCAAGTGGAACAATATCAATGCTAACAGCATCAATTGGAGGAGGAATATTTACATCTTCTTCATTATCTGCTGGTGGTGGAGGTTCTACTTTCCCATTCACTGGGGATGCTGAAATAACAGGTTCATTAATAGTATCAGGTTCAGGAGGAACAGATATAACTGCTAATAATTTATTTTTATATGATGGTGCCTTTGGACCTACAGGATATAGTTATGGAATAAAAATAGATACCCAAGCAACGACCTATAACCCCCCAAATACAAAAGGGGGAAATGTTTCAATAGGAGCTTCTGCTGGCAATAGTATAACGGATAATTCTATGGGGAACATTGCTATTGGTAATAAAGCCGGTTATTCCTCCCCTAGTCATTATAATGTAATGATAGGGTCTGAAACAGGATATAATAATTTAGGAGGTAGTAATCTATTAATGGGGTATGCTGCAGGATATTATGGTGATAGTTCTCATCAACATAATGTAGCTATAGGAAATAATGCTTTAAAAGGATCATCCCAAGCAGGTAATAATAGCATGTATAATACCGTTATAGGATATGATTCAGGTCGACAAATACAAAATGGAGATAATAATACTATTCTAGGATATAAATCAGGATATGATGTAACATCAGGGGGAGGTAATATAATAATAGGTAATTATGCTGCATCGGGTTCCGGTAATATGAATAACCAACTTATTATAGGTTCTGCTTCTTTAGCCACCATATCTGCTTCATTAACAACAGGCGATATTATATTACAAAATACAACTGTAACTAACTTAACAGCATCCAGTGATATAAGCTCAAGTGGGAACATAAAAGCATTAAACTTTTACCAACCTGATACTGGGTATTTCTATATGGGACCTAATGAAAAAACTAGTATTCAAGGAGAATTTAGTTCGATGGAGATAAGAGTTGGAGGGAATCAAAAGATGCTTATTTACAGCGATTTACTCCTTACAAATTTTGGTACTGTAACTTTAAATGGATCAGCAAATTTAAATGTTGGGGGTAATATAACAGCATCCGGAGATATAAGTGCAAGTGGTTATATAAGTGCTTATGGAAGTTCATCTCTTACAGGTCTTCCAACTGTAGAACCAACAACAACAGGATCACTTTGGATATCAGGAAGTAGTCCTAATCACCCCAATTCAGGATTTTTAATGGTATATAACCCTTAATAAAATAAAATGGCAAAAATATTATCTAAAACAGGCATATTAAAAAATAATACCATCCTAGCATGGCATGTTACTCAATCAATAGATGCTCTAACAGGAATAGACGATTATGATATTACAATTTCAGGTTCATTAGAAGTAACAGGTTCAGTAAATATCACCCCTACTCAAGCTAGTACGGGAACTAATGTATTAACTGTTGATTCTGTTGGTAAAATATATAAAACAGGTTCGTATGGTGGAGGTGGAGGCGGTGGTGGTTCTAGTTTATGGTATGATGGTACAACTTATTTATCCTCATCTTTACCAATAAATGTGGAAGGTAATATAACAGCATCAGGTGATATAAGTGCAAGTGGAACAGTATTTGGAACTAATTTTAATCTTAAAAACAATGACCAAACTTTAGGATATAGTGGTAATAAAATATTATTTGCTGATGATGTTACTAACTGGACAGAAATAGAAATAGGACGAACAGGTACTAATACACAACAAATATCATTATTTGGTCAAATAACATCATCAGGTAATATAAGTGCAAGTGGAGATTTACACTTTAATTCATCTTTATCTTCAAACACGGGTTATAAAACCTTAGTATATGACACCTCAACAGGTAAAGTACACTATACAGGTTCGTATGGTGGAGGCGGTGGTTCTAGTTTATGGTATGATGGTACAACTTATTTATCTTCAAGTAAAGATATTCAAATAACAGGTTCATTAGTAGTTTCAGCATCAAATCTTGGGGGTGCTGTTTCTGCTTGGAAATATAAAGATTTATCCAATCAAACATTATTATTTGGAGATGGAAGTTATACTTATTTATCATCTAATAATGTGATTGCTTTTAGAGTAAATGGTCCTGACCGTCATACTATAAATGAAAAAGGTCTTGTTCTAAATAAAGGATTTTATGCGGCAAATACTAATACTCTCGAAGTAAGTGGTAGTACTTTATTATCAGGTAGTTTAAATGTAGTTGGAGATGATGTAACCCCTGGAGGTCAAATAACAGCCTCTGGAAATATAAGTTCAAGTGGTAATGTTTATGGGGATTCATATTATATGGATGATCAAATAATATCCACCAATGTAGGGAATGATCTAAGATTAGCAGACCCCTCTTGGGATTCTGTAGATATTAATAATACAACATTATCATTAGGTGGGGGTTCTGGAAATCTACAACTAACCAATATAACAGCATCAGGAAATATAAGTGCAAGTGGTACTTACTATGGAGATGGAAGTGACCTAACAGGTATTAGAATTGGAATATTAGATGTTATGGGAACAAGTATAACTCCTACCACATCACAAATAGACCAAATGGTAGTATTTGCTAGTCTGTCAGCCTGTGAATTTAAAATACCCAGAAATGGTGTCATTTCTTACCCTATAGGATGTGAGTTTAAAGTTATGAATACAGGTGTTGGAACTACTACAATAACCGGTTCGCACCCTGCAGTAACTTATTATCGCTCTGGGAGTGTTTTAAATACGGGTTTTGATATTGAACAATACGAAGTAGTAACAATTAAAAATATAGCCGCAAATGAATGGATTTGTTACCCATAACCCTATCTATGAATTGGAAACACAACGGAAAAGAAATAACAGAATTCAATCATTTCCCCAAGGGGACATTTGGGTTTGTTTATAAAACAACCCACATACCATCAGGTAAGGCTTATATAGGAAAAAAAGTACTTGTTCATAATAAAAAAGTAAAAGTAACAAAAAAGGATTTACTTATGTATGAAGGGGTAAAAGGTAGAAAACCAACCCATAAACGAGTAAGTAAAGAATCTGATTGGTTAACATATTATGGATCTAACAAACTTTTAAAAGAACTAGTAGAAAAAGAACCATCAAAAAATTTCGAACGTTATATTATAAAACTAGCCCCAAACAAAAGACTATTAACATATTATGAGGCACAATATCAATTTATGTATCAAGTTCTAGAGCACCCAGACCAATTTTTCAATGACAATATTTTAGGAAAATTTTACACAAAAGATTTGGCTTCCCACTAAAGGGATGTTATATTTACGATGTATGATAAACGAACTATTAGTTAACCTAGTTGACTCAGTTTTAGGTGTTGGTAAAAGAACATCAAGAGGTAATCAAGCATACAATTGCCCTTTCTGCAATCACCATAAACCCAAACTAGAAATTAATTTTACTGAAAATAAAAAAGGTTATAACCCATGGCACTGTTGGGTGTGTAATACTAAAGGAAAAACTCTTAACATTTTATTTAAAAAAATAAAAGCTACTCCAAATAAATTTCAAGAATTATATAAGTTAGTTAAAACAAAGGATGTTGTAGAGGAAGTGATAGAATCTACTGATGTTAAATTACCTGAAAATTTCAAACCTATTATAGGAAATAAAGGTTTTACTGCTAAACAGGCCTATAGATATTTAAGAAAAAGGAATTTATCTAATGATGATATTTTAAAATATAATATAGGTTATTGTGATTATGGTAAATATAGGAATATGATTATAATACCTTCTTATAATAGTGAAGGCCAATTAAATTATTTTATATCACGTTCATTTGAGAAGGAGGCTTTTATAAAATATAGAAACCCTGATTGTTCAAGAAACATTATACCATTTGAATTATTTATAAATTTTGATTTACCTTTAATTTTATGTGAAGGGGCATTTGATGCAATCGCAATAAAAAGAAATGCTATACCTTTACTGGGTAAAAACATCCAATCTAATTTACTTAAAAAAATAGTTAAATCAACAGTTAAGAAAATTTATATAGCTTTGGATACAGACGCTATTAAACAGGCTTTAAAACATTGTGAATATTTATTAAACCAGGGTAAAGAAGTATACCTTGTTGAATTAGAAGGAAAAGATCCAAGTGAAATGGGATTTAAAAATTTCACCAAACTAATTCAAAATACTTTACCATTGGACGAATATCAACTAATGGAAAAGAAATTTTCATTAATATGAAAACAGAAAAGAAATACAATAGGATATTACAAATATCTGAAGATTATCAACAAATAACTTTACCTGATTCTAGGTATTATAAACGAAATGGTGAATATTACCCCTCAATAACTTATGTTTTAAGTTGTTATCCAAAAGGAAAATATTTCCAAGACTGGCTTAAAAAAGTAGGATATTCAGCAGATTATATAGTTAAAAAAGCAGGTGAAGAGGGCACCCAGGTGCATGAAATGATTGAAGATTACTTAAATGGTAAAGAATTATCATTTCTATCCCCCAATGGTAATCCCTTATATGACCCTAACATTTGGCAAGGGTTTCTAAGGTTTGTTGATTGGTGGGAGACATATAAACCTACTTTATTAGAAACCGAGGTTCATTTATTTTCAGATAAAATAAAAGTAGCAGGTACTTGTGATTTAGTTTGTGAGATAGATGGAGAAGTATGGATTATAGATTTTAAATTCTCAAATAACCTACAAACAACATATGAATTACAAACTGCTATCTATGCTGAATGTTATGCTGAATGTTTTGGTAAAGTAGCTGACAGACAAGGGGTATTATGGTTAAAATCATCTAAACGTGGCCCTAAAGAAGGAAAAATGCAGGGTAAAGGATGGGAAATGTTTGAATCAAAACGTACACATGAAGAAAATTTAGATATATTTTTAACAGTAAAAAAATTATTTGATTTAGAAAACCCAAAACATAAACCAATCTTTACTGAATTTAAAACTAAAGTTAAGAGAGAGATATAGTATTTATAATTATGATAAAGTTAACAGATTTACTTTTAGAGATACAGGGCAAACCACAAGCCCTTATCTTAGCAGGAGCCCCGGGGGCGGGGAAGGGTTATATTCTAAGAGGATTAGATTTAGGAGGGTTAACTACTTTTAATATAGATGATACTTTTATAGATTTATTAAGACAAGCAGATGTATCTTTAGATTTAAAATCACATGGTCCTGAAGAAAGAAGTTCCGCTGCTAAAGCAATGGCTGCTGCTTCTCGAAAACATAAAAAGGAATTAATACCAAATGCAATAGCAAATAAAGAATCATTCATATTAGATGGAACAGCTTCATCACAAAAAACAACATTAAAGTTAAAAAGTGAATTAGAAGCAGCGGGGTATGAAGTATTTATGCTTTATGTTTATACTGACTTAGAACGTTCATTAAAACAAAATCAAGATAGGTTTGAAAAATCAGGGGGTAAAGATAGAAGTTTACAACCAGCAATTGTAATGTCAACTTGGAATTCAGTTACTAAAAATTATGAACCATATCAACAAGCATTTGGTAACAATTTTGTATCGGTAGCTAATACAGGAGAGGCTATGACTGATTTGGAACAAATAGTAACTAAATATTTGGATCCTTATAAACCTCAAAATACCAAACCTAAAACAGAAAAAGAACAAATACGTTCAAGAGCTAAAAAAGAACAAACAAAACAAGAAATACAAAACTTATTAGACTCAGACCACTTACAAAACATAATTAAATCCTCAGTATCAAAAGAAGAAGCACAATCACAAATCTCCAATTTTTTAAAATGAATGGACTAAGCAATTTTTTAGTAGATAGTATATTAGAAGAATCTAAACAACCTATCCTAATAGATATGGGTAAGGTTAAATTCTTTTTAGGTAAAGGATATTCATCAGTTGGAAGGGACAATGAAGATAATGAATCATCCATTCCTCAAGGTGGGGAAGAAGATGAAAATTTAATAGCTTTATTAGATGCTATGGCTGTGGGTAATTTAGACCATAAAGCATTTTTAGATCAATATACAAGATTTGATAAATATTTTGGTGAAAAAGGTGGTGATAGAGAAGGAGGTAAATCAAGATTATTAAAACTCCTAAAACATGAACTTGAGTTAGATGATGAAGTAGTCGATACTATAATGACTGATTATAATTATAAGGATAAGGACATGGAGGATGAAGAATATTATGAGCAATATGATGATATGGCCCCTGATGAAGAATGGAAAGGTCCTGCGGGTGCTACTAAAGGAGTTAAATATGATGATTCTGAAGATGATCATAATACTGCTGAAGATTATCTAACAGCCAATTCAGAATGGCTTCAAAAATATAATAAAAGACATAATTTAAAAGAACAAACAACCGCTTTATTTGGTGGGGGTTTTAAACCACCTACTAAAGGTCATTTAGAAGTTATACTACAAGGTTTAAAAGAAAACACTAAAGTAAATAAACTTATTATAGCTGTAGGTAAAAAAACAAGAGGAGGAATAACCCAAGATCAATCAGTTCAAATATGGGAAGTTTATAAAAGACTTATACCTGTTGAAACTGAAATTATACCTGTAGTATCACCATTTAATTTTTATAAAAAATTCCTAAAAGAAAATAAAGAAGATAATGTTTATGTTTTTATAGGTGCAAGAAAAAATAATAAAAAGGATATTGTTGATATAAAGGAAAGATCTAAGTTTGTAAAAAGATATAGTGATAATGTTATTCCAAAAGGAATACTAACTGAAAACGTTGATAGTGGAACTAATTCAAGAAAACAATTAAAAGAAAATTTAGAGGAATTTTACAATACTTTACCAATAGAATTAACCGAAGAAGAAAAACTTCAAGTTGGGAACATTTTAG
>Ga0208790_1001090_pt1 | contig 12224 bp, 17 predicted proteins | sample 10_taG_FD_184083 | JGI IMG/M metagenome (GOLD analysis project Ga0208790, IMG submission 184083) | Marine viral communities from the Subarctic Pacific Ocean - 10_ETSP_OMZ_AT15264 metaG (SPAdes) (version 2) | ecosystem: Environmental > Aquatic > Marine > Oceanic | place: Pacific Ocean | collected... | reverse complement strand
GTCGCAGAAGTCGGACAGCATGTCCGCGGCCTTGAAGACTGGCAGACGACAACGAATGCAACCAACGACGCCTACCGGTTCGCTGACTACATCGGCAAGAAGTTCGGAAAGGCAGCCTGACCATGACTGAAACAGCCAACGACATCATCCGCAGCGCCCTCACCACCTACGGCCTCGAAGGGCTACTCAACGACACCGAACTTGATCTGATCGGGACATGGCAAAGCACCGCCAACATGGACGCCGTGTGGGCAAGGGTGCAAACATCGCAAACGTACCGTGACCGGTTCCCCGCCATGCAGGCACTTGCAGACGCAGGCCGTGCCATCACCGAAGCAACCTACGTTGCGTTGGAACGCCAGTACGCGTCGATTCTGTCGATGTACGGGATGCCCGCCACGTTCTACGACGACGCTTCTGATTTCGGGTCGTTGATCGCCGGGGATGTGTCGCCGCAAGAGTTCCAGCAACGCGTCGGCCTAGCGTCGGAATCCGCTTTGAGCGTCACACCAGAGGTGAAGCAGCAACTTGAGGACTACTACGGTATTACCCAGGAAGACCTAACGGCTTACTACTTGGACCCGGAGAGAGCAGCGAATGTTTTTGAAGAACGTGAGCGGTTGGAGTCGGCTCGGATCGGCGGCATCGCTGTCGAAACCGGGCTTGGACCCATCGCCCGTCAAACCGCGGAACGGCTTCGCCAGACCGGGGTTACTGAACAAGAAGCTCGCAGGGGTTTCCAGGAAGTAGCCGCTTCCACGCTAACTGAGGAAACCGCTTCGGAAGGTGGGGACATCACTCAGGAAGAAGCGATTGACGCGCGGTTCGGGACTGATGTTGAGGCGCAGCGTCGCATCGAGGGTCGTCGGCAGCGCCGGCTGGCTGAGTTCAGTCAGAGCGGCGGTCCTGCGATGACGCGTGGCGGCTATACCGGACTCGGATCCGCAGGCTAAGACCGCCAAATCACATAAATGTTGTTAGCCGCGCAAAAGCACTGCTAAGGTAACCGCAGGCACATATGGCCGTGGAACCGTTTGCCCCACGCGAGCTGTCTGTACCCGAAGGCCATTGACCTGCCCCTTGGGTCGATGCGAAACCTGCAAAGGGAGGACATAGATGGTTGAGGCAAACGAGTCCGAAACTGTTGAACTAGACGACAACGGTGAACCGAAGCGCAACTTCCGGCGAGTGTTGGAAGATCGAGCGGAAACTGCGGAAGCCAGAGCATCCGAACTGGAAGCCCAGGTAACGCAGATGCAACGCACGGAAGCGTTTCGGGCGGCAGGGATCGACCCGGCAGACACCCGCCAGTCGTACTTCGTAAAGGGGTACGAGGGGGATGTTGACCCGGATGCGATTCGGGCGGCAGCCGAGGAAGCAGGCTTCCTTGGTGGCACGCAGGCCGCACCCCAGCCGGCGTCGCAGTCGATTCCGGGTACGGGAGAGGCCGTGACATTCCGGCAAGAACTGTTGGCGCAGCAAAGGATTGCTGACGCTGGCGTTCAGGGGCAACCGGTGGTACAACCCGGTCTAAACGACCGGATTTATGCCACAAAGTCGGAAGACGAACTGATGGCCCTTATGCGGTCAGAAGGTTACGAGTTCAACGTGCAGGGCTGATTTGCCTCTTGTCCCTTTGAGGTAAACAACAATGGCTCATACTCAGAAGTCCAGTGTCGCTTCAGACACTGCGGCGTTTGAACAGCTTGCATATTTCGCTCTGCGGAAGCAGCCGCTTCACGCAGACTACGCGTCTGTTCGCGCTACCCGTCAGTCACACCGGGGTTCCAGTGTGACATTCAACATCTACGCTGATCTGGCTCAGGCCACCTCGGCGCTGACCGAAACCAGTGATGTCACGGCTGTGGCGTTGAGCGATTCGACCGTGAGTGTTTCTCTGGTTGAATACGGCAATGCTGTGGTTACCACCGCTGCACTTCGCGGCCAGTCCTTCCTGAACGTCGATGCCGATGCGGCCAACATTGTTGGCTTCAACGCAGCGGACTCACTCGATCAGGTAGTCGCTGACCTCCTCTACGCAGGGTCGAATGTTTCATACATTTCGCAGTCGTCGCGTGGAGCCCTGGTGGCTGGCAACACGATCACTTCCAACTCGGTTCGTGAGCAGGTTGCTGCGCTTCGCACAGCCGCCGTTCCGACGTTCGACGGTGGCACCTACATCGGGTTCATGCACCCGGATGTGGCCTATGACTTCATCGGTGCTACCGGCACCGCTGACCTTCGGTCGTTCCAGATTCGTCTGGACGCTGAGGGTGTCCGCAAGGGCAGCATCGGCACCTTCGACGGCGTGGACTTCATCGAAACGCCTCGGGCCTTGCTCGTCGCTGACGGTGGCAACAGCAACGTGGACGCCTACGGCACAGCCATCATCGGCCAGCAGGCTATGGCTCACGCCTACTCGACCATGTACGGACCGGATCCGCAGGTCGTGTTCGGTCCCGTGACCGACAGCCTCCGCAGGTTCCAGCCCGTCGGCTGGTACGCCATGTGCGGGTATGGCAGGTTCCGCGAGGCCGCGATCCGTCGGATCGAATCGGCTTCGTCCATCGGGTCTAACTCGTAGCCCCGGATGACCGATAGCGGGAACCGGCCTCTGGCAAACGGGTCGGTTCCCGCTCATCCGGTCGTAGGACAACTGCCGTGACCTACTACAAGAAATCAACCAGGAAGCCTCGCAGACCGAAAGGTGGGCGGCGGTGAGCGACTTCGGTGAGAAGGCTCGTTCGGTTGGGTTCTTGAAGCGTCGCGGTTCCAAGGAAGCGTCGGTTGTGCGTCGGGATTCCGATGGCACGGTCGGCGGGCTGCACGTTGAACACTGGGATGGCCGCGTTGATGCGAAGGTTGTTCCTGAGTCGGTGCAGTTGCGAGCCGTCCCGGGAGGTGGCGACTAATGGCTGTTACAGCCTCGGGCCTGTTTGTGCCCACATTTCTAGACATTCTGGACGGGACTCAGCTCGCTGTGGACACGGCGTCGGACACGTTCAAGTGCGCCATGATTACCAACAGTTCGACGCCCGACTTTGACACCCATGACGAGTGGGCAGATTTGTCTGGCAACGAGGTTTCGGGTACGAACTACTCGGCCGGCGGGGTGGCGCTGACTTCGGTGACGTTGACGGGTTCGTCTGGGACGATCAAGTTCGATGCTGCCGATTCGTCGTGGTCTACGTCCACGATTTCTTCTGCCCGGGCGGCGGTCATCTATGACGACACGTTGACGGGCGACAAGCTGATTTGTCTTGTTGACTTTGGGGGCGACTATTCCAGTGCGAATGGGACGTTCACTATTACCTGGAACGCGTCTGGTATTTGGACGCTGGATTTGACGCCGTAGGAGACTGACTGATGGCAACTTCATTCCCGACGAGTTTGGATGCTGCGGGCGGGACGCTTCGTACTGACATTAGTTCCTCTGACGATTTGGATGCGTCGGGCAAAGAGCATGATGTGATGCATGTGAATGTGCATGGTGCCGCTATTGCTTTGGAAACGAAGGTGGGTACGGGGGCTTCGACGCCGGTTGCTGATGCGGTGTTTATGGGGACGGGTACTGGTACGTCGGGTTGGGATACTTCTCCGACGTTCAAGGGTGCGGTAACTGTCGGTGTGGACGGTACAGGTCACGATGTCAAGTTCTTCGGTGCGACGGCGACGAATGGTTACATGCTGTGGGACGAGTCGGAGGACGACCTGATCTTCGGGTCTTCATCGAACATCTTCATGGGCCAAACCTCCACCTACACCTTCACTGGATCTTCCGACGGCAACACGTTTATCAACGCAGCGGACACGAAGGCGACCTACCACCGCATCAACAACAGCACCGAGATGATCGTCAACGGCAACGGTGTTTCTATCGGCCGCGGAGACTCGGGGCCGTCTTACCGTCTTGACATCCACGAGGAGACGAACGACGCCGTGCCCCTTCGTGTGGAGATGTCATCGGGCGGCACGGCCAACCAGTACCTCGCCCGCTTCACCCGTAACACGGGCCTGCTCACGAACGGGATCTACTGCGACACGACCAACGCCTACTTCGGCACGCCCTCCGACGAACGCATCAAGCGCGACATCGCAACCATCGACCCGGCCGACTCACTCGCCGCCATCACCGCGCTCCGCCCCGTGGACTACCGCTACATCGCTGACCCAGACGACGGCGAGATTCGCAACGGCCTCATCGCCCAAGAGGTCGAGCCGGTGATCCCTGCGGCGGTCCACACGGTCATCGAAACGGAACCGCGCATGGAAACCGTGTCGGTGCCTCGCGTTGAGACTGTCGTGGACGACGACGGCAACGAAACGACGGTCCCCGTCTTGGACGAGGACGGCAACCAGATCATCGACGAGTACACCCAGCGGATCATCGACACGACAGGCGACTCGAAGATGTTGTCGTGGGATGCCGTGAACGCTCACATGGTCGGAGCCATCAAGAACATCGACGCCCGCATCGCCGCATTGGAGGCCGCATGACTGAAGTGACCATCGAAGAAGTCCTCGCCGCTCTGTCGGAACGGGGCCGTCTGGAGTGGGAGGCCGCTACGCAGCGGGCCACCATCGCCGCGCAGCGTGCAGAGATCGAACGGCTAACAGCCGGATTCATGGATTCCGATGCTGCCGATCCCGCGGAGTGAATGGGGCGCAAAGCCGCCCCGCTGGACAACCCGCCACCTGACACCCGTCAACAACGTCTTCATCCACCACGGCGCAGTCGAACTCAAAGACCACAGCCAGGAAGGCGAAGCCGCAACACTACGGGCCTACCAGCGGCACCATGTCGAAACCCGCAAATGGTCCGACATTGCGTACTCGTTCGCTGTCGGCGTCGAATCGGGTCGGGTGTACGAGCTGCGAGGCTGGGACAGTCGTGGCGGGGCAACCCGCAACCACAACAAAGACTCGTATGCGATCTGTCTGATTGGTGACACCACCAAGCAGCAGATTTCGCAGGCCGCTATCGACGCGATTCGTGAACTGATCGCCCACGGGATTTCAAGCAACAAGATCACCCCCGGGTTCCAGATCCACGGCCACCGTGATGTGAAGTCCACGAACTGCCCCGGCGAATCCGCCTACGCGGTTCTTTCCCAAATGCACCCGGGTCAGGGTGAATCTCCTGACGAACCGGCAGCGATCCCGGTGTTGAAACCGCCGCCTTATGTGAAGGCGTTGCGGTTGCGTCGCCCCCGGATGCGCGGCTACGCAGTCAAATGGGTTCAAGCTGCTGTTGGCGCGGTGCCGGTAGATGGCATCTTTGGCCCCGGGACGAAGAAGAAGGTGGTTGCTTGGCAACGCGCGCACCCTCGGTGCGGGCCTGCGGACGGCATCGTCGGTCGCAGAACGTGGAAGCAGATGTTCGGGTAATGGGTGCCGAATGGGTCGGGGCATTCGGCGTTGTTGCGGCAGCGTTGGTGACCGGCGTGTTCGGCATGGGCATGTCCCGATTTCGCAAGGAGAACACCGACCAGCACGCATCCACGACGCAGGCATTGGGCCGGTTGGAAAACAAGATGGATTGTGTTTCAGAGGATGTAACCGGGTTGACCGTCTGGTCGCGGGTACATGACGAGAAGCACCGGTTGATGGAAGAAGGAGCAGCGCGTGGCGGGTCTTGATTACCGCCATACCGGGCTTGACTACCGGGAAGGCAACGCAACTTACGGTGGTGTCCTAACGGCGACCGTTTCGGCGGGCACTGTTGCTGCTGTCGCGGCGGTTCCTGCTGTCACGGTGACTGCCCACGCGAATGTGGCTCCTGGTGTTGTTGCTGCTGTGGCGGCGGTGCCGTCAGTTTCGGCTTCCTCGACTGTGAGTGTCGCTCCTGCTGTCTTGGCGGGTGTGGCGGCGATCCCCGCAGCGGCAGCGGCAGCCGTTGTTGACGCGCAACCCGGGGTGGTTAGCGCTCTCGCCGCTGCACCCGCCCCTGCTGTTACTGCCGATGCGTCTGCTGCCCCTGCGGTGGTAGCGGTCGTTGCGGCGGTTCCGGCGGGCACCGTCACGGCTACAGCGTCGGTGTCGGCAGCCGTGGTTGCCAGTGTCACTGCGTTGCCGGCAGCGGTGGTGTCACAGACAGCGAACCCGGCCCCGGACACAGTTGCACGTTCCGCGTCGGTCAGCGGCCTGTCACTGGTGCGGCATGTCCAAACTGGGACAACGGACACGTTGGGGACGATGCCGGTCGGGGAAGAGTTCTTCAACCCGTTTACGCCAGAAAACAGGTTGGCTCGGTTCTACAACGCACGCGCTAAGGGCCGGAACTTGTGGATCGTCAATGACGCCACGGTCGCAACAGATCAACCGACAGACGAAACGACGATCACCAGGACGATCCACGGCGGGCACACCGGCCCGGATTTGACAGAAACGGAAGCCGATTTGTTGTCGGTTGCCGGTTACACGATTGACGTTGAGGAGAGTGTCGCCGCATGAGTCAAACAGAAGCAGAGAAGAAGGCGTTCGCTGAGAAAGTGCGGTCGTTGTCATTTTCGACTGGGGCCGCGAACTCTAAGGGCGACAATCGCAGCGCTGAGAGGCGTCTGGGTCGCGACATGGACGCCTACAAGCGGTTGCGGGACGACGGGTTGCAGCCGCCAGCGATACGCGGGTCGAGCGATTTGGAGGCTCGGGCGCAGTCGTCGGTGGAGGTTGAAACCGGCGAGTTCGCGAAGACTGACAGGCAGCGTCGCGTGATGGAGCAGGCGCAGAAAGAGATCAAGGGCGGCGGGGAATGACAGCGCAAACATGGATTGACCGCACACGCGATTTGTTGCTCGCTGGGACTGTCGAGCCGATCAACCGCATCAACGCCGACGCCGGGTCTGGCGTGTCCACGCTGTCCATCGAGTTCGACGCCGGCCCGATTGTGGTCGGCAGCCTCGTTGAGATCGGCACGGAACAGATGTACGTCATTTCGGTGGCAGGTCAGTCGGTTGGTGTCATCCGCGGGTATGGCGGCACCACCGCTGCGGATCATTCGTCGGGCGACATTGTGCGCTCCAACCCGCAGTATCCGGCGTTTCAGGTATTGAACGCGTTGAACGACGACCTGAATGACTTGTCGTCGCCACATCGCGGCCTGTACCAAGCAAAAACCACGACGTTCACTTACACGGCGGGCACCGACGGGTACAACCTCGCTGCGGATGTTCTAGGCGTCCACTCTGTTACATACGTTCGGAAGACTTCCACCAAGTCTGAACCGCAGATCCGTCGCTTCTCGGTTCGGCGCAACCGTGACACTGCGACGTTTGCCTCGGGCACGGCGCTGATCCTTCACGACCCGGCTGACGGCGAGCAGACCGTCCGGGTGGAGTATGCGGCACCATTCACGACGCTGACTGATTCAACGACGGCGCTGTCCGCCACTGGGTTGCACACTGAGGCGTATGACTTGCCGCCACTTGGCGCAGCGGTGAAACTCATGTCGTTCAAGCCGATTCCGCGTGAGTCGATGATGCAGCAGGGGCCGGTGCGACGCGCCGAAGAGGTTCCGTCGGGGGCGATTTCGCAGTCGATAAGGGATCTTCGGTTCCTGCGGGAACAGCGCATCCAGGCTGAGGCGGCAAGGTTGGCGAAGATGTATCCGGTTCAATGGGTGCGGTCGGGGCAGTAGATGGCGGTTGCGCCTCGCTTCGACGTAGCCCTCGATGGCCGCGGTTACCTCGTTGATTACACGGGGTTTCGCCGCCGCACCCTGCCTGCCATGCGGGAACAGCGCGATACGTCTACCGACGTTGGCGAGAACACTTTGTCGAACGCCGGCCAGTGGGTGCGTTCGCAAACGGATTGGTCGCTGGGCGCAGGACAGGCACATTACGACCTAGCCGATTCGGACAGGCGGCGCTTCGACTCGTCAAAGAACATAGATGTCTTCACGAAGGGTCAGATCAGTCTTTGCAAGGCGATAGAGCAGAAGCACACCGGCACTAACAGCAACCTTTACGCCCGTGTGGTCAACGGGTCAGTGTTCTATTTCTCTGACGGCCAGTACCTTCGCTTCGGATCTCCCGATGCGGCGTCCCCCTCGTTCTCGTCCTCCGACCAGGGTGCGGCGGTTACGGACTGGACCTCGGACGGCACTTCCACCTTCGCTGTGACCGGTGCAGCCGTGAAGAAGGTGGCGGTGTCGTCTACTTCTGCTGCGTCCACGGTTGGATCGTTTGCCGGCGATGTCATCGAGTTCGCCAACGGCAGGCTGCTGTCGGCTGACGGTGCCCGCATCGTGGAACTGGATACGTCAGGCACCGTGCTGACTTTCGACAAGACCCTCACCGGCACCTGCAAGGTCATCAAGGGTGGGCCGACCGCGCTCTACGCCGGATACAACGACAACGGGCAAGGCATTCTCTACGGCATCACCGTGTCCACCAGCGACGGGGCACTGTCCTACCCGGTGCCGGCGGCGGTTCTTCCCGTAGGCGAAACCTTCACCGGGCCGTTCTGCATCGACGTATTCGGAGAAATCATGGCGGTCGGCACCACCGCCGGGGTGCGATTCGGAGTCATCAACGCCTCCGACCAGTTTTCCGTCACGTTCGGGCCGGTCATTGACGACGGCGGCGCAGCCTACGGGGTACGCATCGTCGGCCAATACTGCTACTGGGGCACCAAGAATGGTGACACCTGGAAGGCTGATCTGACTACGTTCACTGACACGCTTGTCCCGGCGTATGCCCGGTTCCTCGCTCACGACTCAGCAAGTTACGGCAACGTCCTGTCCTTGGAGGTCTACAGCAGCAAACTGTTCTTCACCGACTCGTTAGGCGAGGTGTACGGCGAGGACGCCACAGGCGATCTGGCAACCTCTGGTGAACTCACTGTCGGGAAGGTGTCCTACGGGACGGTCGCTAAGAAGATCGTGCGGGGCGTGTCGGGCCGGTTCGGCAACCCGACCAGTTCAGGCGATGTCGATTACCAAGCGTCATCCACCGACTACGGGCAAACCGGGCTCAACTACCAGGGCACCGCAGAAGGCATCCCCGGAACTACACAAATCACGCTCACCGACGACTCGTCCACCGCGACTGCGTTGACGCTGCCAGCCGAAGCTGCCGAACAGGCATACGCCCCGTCTACCAACGACAGTTCGTCGGAAGTGTTCACCGTGAAGGTAACGCTGACCCGTGACGGGACTGACACGACCACCGGCCCCACGTTGGAACGCTGGTCAATGTTCGCTCGTCCGCAACCGCAACGCATCGAAGAGCTCATTGTCCCAATCGTGCTACAGGGCCGAGTGCAAACATCTCTCGGAGGCGGCGCACCAGTCGGGTACGACACTCAGAACGAGTTTGTGGCACTCCGCACACTGCTCACCGCAGCCAAGGCCGTGACCTACGAGGAAGGCGAACGCTCCGAATCGGTCACCGTTGAGGACTTAGAAATGCAACCTATCCGCTATGCCGACGATCATTCGTGGTGGGAAGGAACCCTTATATGCCGACTGGTGACAGTGCCATAACGCTGACTGAGTTCGCTCAGGTCCACGCAGCGGGGAGGACGCATCGCCGCTGGGTTGACCAGTTGCCCGATGAGTTGGTGACGCAAATCATGGAATCTCAGGCTCCGCCGTCGGTGGTGATCGCATGGCTGGAATCGCTCGGCTACGAGGGTGCCACCCCCGCGAAGATCAAGGTGTTGACTGCCGAACGGAATCGCCCGTGACCGACCTAGACGAGTTTGAGGAAACGGCCGCGTTGCTGGAACGGTTGACCGCAGCGGAACAGAAGGTCGCCAAACAGCGTGTTGAACTTGGCCTCAGCCGCAAGCAGACAGAACAACTCGTCGCTGAACGCGACGACGCTCTGCAACGCCTCGACCTTTACGAAACCGCCGTTGGCCTCGACCCACCGAAGTGGTTGACGCCGAAACGTCCGAAGCGCACCGCCGCCACAGCCGTAGCGATGCTGTCCGATACGCATTGGGACGAGGTGGTGGACGTTGTTGAAATGGACGGACGCGGCTGTTACAACCGTCAGATCGCAGAACTGCGATTACAACGGTTTTGCGACAAGACGATTGAACTAGCCCGCGATTACACCGCCGGGGTGGACATCGAAGGACTCGTCCTGGCCCTCGGCGGCGACCTCGTAAGCGGCTCGATCCACGAAGAACTCCGAGAATCGAACGAAGGTTCTGGGCTGGAAACGGTCGTGCATTGGTCCGGGCAGTTGGCGGCAGCCGTCACGTTGCTCGCAGACCATTTCGGGAAGGTGTACCTGCCTGCGGTAGTTGGCAACCACGGGCGCATGACGCGCAAACCGCGCATGAAGGGGCGAGTGCGCGACAACCTGGATTGGTTGCTGATGACCACCACAGCGAACCACCTTGTAGACGACGACCGGTTGTCTTGGGGGATTTCGGAATCCACCGACCAGTTGTTCGACATCTACGACACGACGTTTCTGTTGACTCACGGTGACCAAGTTCGTGGTGGCGGCGGCATCGGCGGCATCTGGCCTCCGATCATGCGGCTGCGGGCACGGAAGCAAACAAACGCTCCGCATGACGTTCTCGTTATGGGGCATTGGCATCAGTTGGTGCAGGCCGGCACGGGCGGGTCGGGCCTAATCGTCAACGGGACAACCAAAGGGCCAGACGAGTTTTCCGCGATTTGCAACTTCCCTGACGAGCCTCCGCAGCAAGCGTTTTGGCTTGTTGCACCTCAGCATGGCGTGACCACACAGGCACCCATCTTCGTGATGGACAGAAAGAAAGAAGGTTGGTAATGAACCCGACGAGGGATATTGCGGAACGCTGCCTAGCGACATTCATCGAATGTGCGGCGGCAACCCTAGGCACTTCTACCGTTTTAAGCCTTGGCGTCGATACCTGGAAACTCGTTCTGGCGTCCGGTGTTGCCGGCGTCCTATCCGTGCTAAAGGGTTGGGCAGCGACCCGGTTGGGGGCAGGGTCGGCATCTCTGGCCGACTAACACGGTTGCTCCAACGGGAAGTCGCGACGCAACTCCAGGGGCAACCGCTCCAACAACGCTGCCCGCACCCGGTTCGACCGGGCAACCCAGTAAGAGAAATCGCCAACCAGGGAAGCACAGTATGTATGCACCTCATGCCCAACGCGACAGTTGAGATACCCGACCGTGTAGGCACCCTTCCACAACGAGACACTTGTGTGGTACCCAACGGCTTCGACCATCGCCACGATGTCTGGCACCTTGCCTAAATAACTGATTTGGTAAGCCTCTTTGCCTAGCACATCGAACACATTGAGGGCACCTGCGTTCACGACCTCTGAAATCGGTTTCTTCGCAACCGGTAGCGATGTCCCCCAATCAAGCACCCGCCCGGTTTTCAACTGCCACGAATAGCAGGCAGTAGGTGGACTGCCGAACAACCGGAAGAAGTCCTTGCGGATCACTGTCCCGAGTCGGAACAGTTCTGATTCCTGCCGAAGCGCCTCTCTGTCGGCTGCGGCACGCAACTTCTTTGCTTCTACTGCCCGCTCCTGTTCCGTAGCCACCCACGAAACAGCCGGGTGGCCCCCGCCGATTACAACGTCGGACATCAGCCCCGCCCACGCACACTCCCCCGGCTGGTAAGCACATTCGTCGCATCGCGTCGCAGCACAATATTCGCTGAAACCAAGGGCCATCATCTGCCAACTTCCTCCTTCGCCGCCACGCAGGATTCGGCAACATCTGTAATCGCCTGCGAACCGATTTCTATGTTGCGGGCAGCATCAGCGTGCATCATGCTGCCGACAGCAACCCGCTCCTGCAACGCCACCACCGACGCTTCAATGTCCTCAGCGGATTCGCCGCACAAAACCGCCTCCAACACTTTCACTTCTACGCCCAGCACCCTGGCTATAGCGGCTCTGTGGCCCCAAGGCGAAAACGTGCCCTCTTCAATCCACCGGATCGCCGCCGCAGGAACACCAAGTTCGACTGACAGTTCAGCGGGCGACCAACCATGCGCTGCTCGGTGCTGGCGCAACGCCGACCCGACAGCGACCGCGCCCGGGTGGTCCGACCCAACCAACTCGTCCACAATCGCAGACAACCGCTCCAACCGGGCCTCGATCCGCCCCAACGCGTCAGACGCCAAATCGGTAAGCCCAGCGACCTCAGCTTGGAGATCAAGCAAGTCCTTCTCAACTCCAGCCGGGGAATCCAGCAACTTCAACGCCCGGTCAACCGAGATTCCCAACCACTCAGCCAGGACAGGAACATCCTTGTAGGG
>Ga0208790_1001083_pt1 | contig 12262 bp, 17 predicted proteins | sample 10_taG_FD_184083 | JGI IMG/M metagenome (GOLD analysis project Ga0208790, IMG submission 184083) | Marine viral communities from the Subarctic Pacific Ocean - 10_ETSP_OMZ_AT15264 metaG (SPAdes) (version 2) | ecosystem: Environmental > Aquatic > Marine > Oceanic | place: Pacific Ocean | collected... | reverse complement strand
GTAGTTTGTCGTTCAAGTCGCCTGGGAGGAAACCTATGTCTTTTCCCATCGGTTGAACTGGACGTGCCACTATTAGTCGCTTGTATTTGGGTTCTGCTGCTAATACTTGTTCCAAACCTGCTGCGAGACAGAGAAGACTCTTTCCGCAACCTGCTTTACCTACGACACTTACGAGAGGTATGTTTGGGTTCATTAACATGTCGAGCGCGAACCGCTGTTCCTTGTTTCTCGGAATAACTCCCCAGATGCCGCCTTTGTTGTCTGCGATGTGGCGAACTGGTTTATCATACCATTCGAAGAATGCCAGTGCTGTCTTCTTTTCGTCGAAGTCGGACTTCATCATTATGAACTGGTTGTTATGGAGAGGAACGCCGTCTGTGAGCAGGTCATCTACAAACACTGGTTGTTTGGCGTAGAAGTCGTCTATTATTCTGTCCTCGACGTAGAACTCTGTGAGTCCATCGTAGAGCCCTTCTGCTGTTTCGACAACTTGATCGGAGTTGTATCCTTCGCAGGCAAGTCCTAGCGAGTCGCATATTACTCTAAGTTGAATATCTCTAGTAACTAAGATTACACTTCTTTCTGGCTCCTGCTCGCGAAGAGTCAGAGCAGTAGCAATAATAATATGATCAGCGTTTTTTCTGTCCAAGTCGTCTGGAATATAACTTGAGTCGTACCCCTTAACATATAAGCTTCCTCTTTTGTCTCCGAGCGAAACTCCATCTTGTAGGCTTCCTTTTTCTCTTAGCGAGTCAAATGTTCTAATAATGCTTCTGGCGTTGTTGCCTACGCTATCTTGGCGTTTTTTGTGTTTATCTATTTCTTCAAGAACTTTGAGAGGGACGATGATGTCGCTTCTTCCAAAGTTGTTTATCGAAGTGTGATCAGTCAAGTATACCGAGGTATCTATGACATATGTCTTCGGGTACATTTATCTTCCTTAAACTAAGTCTTCGAGACACTTGCTAAATAGCATAATGTTTTTAACGCTATTAACTTTTTTAGACTCCGACATCAAAGTCGTACTCTGTAGTCCCATATCCCTTTTCATCATCTTTGCGATTCTTGTTTTTCCGTCGGACGCTCTTTTGATTATTTCGCCAAGTGTTCTTTGGTTACTGAAAGCGACAACTGAATCTTGGAACGCTCTTGTCAATTGGGCATGTGCTGCCATGTTACTGAATCCGTATTGTTCTGCGGCTTGAACTCTCTCTGTATCGTATTTTTTGAAGACGATTGATTCTTCGATTTTATCGACGAATGCTTCATATCCTTTAATGATAAGTTCTCTGCTCTCGTTTATAAACGGAGTAGATGCCTTGCTAAATCCGCCCATTGCCGACTTCTTGCGGAACTTATCTGAATGCTCGTTTAGAATTCCTTCAAAGTCACTAATTTTGCCAAATGGGTATTCGAGGAGAGAAGATATTACATCATTGGCGACATCTTTGAAGTATTTTCCCTCGTTTAGTCCGACACCAAATGTGATGTCACGAGACTCACACCATTGTAAAATTGCTTTTGAAAGAGATTTTTTCTTTCTCGCAGGAATGTATCCTGTTCTCTGTTCGTTGATCTCTTTTCTTAAAGTCTTCAACCATTCGGTATTGTATTTTTCAAGCCACCTGTCGGAGACTATCTCATTGATTACGTCTATAAAATCGTCGTCGTCTATTTTATCCAACATGTTGTTTGGAGAGATGTATTCTTCTTGTGTCTCAAACGAATATTGATTTCGCTTTCCGTGGTATTTCTTCATAGTATTCTAAATAGTCTCCTTTTCCCAAAAACTCTCGTAATAGTATTGGATAGCGGTTAAAACGACAGTTAATATAACCGTTAGTTCGAGAGAACGCCTGAATTCGCCGAGATAAAGATAACTTATTATACTGGCGACACTAAAGGATAATATTCTCCAGATGATGACTTTCTTTAGTTTTCGATTCATGTTAATCTCCACCATATGTTTTATATAGCTCTACTTCTTCTTCAAAAACACACCTATCATCGCAGGGCGACAGTTCCTCTTTGGAACGTCCATACTCGTATCCTATTTTATTATTATGCGCCCAAATTGTGTAGCCAGTGTGAGCAGGGTGTCCAGATTTCCTCATGAATTTTATTCCCTTTTCACATATTAGCTCAACCATCCAACCAGAGACAATAGGCTGTTTTAGTCTAGCGTGTATTACTACATCAGGTGCGGCGTCAATAACAACTATATCTCCCTCTTTCATCTCTATCTCGATAGTCTTTTATTATAAAAGGTGAGCCTTTTTGTAACCCTGCTCAGGTTAGAATTGACTACTCTGCGTCAGATGTTGCGTCAGCGTTAATCTCTTCGACGGTTTCATCGATTTCGACAGCGACATTAGCGATATCTTCAGCAGTTACTTCTGCTGCAACCTCTGCTGCCTCTGGTGCTGCTGGTTCAAATGTGCATGAACCGTGTGTTGTCATAACGACGAGTGCGCCGCCGATGAAGCTGATTTGGACTTTGTATTTTGCCCATAGTTCTTGTAGTTTTTTCATTTTGGATTATTCCTTTTTTTTTGTTGTCTGAATAACTTTTTGATTACTCAGACTTATAAGTAGTGCGTAGAAAATTACTAACACACTAAAGCTGCCCCTGCAAGACTTGAACTTGCGACCCATCGATTAACAGTCGATTGCTCTACCAACTGAGCTAAGGGGCAATAAGGGCGAGGCATCTATTTTCCCATGCCTCCCTGCGGATAGACTGACGTTGTTAGGCGTTCTTTGTCTCTTGAACATGAAGTCGCACATCTTGTGCTGCCGTCTTCACTGTCTGCATCGCCTTACGAACTCGCGTACCTGCTGCGGCATTGTTATTATTGTAAAACTTATCGTAGTCATTACGAACGTTTTCAAGTAACTCAATGAGTTCATTTAGGGTATCTGGTGTGTTGTTGCTCATGTTTCCTCCTTATAAGCATCTCTATTATAACAAACTTTTCAGTCTTTATTAAATTGTTATTTCTATTGTGTTTCCATGACTCGTTATTTCACCCCACATACCATCAGTGGAGCAAGAGCCATTACTGTAAATAGTTCTACTACCCTCTTTTAGCCTCGTTCCTGCGTTAAAAACGAAGGTTCCTTGTCCAGAATTGTGTATATGTCCGAAGCAGTGGAGGACTGGTTGGACTTCATTTATTCTCTCGGCAAGACTTTGCGATCCGCATAAACGGTAGTATGGAGTTCCGCTTATTTCGTTGTCAAACGTCAAATCCAGCATTCCCCGTGGCGGACTATGAGTTATTACGATATCTGCGTCGTCTGGGATGGTATTCCATATGGATACAAGTTCCTGCTCCTCTCTCATGAACGCCCACTCCCCATAGAGCGGCGTGTAGGGGCTTCCCCATATCAAGAGTCCCTCTATTTTTACAGAAGCATTCTCAAGGTAAATAATACCCCTATTTTTCATTTGTTCTGGAGTGATTAGTCTCGCTTGGACGCTGGTGTCGTGGTTGCCTGCAACAAGGACTTTGTGCTTGATGTCAAGACTTGAAAACCAGTCAATAAAGGCGATACATTCTTTTTCGTTTCTTTCAGTATCTTTTCTACTTGAGAAGTCTCCAGAGTGGATTATTATGTCAATATCGCTCGGGATGTTTATTTTGTCATGATTTGTATGAGTGTCACTAATGTGAAGTATTTTCACTTACTACCTTCCCAAAGACATTTAGTAAACTTGCGGGTTGGTTGTGCTTTTCCCCGTTTATAAGAGTGATAAATCTCTTGTTGCCTTTTTCATTTATTTGCTCTTCTAATATCAGAACAATCTTTCCACTTCTCATACGAACTAAGTCGCCAACTTTCACGAAATGCGCTCCAAATCACGCTCAGAGTAAGATGGAGTGTAATAGCTATAGCCATTTCCTTTATCAGTTTCTGTTCCGTTCCACTGAACATTATAATATCCGCTGTTTGCTTTTGTTACAAGTCCGATCTTCCCAGCGAAGCCGTGGCGGGTTGCTCGTTTGTTGTCCTTGCCTCGGACAAGAGAACCAGCAGGGTATTTTGGAGGAGACGGAAGAAGCGACTCGCACACTTGAGTGATGTTGTCTCGGAATGAACCAGCGTGATAGTCTGTGTATAAGTCACTGTGATCATTTACCGCTCTGACATGAAACAAGGAAGCGTGAGCGTCAAGTGCCTCTGGGCTCCATCCGTGGACGCCATTGGCTGAGAATGAACCGACGTATCCTTCGTACTGGAAGCTCCATTTGTAGCTTCCGCCTTGAGACGGGGGATTGATTTGGATGTCAATACCTTGCTTTTTGAAGTGACTCTTGACTTTCTTGATTGCGTTGCGAACTTTCATTATTCTCTTCCTTTGTTCTTATTACATATATAATGTAACCCGTTAGGGGGTGTTTGTCAAGGTATTTTATCAAATAATACTGATTTTTTCTCTTTTTAGTTCAGTCTCGGCATACCATAATAACTTGTCTCCGATGTGGAGTCTGTAGAACTTTTCTTTTAAACCTAGTCTGCTCTCGACATCATCTATCTGAACGACTATTGCTGGGCGGAACATTTCACACTCTCCTTCGGGAGTGGTAATCACAACATCTTGTTTTAGCAACTGTCCTACTTTTATGTCCATCTTTTCTCCAATAAAAAACTTCTCTCTACATAACAATATAACCTGTTGTAGAGAGAAGTCTATGTATTTTCAGTCAAGAATATGTAAAATAGATTATCCGATTATGTGGTCTACGAGTCCGTACTTTAGACAGGTTTCGGCGTCAAACCACAAGTCTCGCTTGAGAATGTCGTTTAGCTGCTTCTTCGGTATCTTAGTATGCTTGTCGTAGATACCACGGATAGTCTCCATCAAGGTATCACAGTTTTCCATACTATCTCTGAGCGCTTCGTAGTTTCCCCACATCCCTGAAGAGAGTTGGTGAATAAGCATGAATGAGTGCCTGTGTATGTAGCGCTCTTCTGCCACTACGCTCATTATAGTTGCAGCAGAGGCAGCACATCCGTCGATGTAGGAGTGTACTGGCGCTTGGCTATTGATGATGTAGTCAACTGCTGCGAATCCCGAGAACACTGAACCGCCGTAACTACAGATGTGAAGTTCAATTGGGATATCTGTTGCTCCCAACACTTGACTTCTGTTTTTTATAGAGTTTCCTACTCTTACTATGTTTTTATTGAGCGCTAGGATTTTAGGACGGGATACTTCGGAATAAAAATAAATCTTATTATCCTGAGCAGATACGATGTTGTTGTCATCTGAACCTGCTTGTGGATCTCCTCCGTTTCTCATCTCAATGCCGTGCTCTTTCCAAAATAAATCTTTCATTTTGTTCCCTTTAATAGCTCAAGTGTTATCTTGAGATATTGATTTGTTACTTCTTTTGTGTACTCGTCATCGTATTCGCTCATGATTTGGATTATTCTTTCTAAAAACTTCTTTGTAGTTTCTTGTTCAATCAACCCATCTCTTTGAACACTTACATCCATAATATCGTACAAAATCTCTGCTACTGCTAAGGCGTCACCTTTTCCAATATATTCGGCGGCATAAAGCCGTGCTAGTGTTTCAAGTTCCACAGAGTAAGTATAAACTCAAAGGTGTTTTTGACTATTTTCATTTTTTTAGAGGGAAATAAGTTCCCATATTTTCACTATTTTCATTATCTCAGTGAATCTATTAGATTTGATGTTCTTTTCGTTATTTCGACTGTTTCGTTCGCATCGTCAGTCTCTCCGATAAAGAACATATTTGTTGGTTCCAGAACCCACTCTTCGCCAGTTCCAGCAACCTCTGATTGTCCAGCGTCTGGGACGCAGTTCTTCCAGTCCATCATAAATTGTCTTGGAAGTTCTGATGGTTTTGAATACTCTGGGTCGAGCCCTTTAGACATAAGGTAGTATTGGAGTTCAAATGGCGCTGGTTTGACTTGTGCGCCGTAAGTATTGTTCATTTCTGGATTTGATAGGCGTTGCTTACACTTCTCAAACTCTGCACCTAAGTCTAAAACCTTTACGTCGTCTGTGTTTAGTTTTCTGCTGTCTGCGGCGTAGAGGTATAGTTTTTTATCTTTCTTCATCAAGGCGTCGTAGCATTGACGGATGGTTGGAGCAACTGATACTCTCGGAGTAAAGTCGTCTTCTATGACTGCTCCTGTATTGTCTTGCATAGGGTATCTTGGGAGACGGGGAGTGAACTCGTGTTCGTCCTCTGCTCCTAGTTTTACTGACGAGAGATGGAAGATTTTGAAAATACTATCAACCTCGTCCCATTTTAGGACTATTGATTCTTCTTCACTCTCGGCGAAAAGTCTCCATCTTTCAAGTAGGAGTTTCATATTTAGTTTACGCTCGCCGTTGAATAAATAAACCCGCCAACCTGTGTTCTGGAAGTAATTTCCGCTCCTTGTAAACCATTATCAGAAGCCCCCTCTAAAGCTGCCGAATCTGCCGCTTGCATAGACAACTGTATATCACCTGCTACCTCAAATTTAGCAGTGAAAGAGTTTCCATCCTCAGATGGACCTTCTTCTGGCGCTGTTTGTTCTTGGCTAGATTCTGCGCCGCCGCCTCCGAACCATCCTGCTTCTGCCGACTGCCCTACGCCACCCGCACCAGCAAGAGTTGCCGCTAATGCCGCTCCTGTTCCAAGTTTTTGTAACCACCTTGGCATCGCTTCTTCTAGTTCTGCCTCTGTCAAGACAATATTATTTTCTTGAAGATAATTAATTATCTGAGTTTTATGTTCTTCTTCAGTTACATATCCTCGCCATTGTTCCAATAGTAGTTTCATTATATTACTGAGAGCAGATAGTTTATTGCTTTCTGCTTCTCCTCCTCGTTGTATGGAATGTTTTTTATATACTCTGGGAACTCTTTTAGTCTCGGAGCTATTTCTGGTATTGTGAGAAGATGTTGAACTAAGTCAACAAAGTTATTCACTTCTTCTGGGTTGGCGTTGATGCCTAATGCTTTTAGCAGTTCTTCTGGATCTGAGACTTTCTCTCCGACATTCTGCCACTTGCGCTTGCTTTTTGGATCATTTGGATCAAACTGCTGGGGAAGTTCTTTTCTCTGGAAACCACCTGGATAAGAGATGGTGATGCGAGAGCGAGGTGTTCTTCGTAGGCTTGCGACGAAGTTTAGGAGATAGTTTCTGAAAGTTCCCTTTATCTCTTCGTCACCTGTTCCAGACATCAGCCAACCTGTGTGTCGGATGTTTGGCGAGAGCATCAAGTCTATTTGGACGTGTTCGTCGCTGCCCATAATGGGGTATCGGACTGCGATGTTCTGTCCGAGGAGTTTTACCTCTTCGTCGCCTATTGTGTCTTTTAAGTCGGAGAGCAGTTTATTTTTAAATTCTTTTGGTTCAAAGTCTCCTGAACTTACTACAATATCTAAGTCTCCAGATAAAGATTTCTTTCCAGTTGAACCGATAGGTTGATATTCGGAAACACCTGCTGGTTTGAGATGACGTTCGAGAAAGTCGTCAAGAGTGGGTTGAACCGCTGCTCTTTGTATCGAGACTGTCTCTGGATTTCCCTCTTCATCTTTGAACGCTTCGCCGCCTTCTACAAGCAGGGCGAACTTACGCCAGTTTTCAAATAGTAATTTCATTCTGACGGCACCTGATTTGAATAATCCATTATCACTACATGTGCTAAGGTTTCTCTGGCGATATATTCTCTGATATAATCATTTATGTTTTTAATTTGTGAGAGTTTTGTACTTGGTTCGAGAGATTGTATATATTCTTGATACTCATCATCAACTTTATCCAAGATATCATCTTCAATAGTCTCTACCAAATGGGGATCAACTTGCAATATCTTGAGAACTGGGAAATCTTCAAGAGCGTCGGTGCCTTCTGGTGTTCTGTTTTTCTTTGAATGATATTTTTTTACCATATCAGCAAAAGTAAGAGCATTTCCAAGATAAGGAATAAGTTTTATGATTTCTGAAAAAGATGCCCATCGAATAGATGAGTCTGCTTGAGTATCTTCTTCTCTTCGAGCCGTTGAAATTAACTCATCAAGTTCTGCAACTGTCCAATCGCCCCAGTTCTTATTTTCCAATAAGTAACCGCGCCAGTTTTCAAATAGTAATTTCATATTCATAAATAGTTTGCTATGAGTATAATATCCTATTTTATAAGTGGTGGAGGTGGCCAGAGTTGAACTGGCGTCCTAAATAATTTCTACTTCAAGTCATTCACAAGCTTGTTCAGTTTCTTTCACCCACTGACAAAGATAGTTGGTTATAATCTAACGCTTACCAACCTGTTGCGTTAGATGGTTTTGATTTTTACAACTTGTCTGTTGTTTTGTTCAGATTGGAAAGAAGGTTCTGAACAACCTCCCTACTAAGCTGCTAACGCAGCGTTGTTGTAGAAATTATTGTTATTAGCAATTATTTTTTGAAACCACGCTTAAAGTCTGTTGTTTCCTGAGACTGCTTGCACTATTCATCTCCATTACCTAGTCGAAACCCTTACACCCCCTTATTACTTATAATATAGCATTATTTATCTTCTTTGTCAATGTTTTTTGTCATTATATCATGAAAACCTTCGTCTTCAATCCCAAAATAATCTACAATATTAAACATCTTTCTGAAATTATAAAAATTCCTCGTATCCAATCCCAAATACCTAGCGGCTTCTATGTCAGTCCTACTGGCTGAAATAACCCATTTCATCACTGCCTCTTTAACCACGAAGTCAAGAGTTCTCCACAGAGGTAGCCCAAACTGTCTTCCGTTTAATATTTTAGAAGACTGTTCTAGTTTTAGACCTATTATTTCTTCGAGAGTAAGAGAACTTAGAGTAGCTTGGAATTTATCATCTATCTTATTCTCTTTCTTAAGCTTATTGATCAAACTATGATGTTTGTTTTTACCTTTTCTTTTTCTTCTTATTTTATAACTCATTATTATATTTCAGTAATTAATAAAACTAAATAACTAACTAACCAAATTGCCTCCTACCCACCCAGGTTAGCACACTATTTTCGAGATCTTAAATAAAATAGTAATTTATTTTTAGAGAGGATTTATTTCTTCGTCTGAAATACCTGGTATCTCTGGTTCTCCGACATCTAATTCTGCCGCTTCTGGTTCTTTTCTCTTCTCATATTCAGGGTTTTCAGGCTCTGGAATGATAGTCTGTAGCTCTTTTTCGAACTCGTCGAAGTAGAGTTGAGTGTTGGTGATTAGATAGTCAGCATAGAGTTCTCTATCAGTTGGATCATATAAAGTGCTGTATGTATTGATAACTACCTTCTCAATCTGCTTCATACTAGTTAGAGCAGCGGCAGCACCAGTTTTGTCCTCGCCCTCAATAGAAAAATCGTCAAGCTCTTTATTTTCTTCGTTGTCGTCTTCCACGGCTTGGAGTTCTTCTGGTTTTTCTCTTCCGATGTCAAGCTTCTTTTCAGGATCGGGAAAGTCCTCAGAATCTCCAAAATTTACATCTATTTCTTCGTTCAAACCAGAGTCGATTGGCGCATCTACGCCATCGGCAATAGCATCTCCATCAGATTTAGCGTTAAAGTTAGTGTCTCCTCGGAGAATAATATCTTTCAAAGCGCTAATAATGTGCGCCCTGTAAGAGTCTCTTTGCTCTTTCTTTGAACGAAGTGCCTTATATCCACTCTCTAGCTCAGGAATAATCTTCTTCAAGTCTCGGCGGAGATAAGAAATACCTGTTGACTCGTCGCCTTGTCCTTCTTCTTCTTTCAGAAGTTTCCTGATGACTTTTCTAAGTCTCTTTTCTTCGGCAAGCATTTGTGTCTGCTGGTTCTGTTTTCTTTCACCAATTATGGCAATCGCTCGCCTTATTTGTTCTCTCAACTTTAGTTCGTCAAGAAATTGTTGTCTATCAATCGTCATTATTCTGAAACTCCTGTCTCTAATAAATAGTTTAGAACTTCCCCAATATCCACTTGTTCTCGCGGTATTCCATACTTCGCTCCAATTTGTTTACCATTCTCATCTCTTTCATTATACTCATCGTTTTTCTCGCCAGAGTTTTTACCGCTTGAATATTTAGGACTCCAGCCTGGTCTGTCCTCTTTCAGTTCATTATTTGGACGCCTTAACCATACGCCACCATAGTCGTCGTCAGGATTGAATCCAAGTCTACGATACCATTTTTCTAAAGATTCGGTGTCTAATCTTTTAGAACCAAAGGGAACAGGATCTACCGATAATGTCACATTATATTCATCTGCCATATCAACCAATGTAGCGAGTATTTTAGACGCATATCCTTTTCCTTCGCACTCTTTTGCAGGAACAGTTCGTATTGTTCCTATTTCCATAAATCCGTCCCACTCTCCAATATCAGTAACAACAAGACATAAATTGCCCGTCTCTTCATTGGTTCCCATTTCCCAATATCTTTCCGACGGCTTGTTGAAAGCATTTTGGTTCGAAAGGCGTTCATATTCTTTCATAAAGGCGTTCCACCCACTTCTATCTTCCTCTTCTAACTCTTCCTCTTCTCGGAATATGGTTGGGTTCTTTTTCTTATTTTTAGACACTCCGCCGCCTTCTACGGCACCACCTGCCATAGCGGACATCTCATTTACTAAAATATCTATGTCAGAGCCGTCCATAGCCTGTTCTATCAAATCAAACAAGTCTATGCCCTCTGCTATTTTGTACAACGCTCCTGCGTCCGCTGGAGGTGTCGCAGGGACATCATCATCGTAGCGTGCGTGTTCATGATCTTCGTAGTGGCTTCTGCCTGCTAAATCGTCCATAAGATTTTGGATGTCTTTCTCTGACTTTCGTCTGACTACATCATCTGGCAAATGGTAGGTAAACTCTTGAATGTCGTTTTGAGCTATGGCGTCACGCATCATAGTTGCGCTGATTGGTCGCCCTGCGTATCTGCTTTCTTGGGGATAAGAATAGTCCTGAGCGGATACTTTGACTGGAGGCTCTGTAACTGTAATACCTTCTCGGTAATACTTCTCACCAGGTTGATGAGATCTTGCGAAGCTTTGCGCTCGCTTATAATCATTACCCTTGTCGCTTGCCCCCATAGCAATAGCGAGATTGCCTTGTTTGAGTTCGCTTGGCTCTATTTCCTGAACCAGTTCATAGACATCCAACATTGGGTTTTCATACTCTCCGCCTTGTGGATTCTTCTTTGAAACCTTTAGCTGGCGGGGTTTTGCACGAACGAATGTTACATCGTTGCCTTCTGTGACGCCGTATTCTTTCCAAGTTCGGATAGCCTCGTCATAACCAATACTTATCTCTCCCGTGGAGTCATCTCTCACCATATCACCGATAATGATGGCGACTTTCTCAACCGATGGGTGATTGAGGTATGATTTTACGAGATTATAGTGTCCCTTGTGAGGTGGTTTGAAACCACCAGGAATAAGAACAAGGAACTTCTTATCCTCGGGATTGCTTGGTTCATTTATCTCTGGGGGCATCTCCGAGTTTGATGGAGCGTTGAAGAAGGTGTCGCCTTCGTTCATTTGCTGTTTCTTGATAGGAGGCAGTCCCTTCTTTCCAAAAGAGAAGAGGGCAAGAAGGTGATGCATCGGTGTGAAGTTTCCTGTAAACTTGTAGACTTGATCGCCTACTTGGAATACGAACCCTTCTACTGCTGTGCTGACATTATCGTGTCGCTTCAACTTCTTTAGTTGGTTGCCTAAAACATCGTGAGCGATGTCTGCACCTTCGCCTTCATACTTCTGAAGTTCTCTTATAGCTACTTCAACTTCTTGTTTTAGTCTTTCTGTCTCTGCTGTGTTGTCGAGAATGTAAGAACTCTCAACTGCTCTAAGGAGTTCTACGGAGAAGTCGTGAATAGCGTCCTCAATAGGGAATATAAAATCTTTTTTCAACTCTTCGGCGTGTTTTACGAGAGCACTTATCTTCTTCTTCACTTCAGGCGGCATACCTTTAGTGATAGACGGAATGCCTATTGTTTTTCCGTTCTCGTCTTTTCTCTTTAGTATTCTGTCGATAACTCTCTGGCGGATGTCTCCGTGAAGATAGCTTGCCTCTCCGTCGAGGTACTCTTTTAGTTTTCCTTCTAGAAACTCGTCGATAGTCATAGTTCCAGAGAAACCTGCCTTGTTCATTCTGCTTAGAGCAATGCTCAAGTCGTGTCCGTCTGATAGTTGGTTTAGCTTCAACAGAGCGGTTCTGCGAACGGCAAATGGTTCATCTTGGAGAATCTCTTCGAACCTGTCGATTGCGTTGTCGAGAACGAGAGCACCTT
>Ga0208790_1001082_pt1 | contig 12266 bp, 20 predicted proteins | sample 10_taG_FD_184083 | JGI IMG/M metagenome (GOLD analysis project Ga0208790, IMG submission 184083) | Marine viral communities from the Subarctic Pacific Ocean - 10_ETSP_OMZ_AT15264 metaG (SPAdes) (version 2) | ecosystem: Environmental > Aquatic > Marine > Oceanic | place: Pacific Ocean | collected... | reverse complement strand
AAAGGAAATAATTATCTTAATGGAAGAAAAAGATTTTCTAAAGAACATAACAAGAAAATAAGTATTTTTAATAAGGGTAAAAAATTATCTGAAGTTCATAAAAATAAAATAAGAAATACTTTAATGGGTAGAAAGCACACTGAAGAAGCTAAAAGAAAAATGAGTATCTCACGAACTGGGATTCCTCTTTCTATAGAGCATAAGAAAAAAGTAAGTGAAAGTTTGATGGGGAGAATTATTTCAAATGAATGGCGAATGAAAATAAGTAAAAGTAGAAAAGGTAAATGTGTTGGTGAGAAATGTCCAGCATGGCAAGGAGGTAAATCTTTTGAAGAATATGGATTAGATTGGACAGATATTTTAAAGGAATCTATCAGACAAAGAGATAACTATTGTTGTAGGTTATGTGGTAAAAAGCAAAAAAATAGAAATCATGATGTTCACCACATTAATTATGATAAACAAAATAACAATCTTTTGAATTTGATAACATTGTGTGATTCTTGTCACCCTAAAACAAATTTTAATAGGAATAAATGGGTTAAAATATTTTTAAAGATGGTAGAAATTAATATTAGAGGAGTAAATCAAAATTGAAGATTGCTCTTGTAAATTTAGATAGTCCATTTTTAATAAATTCAAAAATTTTTCCTCCTCTAGGAATTTTGTATATTGCATCTGCTTTACGAAAAGAAGGACACGAGCCTGTGTGGTATGACTTTGCTGGTACACAATTAAAAGAGCCTAATGAAGACATAGTGCTTATAACAATTACCTCTCCACAAATAGAAATAGCAAAAGAATTTGTTAAAGATTATTGTAAAGGTAAAAAGATAGTTATAGGTGGTTGTGGTGTAGAAAGTTTAACTAAAGAAGAAAGATATTGTTTTGATAATGTTGTATTTGGTGAAGGTGAAGTGATAATTAAACATTTGATAAATAATATAGGAGTTAATCCTGATATTGAATCTTTGATGTTGCCAGATATTAATAAAGTTGAATTCCCAGCAAGGGATTTAATTGATGGATATGAATATAAAATAGATGGACGTAACACCACTACTATTATTACTTCGAGGGGCTGTCCTTTTTCTTGTGCTTTTTGTGTGGACGGTAATGATAAGAAGCTTAGAGTAGCGAGTGTTGATAGAGTTTGTGAAGAGATAGACGAAATATATAAACTTGGCTATCAATCATTAATGTTCTTTGATGATATTTTTACTATGAAGAAGAATAGGCTGGCAGATATAGCTTTGCATATGTTATCAAGAGATATTATATACAGGTGCTTCACTCATGTGAATTTTGTCAATAAGGATATGTGTCAAACCTTACAGCAAACAGGTTGTAAAGAAGTAGGTATAGGTATAGAGTCTGGAAATGATCGTATATTAAAAAGTATAGGAAAAGGTTTTAATAGTGAGAAAGCATTAAATGCTACTAAGATGCTTAAGCGATACGGTATAAGAACGAAGGTTTTTTTAATGATAGGTCTTCCTGGAGAGTCTTTAGAAAGTATAGATGATACAATAGTATGGCTTTCAAGAGCAAAGCCAGATGATTTTGATATAACATTATATCAGCCATTTCCTGACACAAGGATATGGAACGAAAAAGATAAATATGATATTGACTGGGATTGGGAACACGTACCAGAATTTTATAAAGGAAGAGCAGGAGAATATCATTCTACTGTAAAAACTCCTTATTTGACTACGAAGAAATTAATACAAGAGAGAGATAAAATAGAGGAGATGTTTAAAGATGGAAAATGCCTTTCAAAAGTTTAAAGATAAAATGTTTGTGATGTTATTGGGTATGGTAATTACTATATTTTTATCATTGGCTGGTTGGACAATGTTTACTGTCTATACAAACAGTGGTGCGATAGAATCTTTAGTAGATAAAAAACAAACAGATACTAAACAATGGGAAAATATTAAAGACTTATTAAAGGATGTAGCAAGATTAAAAACTTTTCATGAGTAAAATACAACATTACTTACCATCAAGAACATGGTGTTTAAGACATGCTCCATTGATTCATAAGATGAGCCAACAGCCAAAGTTGAGAACGGACAACACAAGGCTTTGGGAATATCCTTTTGTCTATGAACTTATTAAAGAAAAGACTCATAGGTGTGCAGAGATAATAGACATAGGTGCAGGAGATGCTGCCTTCTCTAAATTTCTAATATCAAATGATATGTACAAAGTTACCTGTGTAGATAATTATGATGAGAAGAGTTGGGGAGATATGAGAGAAGCTTCCCAAAATATAAATATGAAAGTGGTACGGAATGATTGTACTGATTTAAGTTTTAAAGATGAACAGTTTGATGTAGCGTTGTTAGTGAGTGTATTAGAACATGTGCCTACTAATATGATATTTAATAATCATACAGGTAAAGTTAAAACAGGGAGTGAGGTTCTTGCTGAATATCCGATAAGAAGAAAAGTAATAAGTGAAGCTTTGAGAGTAACAAGAAAAGGTGGTACTGTTATTTTGACTACTGATATTTATTTAGATTGGGTAAATGAAATGAATATTTCTTTTGATACTTTACTTGGTTATCAAGGGATAGATAGAAATGATTTAATGAAGTTAGATCAAACTGCAGTACATGATTTGTATGTTACAGATAACCCAATCCACAAAGGTAGAATCATGCCTGTGTGTTTAACTATTGAAAAGGAATAATGTGTTTTTTTCGACAAGATAAATTAATAAAAGGAGCTTTATTTTCTGATTGTAAATTATATAGATACAATTTATGGAGAATATGGGACAAAGAGAAAGCACATGTAATGTTTATAGGACTTAACCCAAGTACAGCTGATGAGTTTAATGATGACCCAACTATAAGAAGGTGTATTAGTTTTGCTAAAAGTTGGGGGTATGGTGGTATTTATATGACTAATCTTTTTGCTTTTAGAGCAACAAATCCTAATAATATGAAAATAGCTAATGATCCAGTAGGAAAATTAAATAATTTATGTCTAATGGATCATTTTGCTCAGTCTAAAATTACTATTGCTTGTTGGGGTATACATGGTATTTACAAAGATAGAGATAAAGAGGTTAAAAAACTTATTCCAAAAATGATGTGTCTTGGGAAAACAAAAGACGGACACCCAAAACACCCACTTTATCTTAAAAAAGATTTAAGACCAGTAAAATTATGAAAGTAATAAATTTATTTGGTGGTCCTGGTTGTGGTAAGAGTACAGCAGCAGCTGGGTTATTTCATTTAATGAAAAGCAACCATATGTCAGTAGAATTAGTAAATGAGTTTGCTAAAGAAATAGTTTGGGAAAATAATTTAGTTACTTTGTGTTCTTCATGTCATAGTAAAACAAATTATAGCAGAGAAAAATGGATAATAGTTTTTAATAAAATGATTACTTTAGAAATGAGGGTTATTAAATGAGAAAATTGAATTTATTTGTTGCCATTGGCGTATTTAATTGGGAAAAAGCAAATCTGATTGATTCTTTAGTAGATATGGGACATTCAGTGACACATTGGGATTGGAAGGCGGAAAAATATAATCAATATTCTATGGATTGGGTTTCTTCTAAAAAGAAGGAAATGAATGAAAAACTTTTATGTAAAATTTCTGAAGCTCACAAAGAAAAAAAGTTAGATGCTATTGTGTCGTATCTTTCTGATCCTGTTATTGATGTTCAGTATATACAGGAGATAAAGAATTGGCAAATACCAATAGTCAATTTTGGTTGCAATGATGTTCATACATTTGAGCGTGGCAATATAATGACAGCACCGTTTTTTGATTTGAACTGGACTACAAATATTGCAGCTGTTGATAATTACAAAAGTGTAAATGCAAAAGTAATTCAAACTCCTTATGGCATCAATCCTCAGTTTTATAGAGTAGATAAAAGGAATATGCCAAAGTTTGCATTTGATGTTAGTTTTACTGGACAACCTTATGGTTATAGATTACCATTATTTTTAAATGTGGTTAATGCTGGTGTAAGCTATGCCTTGATGGGAAAGGTAACATATAAAAGATTAATCAGAACAGTATTAGAATCAAGAGTGTGTTTAGGGTTCTCTGGTTTAGGTAATGCTGATTATAGAAACAAAGCTATGAAACAATTAAGGTTGAGGGATTTTGAAGTGCCTGTTTTGGGTGGGTTATACTTAGCTGAAAGAGAACCATTCTTGACTGAGTTGTTTGAAGAAGATAAGGAAATGTTATTTTATGGTAGCCCAGAAGAATTGGTAGAGAAGGCAGTGTTTTACAGCAGGTTTAAAAATAGGAAAGAGAGATTGGTTATTGCAAAAGCTGGACAGGTAAGGTGTCTTAATTGCTACATATGGGAAAAGCAATTTGAAAAAGTATTCAAAAAGTTAGGTGTTATATGATGCAAAAACTTCTATGTTGGTTTAATATTTATCACGAATGGAGTAATAAGGCTTTACATCCATTAGGAGGCATTGTTAGATATTGTGTACGGTGTAATAAATTAGAACATTTAATATTTGATCAATTTTATAAAAAACTTAGATGGAAAGAAAGATGAAGAAAAAAGATAAAAAGAAAAATGATTTTAAAGATAGGAAGTTACAGAACTGTATAGTTTTTAGATGCCCAAATTGTGGAAGAATCCCTTTGAAACACTTTATTACATTTGAAAAGGATAGTAAGATTATTAAAAAGTGCGGTAAGTGCGGAACAAAACTATGAAAAAAATAAGCATCATAATACCAAGTTTCAATGGTGGGCGGTTTATTGATAAGTGTTTGACTTCTATCATTGCTCAAAAAGGTAATTTTTTTAAAGAATATATCGTAATAGATAGTTGTTCTACTGATGAAACAGATCAGACAATTAATAATTATTATCAGAATATCCATTATATAAGAGAAAAAGATAATGGAGTAATGGATGCTTGGAGGAAAGGTGTTGAGATAGCTGATGGCGATTATATCGCTTTTTGTAATACTAGTGATTATTATCTAGACACAGATTGGTTTGGCAGTTGTATTAATCTGATGGAAAAGCAAAATTGGATTTCTGCTGTGTACGGTATGACTTTAATAAGACACGAAAATGGAACATTTCATGGTATAGGAGGGACAAGAGCCTCAGAAGCTTTTAGTATAATAGATTATAAGCAAGATCCTAGTGTGTCTTTACAGGCATTTTTAAAATTTGGTTTAACTTGGAATGAATGTACTGCTGTATTAAGTAGGAAAGCAGTTGAGTCTTTATTGCCTTTTAATACAACTGATCCTGGTGCTACTTTAGAGTGTATGAGAAAGTTTTATCAAAATGGGTATCTTTCTTATTTTCAAAAAAGAATAGCTACTGTTACTTTGATTCATGATGATAGTAAAACATCCAATCAAACAGATGATAAAGATATGTGGAATAAACATTGGTTGGAATTACATAAGTACAGGAAAGATCTTTTAAAATATAAGTATAGGAATAATAAAGGTGTAATTGTGGGAGAGGTGCCAATGCGATGAAATATTGCAAATGTGGCTGTGGAAATTTTACTAAATGGAGTAAACAAAAAAATAAATACAATGATTATTGTTTAAATCATCAAAAAAGAGGAACAAAGCACTCAAAGAATACAAAAAATAAAATATCAATAAGTACTTTTCTTAGATTTAAAAACAAAACAAATCACCCTATGTATGGCAAACCAAGACCAGAAGCTACAAAAAATAAAATTAGTAAGACAAGAATATTAAAAGATTATTCTGGTTCTAAAAATCCTTTTTATGGCAAAAAACACACTGAAGAGACAAGGAAAAAAATTAAATCATCTCATAAGAAAAATAAAAATTTAGCTGGTTCAAAAAATCCTGCTTGGTTAGGAGGTAAATCTTTTGAAAAATATGGGTTAGATTGGACAGATACTTTAAAAGAATCTATTAGGCAAAGAGATAATTATTGCTGTAAGTTATGTAATAAAAAACAAATTGGGCAAATAAAATTTGATGTTCACCATATAGATTACAATAAGCAAAATCATAATCCAGAAAATTTAATTACTCTTTGTAAATCTTGTCATATGAGAACAAATATTAATAGAAGCAAATGGAAGTTTTTACTTATAAAATTAGTTTCTTCAAACATAAGAGTTTTAAAATGACAAAATCAATTCGGCTTCACCTTGGGTGTGGGACTGTGTATTTAAAAGGCTATAAGAATATAGATATAGAGCATCCTGGTTCTAATTTAGTAAAACAAGGATTAGTGGATGCAAAGTATTTAGAAAAGAATATAGTGACAAAGTTAGAAGATTATTATGTTAGAGATAAAAGAATGAAACGACTTATTCTGTGTGATGAGTTTGGCGACATTCGTGTACTTGGAAAGTACGACAAAAATTCTATAAAAGAAATAGTTTGTTTTCATGTATTGGAACACTTATATAAAGAGGAAGCAGAAGAAGCATTAAAGCGGTGGATTGATTTATTAAAAATAGGGGGGAGGTTACGGCTTATGGTTCCTGATATATATGGGATTTGTACTATGATTTTAAATCATCATGTATGGAATATGGGCAGTATTTATGAAAAGAATCAACATTGTTATAGATTAATATATGGTAGTTACAATAGAAAGAGTAGTGGGCTTGATTCTCATAAACATTGTTGGGATAAAGATTCATTGAAATATATTTTTATTGAAAATAATATGACTTTTAAAATAAAAGAATCGTTGACAGACAATAAATTTAATCCATCACTTTATATCGAGGGAGTAAAACATGAACCCGAAAATTTTTAGGAGATTAAAATGAAAATAAAAACTTTTATTTATAGAGAAAGTGTAGATGGCTCTTCACCAGAAGATGATTTAATGAGTACTACTATTAATGATTGGTTTAAAGCAAATAAAAATATTCAAAATGTTAATACAATACAAAGTAGCACGGCATCAGGAAATTATCTTGTTGTAATAACTTCTATTTTTTATGAGGAGGATTAGATGAGCCAGAAGAGATCAATGGTAAAAAATAGAGATATTATTGTGTTTGGCAGTACAGGATTTGTAGGTACTAATTTATATAACGAATTAAAAAAACTTGGGGCTAATGTTTATGCTTTAAGTAGACATAAGAGTAGGAGTGGGAATGCTATGGATTTAGGGAATGAAGGTTATTTTGACTACAATCAATTAAGCTATATGTTTTCTGGGTTGGAGAATGTTATAGTGATTAATCTTGCAGCAGATTGTGGTGGTATAGGATATAATAAAGATAATGGAATAAAATTGTACATAAATAATACTAAAATTATTTATAATGTGTTTGAAGTTTGTAGAAGATATAAAGTATCTAAATTAATTAATATAGGTACAGTTTGCTCATATCCAAAAGTACCTCCAAGGCTGCCATTTTTAGAAGAAGACATTTGGAAAGGTTATCCTGAAGAAACTAATGCTCCTTATGGTATAGCAAAAAGATCAGCATTGATGTTATCTAATCTATACAAAGAAGTTTATGGGCTTGATTCTATTAATTTGATAATGGCTAATATGTATGGAGAGCACGATCATTTTGGAGATAATGCTCATGTCATCCCTCATATGATTAAAAAGATGCATGCGGTGAAAGATACAAGAGGAGATGAGGTTTTATTGTGGGGAAATGGTAAGCCAACAAGGGATTTTCTATATGTAAAAGACGCAGTTAATATTATAATAAAAGTAATAGAGTCTAACTATGATTCTACATCTCCTGTAAATGTTGGCACAGGGATTGAAACACCAATATGTATGATAGCTTATCATATTGCAAAGGCTTTGAATTTCAAAAGTGAAATAGTTTGGGATGAATCAAAACCAAATGGGCAAGTAAGAAGAGTGTTAGATATAACAAAACTAAAATCTATAATTGGGGATTATGAATTTACAGATATAGAAAATGGATTATATAAAACTACTAAATGGTATGAAAAGACTTTAGAGGAGAAATAAAATGGCATTGATTGCTTCGTCAGCATTTTTAATATCAGTATCAGATATAAAATTACATTTGAACATAGGCACATCAGGACCAGATGGGTGGCTTGATAAAGCTGTTTCATCTGTTACAAAAAGAATAGAAACTTTTTGTAGAAGAACATTTATAGCTACTCAATATACAGAGTTCCATGATGGTAGTGGGAGAAGGGGATTTGTATATGTAGATAATCCTCCGATAGTAGCAATAGACGAATTGAATGATGATGTGAATAGAGATTTTGGAAATTCTACAAAGTTTGCTACATCTGAATTTGTAAGTTATGATGATGAAGGTAGAATTGAATTATTAAATCAATCTGATTTGATTCCTGCTGGATTACAAACAGGAGTAGTGTTTAGTCAAGGTCAGCAAAATATAAAAATAGTTTACACAGGAGGATTTGCTGATGTACCTGAAGATATTAGGATGGGTGCGGCAGAGTGGGTGTCAAAATTATATCATAGGAGAGATAAGAAAAGATGGGGGCATAGTGCTTCAAGTAAAGGAGATACAAGTGTTACATTTGAATCTATTGGCTTAATGCCTGAAGATGTAAAAGGTTTTGTCAGCCCTTATAGGATAGTAAGGAGATTAGAAAAGATAGGAAGGAGAAACTTCAGTTCTTTCAGAGGTATAGATTAATGGCATTTTTAACATTTAAACTTACAGGAACAAAAGCAGCAGTAAGAACTTTCAAGAAAACTGAAAGTAGTATTTTGGTAGAGTTGAAGAGAATAGTTAATGATGTATTCATGACTGAGATACTTGATGATGCTAAAGCAAATACTACAAAGCAGTTGAGTCAACAATCAGGTACTTTAAGAAGTAATATAAATACAGATACAAGAATATTAGGTAAAGTTGTCATTGGTAGATTATTTGTAGATTTAAAAAGAGTTCCTTATGCACGAATACATGAATTAGGTGGTATCATACGACCAAAAAAAGGTAAGTTTTTGACGATACCTTTTCCTGGGATTAAAGGTTTTGCAAGAGATTTCAAAGACACATTTATCGCAAAGGATATAATTTTTCAAAAGACTGGTTCTGGAATAAGACCTTTGTTTAGCTTAAAGAAGCAAGTAACGATACCAAGAAGATCATATTTAAGACCAGCTATAGAAAAGAATATACCGTTTTTGAGAAGAACAATAAAAAAAGAAATGAATAAACTTGATATGAAGGAGAAGAAATAAATTGAAGATTGGAACGAAGCACTCAGAAGAAACTAAAAAGAAAATAAGTGCTGCCAACAAAGGAAATAAATGGAATCATACAGAAGAAACAAAATTAAAACTTAGTATTGCTCATACAGGCAAAAAATTATCAGAAGAACATAGAAAAAAGATAAGTGATAGTATGTATGGCAAAACTGGAATTAATAGTAGAAATTACGGGAATAAGCACACTTCAGAAGCCAAAAAGAAAATGAGTGATAAATTGAAAGGTATGACTGCTTGGAATAAAGGTGTTCCTATGTCAGAAGAAACCAAAAAGAAATTAGGTAAAGCTAAGTCTGGTATGAAATTTTCTAAAGAACACAGATTAAAACTTAGTTTAGCAAGAAAAGGTGTTAAGAATCCTCAATGGCAAGGAGGAAAATCTTTTGAGCCATATGGGTTGAAATTTAATGAAAAATTAAAAGAACTCATAAGAGAAAGAGATGATTATAGATGTAGACTATGCAGTAAAAAAGAAAACGGAAAAAAGCACTCTGTTCATCATATAGATTATAATAAACAAAATAATGACCCTGTTAATTTAATAACACTCTGCCAACCTTGCCACCAAAAAACAAATTTTAATAGAGAAAAATGGAAAGATTTGTTTATTAAAATGCGTAATTCAGGGTTTAAAATTATTTCTAATTCAAACATAGGAGGTACTTCAGGTGAGCACAACAACTCCGTTTCGTGAAACTATTTTGAATAATTTGATAGTTGATTTACAAACTATAGATGTAGCAAATAGTTTTAGATCAAATGTCCCAAATAAGAACATAACAAGAAGCTTGAAAGACCCAGCTGAGATGGATGATGATAACTTTCCTGCTTTGTTTGTAGCTGATGGTACAGAGAATGTGATATTGTTAACTAACAGACAAGCTCAAGGATTGTTTAACATAGTCATTTATGGATATGTTAGATTTAATAAAGATGCGAAAACTCCTATTGTAGCATCAACCCAATTGAATAATTTAATAGCGGATGTTAAAGATATAGTTTTAGATTCAACAAGTACTTTTTGGACTTCAACTGCTAACATTATAGCAAGAGTAACATCTGTTGAGACAGACGAAGGAGTGCTTCACCCAGATGCTATTTTTAAAATGAATGTAGAAGTTGAATATGAACATGTAGGCACAGATGCTGGTACGGCATGATGGTAAGTGATTTGAGAGATATGGGAAGATATTTAAAAAGTTTAAAAAAATATTGTAAATGTGGTTGCGGAGAGTTTACTAATTGGAGTAAAAATAAACATAAATATTTTGATTACTTGAATGGCCATAATAGAAAAAATAAAACACAATCAGATTGTACTAAAAAGAAAATAAGTATATCGAATTTAGGTAAAAATAAAGGAAAAAAGCGTTCAGAAGAAACTAAAAGAAAGATAAGTTTATTTCAAAAAGGTAGAATAACAACAGATGAAACTAAAATAAAAATAAGTAGGGCTAATAAAGGAAGAAAATATTCCGAGGAGTATAAAAAGAAGATGAGTTTGTTTTTAAAAGGCAGGAAGGCTTCAGAAGAAACTAAATTAAAAATGAGTTTAGCCCAAAGAGGAGAAAAAGGATCTAATTGGCAGGGAGGAAAAAATAATAATCCTTATGGTTATGATTGGACAGACACTTTAAAAGAATCTATTAGACAAAGAGATAATTATTGTTGTAGGTTATGTGGTAGGGGGCAGAAAAATAAAAAGCATGCTGTTCATCATATAGACTATAATAAGGAGAATAATGATCCTATGAATTTGATAACATTGTGTAATAATTGTCACATACGGACAAATTATAAAAGAGACCAATGGGTTAAGATTTTTTCTAAAATGATAGGATTTAATTTAAAAGTTGTGTGTTTATGAAAACTGTAGGGTGGTTGTCTGACTTTGCCACTTACGGTGGTGCTGAAGATTCAGAAAGATATTTAATCTTTAAAGCTCCTTCCGATATAAAGATCCACAAAATTATAGGTGGTAAAGATTTTAAAACAGATTGTGATTTATATATAATAAACAACTTCCGCAGACTCACTCCTATTCAATTAAACTTCATAATAGATACAAAGAAATATATCCTTGCTCACAGAGATATCATTGACACACCTCATGACAATTTATTTAGGCAATTAGCAAGAAGAGCAGAAATCAATATATTTCTTTCTCCTTTGCATAGAGAAGAATTTTATAAAAAGTTTGGTGCGGGAGTGTATGATAATAATTGTTGTATTGCTCCTTATTTTGATAAAAGATTTTATTATAGAATTGAACAAGATGATAGAGAATTAGATGTTTGTTGGGTTGGTAATATCCAACACCATAAGGGGATAGAAGATGTGTTACTTTGGGCAAGAAATAATAATAGAAGGGTCGCTTTTTATGGTAAAGGGAATGACCACATAATTGAACAAATAGAAGAATCAGAATATGGTGTGTATTTGTTTGAGTGTAACGCTATGGAACTTCGTGATATCTATCCAACATATAAAAATTTCATCCATCTCCCAGATAAGATAGAAGCATTTGGGCGGTCTTGTATGGAAGCATTTTTATCGGGTTGTAATATGATAGTGAATGAAAAAGTAGGTATGTATTCTTACCCAGAAATCAAATTGTTAGACAGGAAAAAATTAGAAGATTGGTTAGAATTACAACCAGTTATATTCTGGAACACAGTAAATACTTATTTATAAAAATGGGTTTCTATAATATAATAAAAATAATGGAAAAATTTAAAAAGGTTTTAAAACATATTGAAAAATTAAATGAAGATTTGCCTACAGGATTCGTTGATTATCGTTGGGTTAATGGTGATGATGTAATTTATTGCAATTTAAAATTTATGACTGATCAAAGTCAGATGAGTCGTACAGGTATTGTGTTAGAGAAGGTTCTTGATGACATTGCAATGATTGCCAAGAAATACGATAATCCAATTGATTACAGATTTATTGTAAGACATGGTGAATTGAAGTTTATTGAAAGCACTTTAGAAATAGCAGTATAAAAATTAGTAAAAGGGATAAACCCGAATTTGGTACAGG
>Ga0208790_1001081_pt1 | contig 12267 bp, 27 predicted proteins | sample 10_taG_FD_184083 | JGI IMG/M metagenome (GOLD analysis project Ga0208790, IMG submission 184083) | Marine viral communities from the Subarctic Pacific Ocean - 10_ETSP_OMZ_AT15264 metaG (SPAdes) (version 2) | ecosystem: Environmental > Aquatic > Marine > Oceanic | place: Pacific Ocean | collected... | reverse complement strand
ATGACTAAATGCTTTTGTCATAGCATCTGTCATAGCTTTCTTAGGAGCTTCATCATCTAACTTACCATTAGTTTTATATAAATTTTGAACAGAAGGTATAGGTCCAAAGCAATTAGTTAATGCTTTAGTATCATCATCTAACCAATAGATAGTAACTTCAGCAAACACTAGCTTAAGGTCTACGCAATAAGTAAATTTGTTTTCATGTTTCCAACCTTTACCTATAGGTCCAAACTGTTCTGTCATTCTCATTATCTGCCATTGAGGGTCAATAGTAGTTAGGTTTCCCCAACCTTTATTCATACCTTTAGTTGCTCTTGGGTCAGTCTTCTTTAGTTTATCCCATATAATTTTATTGGGATTTAATGCTGTAGTTGGCATAATGTTTTCCTCCGTTTTTAATTATTTCTGTTTGTATATCATATCCATTTTTCTTCAAGTCGAATATGATAGCTGATAATCTAAAAGCTCCATATTTATTTAGTGCTTCTAGTGGTGTAATACCTTTGCCTTCTTGCAAATGTATTAAAACTTTTTGCTTTTGAGAATTATATCTTGCCATTTATTTCCTCCTCTATTTCGTCTGCTAATCTATTGTCTTCCATGTTGTCCATTATCTTATCAAACTTCTCTAGAGTATTATTAAAGTGTTGTATTACTAGAGTTCTTGCATCAAATAATTGTGAGTATGTTAATGTATTATCTACTTCAATATCAGTTAAGACAAAATCATTTACTGTTAGTTTCTTGAATTGCTGCATCATCTTCTCCTATAGTTACAGTTAATCTTCCAGTTTTAGAACGCTTAACTGTAACACCATGTCCAGTAGCTTCTCTATAATCTGGTTGTACTAGAGATTTAATTTCTTTTTTACTAGCTTCAAACTCTCTAGCTTTTTCTTGTGTTTGTTTTAATGTTTGTGAAAGATACGCCCATTGATTACTACTTGTCATATCTTTAACTATCATCTTATCTAACACAAGCTCTTTAGTTGATGGTGTTTCAATACCTTCACCATCATATGGTGGTTTGTCTTGTACAACAAAGCTCCAAAACTGTTCTTCCTTTTCTACTAATTGATTCATAAACTTTTCGTTCTTTTCTATACGATAAGCTCCCCATCTATTACCAAAGATAATAGATAACCAAGCATAGTTACATTCAAACACATACATATAGTGATGTATTTGTGGTAGATATGTTTCTATTGCTTTCTCTTGTGTAACAAATCCGTTTAAATGTTTAGCTTCAAAGATACCAAATTCATTATCACCATAGATTAAACCATCTACATTTGCATACATGAAATCTTTTTTCTCACTAACTTTTAATCCTGTATGTGCTACCTCTATGTTCATTTGTTTTTCAAACCATTTAAGATTAAATGATTCTGTCCATACTCCTAGCTGTACTGGAAATTCATTTGATAAATCTGGTAAATCTTTTTTACCTGTCTTCTCTAACCATAAGTCATACCAATCTCCTGATACTATCTTACGAGCATCAGAACCACCGATACCTTTCATTCTTTCTTCTTTAGTATAAGCTACTTCACTCATCTTTCTTCTCCTTTTTATTTATTATTTGATTATGAATAGCTTTGCCTATTACCATAGCAGTATCATCAAACTCTAATTTACCTGACATAGATTTAATAGTTATGTCATTTTTTATAGTAGATAATTCTTCTTCAGTAATAGTTATAGTATAAGTTTTATTTATTTTCTTCTCGTCTATCACTATCCATCTTCTCCTTTCTTAATCTAGCTGATGAAATCTTTTCCATCATATCTTTACACTCCTTATCTCCCTTCTCATATCTATTCATAAATTCTATCCAAGGAAAACTTGGCATAGTTTTTATTATAAAATTTATATTTTTTTCTATCCATCTTTTCTTTCTGTTGTTTGGGTTAGACCAATCAATCGTTTGTGGTCGTCTTCTTGGATTCCATAATCGTGTTAGCTTTCTTATTTGATAGTTAATTTTATCTGACACTTTAGAACCTCTGCCCAATTATATAAGTTGTAGACATTAGGTCTGCGCATACCACATTCCCACTTAGATACTAGCTTATCAGCTACACCTATCATGTCATTGACTTCTATTTGTGTTAATCCCATCTCATGTCTCCGTTCAATGAATGGTAAGATTACATCATTCCAAAATTTGTCGTTCTTTTTTTTGACTTGATAAGGCATTATAAATTTTTCTAGCTGTTTCAGCACGAGGTTCATACTTGCCCTTGAGCCACCTATAGTATGTGCTTGGATTAATTCCAACATCTTTGCACTTCTCCTTTATGGTATTCTTCTCAATACCTTTTATTAAATCTATAGCGTGTAACATGATGTATTACTGACACAATTTTTACACATTGTCTATCTAAACTTTCCTTGATTCCATTTTCTTCCTTCTCTTTGGAATCTAATTCTATCAGCTTGTCTTGTACCTACATTATATACATACTCTATTAAATCTAAGTAATCATCTATGGTAGTACAATGTCTCATCTTCATACTATGATTCATTAATTGTTTTAACCATTTGTTTCTATTAAATTGTCTATCTTTATCTAAGATAATACAAGCATGAACATATCCTCTTTTATTCCAAGCACTAAATACTGGCTTTTGTTTTACTAACCAAGTACAAAATTCTTTTGCCCAAGGTAGATTATTTATTACAAGACTACCTGATTTAAAATCATTAAGTTGTCTTGTACTTAATGATGAATCAGCTAAGATAGTAATAGCTGCTTGAGTTGGTATGTTATATGTTTTAATAAACCAATCCAATGTAGTGTATGGACCTACACCTTTCTCTAAATCCATATAAGATTTAATGAAGTCATGGTATGTCCATGATTTTTGAACAGAATTAATCTGTCTTATCTCACTTATGTTCCAGTTCTGACCAGCTATATAATGTACTGGTAGATTTAATTCCTTACAGATAGTAAATCTATGCTGTCCATCTACAATTTCCATCTTCTCATTTACTATTATAGGAATAGGTAAGAAGTTTTCATTCATAGATTTTCGTAGCTTACTTAAATGTAAATCATTTAAAGGTCTATTACCCTTGACAAATCTAAACTGATTGTATTCATTAGTAACTATAATTTTTTTCATATATTTTTCTCCTTATATTTGAAGAACCTTACGCCCTTCGGAAGAAAGGGCGTATGGTTCTGAAGTGGTACAAGAATCAGCATCATAATCTCAAAGGATAAATTATGAGAGGCGTACCACTAACCATTGGGGGAGCTTCCCTGTGCCTTCAATAACTCCGACACCATCAAGCTCCCTAACTCTACTATATACTTTCTCTATAGGCAGTATAATACCTCTGAGTAGCTACCTCAGTATAGTTCAGTAGAAGTGTTCTTTAATTATATTTATAATGCACACTCCTTTGTCCATCTAAATTATCAGTAAATAAAACTAACCACATATCATGGTTCAATGCTTTAGCTACTGCTCGTTCTCTATTGTATTTAACATTATGTTCTTTACCTCTAGTTTCTCCCCAATCTTCTGACTTATCAGGATGACTAGAGTAATGTGTTAATGCATTATACATTGCCCATAGTGTGTAACCTAAACCCATAGCTTCTTTCTGAAATCTATTAGCTAAGTTATCTACTAATGGTTTTGAATAATGCCAAGGTTCTGTTGGTCTTGGTCTATGACCAATAGTTTTCTTGAAGAATTGTACTGCTTCTTCTGTTGTTACTTCAGACTTAATCATCTTTTCAAATTCTTCTTTGCTTTCGTTATATTTACTAGGTGCTAATGCTATCTTATTAGCTACTGCATCTACATTAAAACCAAAGGTATGTTTGTATCTATTAGCAACATGAATTGCTGGTGATACACAACCATTCAAACACCATAATCTTAGTGCATCAAATGTTGCTGCAAACATACGACTTAAATCTAAACTTGAATCAACTACCATTCGTAGTTTAAGTACATCTCCTATTTGTGGTTCAGCTATGTATTTATTAAATACAATTTCCCTTCTCCACTTAGTACCTTCATCATATAATTCATCAGTTACTTTTATATCTGATAAATCTATTTCATTTGCAATTAATTTTTCATTTAATTTTTCAGCAATTTGATAGTGAGCTACAGGTACATACTTACTACCACAAGTAGATATTAATTCATTATTTGATTTATTATATATACCTCGTCTTATACGAGGTGATATATCTCTACCTTCTCTATCTTTAATTGGTCCAGTTTCTACATCAAACTTTAAATTTGATGGCATACTTAATGCTGTGCGACCACCTTCTTGTACGCTACTTTCCATTAGTTCCCTCCCATTTATCTTTAACTACTTCATCAATAACTTCTATATTGTCATTGAGTTTTGATAGTTCTTTAATTGATTTAAGTATTTCTTCTCTAACTATTTTTCTAATCTTAACTAATAGTTCTTCATCACTTAACATTAGGACTCCTCTCATTTATTTTAGTTATATCTTTATAGATACTGCTCTTTGCTTCATCTAAATTTTTATTTACTTCTTCTATTTTAGATAGCGTAGGTAGTATTGCATCATAACAATTCTCCAAGCTATCTATCCTAGCTATTAAACCATTTACTCTCTTAACTTCTTTACCTAATATATCTATTTGTTTATTCATTACTTGTTTCAATGCTAAAAATTCTGTGCTTCTAAAGTTGTATGGTCTAAATATATCTAATATATTCATAGTACCTCCATCATACTATTATGATTTTTTATTTCCTCGTTCATTCGAAGACATAACTTTTTAAATTCTTCATACTGAGGACTGCTCTTGTCCATTACTTTTAATAGAGCAAATACACTAGCTCTTACTCCTTCCTTTGCTACCTTTAGATTCCAATGATTATCCATAGCTTGTTCAATTTCTTTATTTGATTGTTCAATCATGGCTTCATATTCATCAGGACTTTTATCCATTAATTTATCTGCTAATCTATTCATAATTTCACCACTATCATTATAGGTTCAGAATTAAATTCTATTTCTATTGATTTAACTTTTGTATGTGACCACTCAAGTTCGCCTGATTCTTTATCAGATGAGAAAATCATTTCTTTACCCTGTATTTTTAAGTTAGCATCAGGATATGATGCTGTAATATTATCCAGCATATGTTGTAATGCTTTTGCTTTCATTTTATCTCCTAACTGTGAGAGAGAAACTTTTCCCCCACAGGAACGAAGGGGGGAAAGTTTCTCTCATGTTATTATAGTTCCACTATATTATTTACTCTCACTCTAACGAATGGTTTAATGGAATCTTTCTTAGGTCCTTTCTTAATTCTGTATTTAGTTAAGTCAGTTCCTTTTGGTAATTCAGATGATGGTATAGTTCTCATCACCTTCTTACCTTTTAAGAAAGCATTTAATCTATTTAATTCTTTACTCAATAAATCCATTATACTCCTCTTCCTAATAAATATATTATTAGTTGGTTAAAGTTTTCAGCATGAGTATATAGATACCCAACCATAGCTACACACCAGATAGCTATTATTAATTTAGTAATAAATAAAGTTAATCTAAAGGCGAAGCTCATCTTCACCTCCAGTCATTAATTGTTCTATTGCAGTTAATGAAGTTAATTCATTACTCAATAGCTGGGCAACTGCCCATTCAGCTATCATTTTATAATCTTGAGTGGACATTTCCCTCAATGTACTTAAGTCATGCTGTAATTGTAATAGTTCTGAATGATTCAATGATTGGTCATTACTCACCTTATCATTTACAGCTATAGATAGTTCTAACATAAACTTCTCCGTTTCCTGTTTATACCATGTATATTGCACTACTGCAACTACTACAGTAGACAAAATAAAAGGGGGAATTTATCCCCCTTTATGTTATTTAGTTATTCTTAGCTTTTGGCGTTGGCGTTTTAGCTTCACATTTTCTTCGATAGAAAGTCTTGCATTCCACTTATAGTATGGAACTCCTACTTCCTTTACGAAAACTTTAACTTGCTCAGCTTTTAGTGCTACTAGCTTTTCATTGATACCTTGCATTTCACCAAGTTTATCTTTGTAATCATCAACTTTGATGTCAGCTTTATTAACACCCATGCTTTCTGCAGCTTCAGGTGTTTCAAGAAATGCTATGTTAGCTTCCAAATCGCCTTGTGATTTACTGTTCAAATCGATAGCTTTATCTAGAACTCCTATAAATCCTTCAAGTAAGTATTTAGTAGTAAAAGAATTAAAACCAGCAATTTGAGACATATTAACAAGAGCCATATGTTTTCTCCGATTTGTTACTGGAAAAGCGAGAACCCATTTCTTGCTTTCCAAGGAACGCCAAAGCAAGAAAAGGAACGTCTCGGTTTTCAACAAATCGTAGAAAACAATGGCCTCGCAGATAATATGGCTACAAATTGGTGTGTTTTGATATCTTTTACCTAAATACGAAATGCAGAAGGATTTATTAGGTGTTCTTATCTCCCCTTAGCTATTGTATTTGGACTAGTTAATCCTAGGCGATTTGGAAATAACATTTAGTATTTCTATGAAATACATGAAGTGCTAGAAACATGAGGTGTTGATAAATGGTGGCATACAAATTGATAGATTACATAGATAAACGCCAATGAAATGTTAGGTATTATTAAAAGTGTAGTAGTTCTTAAAGGTGTGCCAGTTATTAGTTGAAGTTAAGGAAGTTAGGTGTTTCTACTATAATGGAATCAATGCCTTTCTTCGATTAAAATGTGTTAGTTAAAATCCATAAGTCAAGAGCTTTAGAATTGCTTAATAACATAAAGGCATAAATTCACAATTAAATGGTCTACTGTTACCTAACTTCCTCGTTTATCTATGTGTTATTTCCTTCATCACCTTTCACACCCCCAAGCTGTGCTTTCAAGATGTTGTATGTCGTCAGCAATTTCTTGTACTAAATCTGGTGTGCGTTGACATACAAAAATAAAGGTTTATTAGTATAAGAGAGCTATGCCTAATACTCCTACAATTAAGACTTTAACACTAAGACAACGCACACTTGTTGATACATTAGTATCACAGGATATCAGCATAACAAAAGCTAGTGAAATTGCTGGATATGCTAAGGGTGAGAGCGGTAGAGTAGTAGCTAGTAAAACATTACGATTACCACATGTACAAGAGTATATGATGCAACAAGTAGGGCAACACCTCACCCTTTCAAGCATATCTTCTGTGAAACGACTACGACATCTTGTTGACCATGCTCGTTCAGAGTATGTCCAGCTAGAAGCTAGTAAGGATATCTTAGATAGAGTAGGGTTCAAGCAACCTGATAAGGTTAGACATACTCTGGATGGTGATATCAGCGTCAAGATAGATTTATCTTGAGTCGCTGATACCTACTGCATGGTCAAGGGGGTGTGATATAGTATATAGAGGTAGGGGGGTTTAAAAAACACAAGTCCTTATAGCTAGTGGTAGTTCACAAGCAATTATAGTCAAAAAGGTTCGATATGAGAAAAGTGCGTAGACAAATAGAACAAAATATATTTTACTGCTTGACAGGTTCAGATATGAGCTTATGTGGTTTTTGATTGAACGATAAATGATAAAAAGGAATCCATTCATAAAGCAACCTGAACCTAAGCGTGTACACGCTAACTTGACTTCTGTTGCTAATACTCTTAGGAAGTTGGGTAGATATAAACCAAACTCTTTGATTAGAGAAAGGAATGAAGATGAAGAAGATAAAAGAAATGTGGAACAACCTGAGCAAGAAAGGTAAGATTGCTTCTGTTGCTTTTGTAGTTATTGCTGGTATGATTATATATGGCTGGGTATTCTAATGAGTGGTAAGTCTGGTGGTGGATTTCCAAAGTTTACAAACTGGAGGAAGGTGAAGTCAGGGTATGACCAAGAATTTACCTTACCGAAAGGAACATCTGCTGCTCCTATTAAACAAGTAAAAGTAACGACAGAAGTACAAAGAGTTAAAGCTCAAATAGCAAAAGATAAAGTTACTCCTAAAAATATTCAACCTAAAGGAAAGGTTGTAGGAAAGGTAAGACAGAACTGGGGTGAATGGAAACCAGTACATCAAAAAGTAAAAAAACCTTGGGATTTAACTTTAAAAGATTTGCAAAAGAAATCCATTGTAAAAGGCAATAGTGGGGATGCTGCAAGAATAGCAAAATGGAAAAAATATATTCGAGGTGAATAATGGCTAAGAAAAAAAAGAATCCTTATGCTAAAGAGCTAATGTCTGGTAAGTATAAACAGAAAAAGAAACCTTCCAAAAAAAATTATGACAGAAAAAAGTCCAAATCCAAATATTGATGTTGCTTCTGTCATACAGCATCTCAATAATTTAAAAGACCAGATAGGTAATATTACTCTCCATATTGAATGGAAGAATGGTACTCAAGGGGTATATGGTAATCCTAAAACTGTAGATGGATATGCTACTGCTAGTATGATGATACAGCAGTATGCCTTGCAATCTCTTAGAGATGAAGGTCTTATAGATGAAGATATTGTTATAAAGCCAACAGTACATTAATGTCATTTACTTTACATACTGGCGATTCCCTTACATATCCTGATATCCTTCTTCTTAGAAAGATAGTAAAGAAAGTTCACTTTAGACATTACCCAAAAGAATTAATGACAGACCATGAAGCTGATAAATATATTTATTCCCTAACACCTAAAATAAAAGAACAACTAATTAAAACTTTCGTAGACGGAAATTTCGAGTATAAGTAAATAATGGTTTCATTCCATTACAAACCTGATGGCGATACCATCAAGAAATTTATGAAGGACACCTCTTTCTTTAGAGGAATACGAGGACCAGTAGGTTCAGGTAAATCAGTTGCTTGTTGCATAGAAATTTTTAGGAGAGCATTACAACAAGAAAAAAATAATGAAGGAATAAGAAAATCAAGATGGGCAGTTATACGAAATACAAATCCACAGCTTAGAACAACAACAATTAAAACATGGCTGGATTGGTTTGATGAAAATAGCTGGGGTCCATTCAACTGGTCAGTTCCTTATACACATAGATTTAAAAAAGGAGATATTGATTTAGAAGTTATCTTCTTAGCATTAGATAGACCAGATGATGTAAAGAAATTATTATCTTTAGAATTAACTGGCGTATGGATTAACGAAGCAAGAGAATTACCTAAAGCTATAGTAGATGCGTGTAGTATGCGTGTTGGTCGTTTCCCTTCTATGAAAGATGGAGGACCATCATGGTTCGGAGTAATAGCAGATACCAATGCTCCTGAAGAAGACCATTGGTGGTCTATCATGTCAGGCGAAGCACATGTACCAGATTATATTTCCCAAGAAGATAGACTAATGTTAATCAAACCTGACAACTGGAATTTTTATATTCAGCCATCAGGAATGAAAGAAGTAAAGAATAAAGAGAATCAATTAATAGGATATGAAAAAAATACTAAGGCAGAAAACTTTAAGAATCTAAATCCTGAATACTATAATAACATTATACGAGGTAAGTCTAAAGGGTGGATAGATGTTTATATAATGAATCGTTTAGGAGCTATCGAAGAAGGTAAATCTGTCTTTAACTCTTTCAACGAAGAAACTCATCTTGCTAAAGAAGATATCCCTTTCTCACCTAAAGCTGCAATATATATTGGAATAGATTTTGGATTAACACCATCTGCTGTTTTTGGTCAACGAATAGGAATGGGTGTATGGCATATAATAAAAGAATTAGTATGTCAGGATATGGGAGCTGTGAAGTTTGCTGAATTACTTAGACAAGAGATGGCAGAATATAGGCAGATAGAATTTAATATATATGGCGACCCAGCAGGAGATTTTAGAAGTCAAACAGATGAATCAACTCCTTTCCAAATATTAAGAGGAGCTGGTATTCAAGCATTTCCAGCTCCATCAAATGATATATCTTTACGACTAGAATCAGTTAATGCTGTTCTAACAAGAATGATAGATGGCAGAAGTTCTTTCCTAGTTTCTCCTAAATGTATTAATATTAAAAAAGGTTTTCAAGGTGGGTATCATTATCGAAGACTACAAGTATCAGGAGATAGGTATGAAGATAAACCTATGAAGAATAGATACTCTCATGTAATGGATGCTCTCCAGTATTTATTGTTGGGAGCTGGTGAAGGTAAATCTATAGTTCAGGGTAGACAACCTATTAAGCCATTTGTTATAGAACGAAATTATGATGTCTTTAAAAGAAAACCTAAAATAAAAAAGAAAAATCTATGGCAAAGAATGAGGAGTGGGTTATAGCTTTTACCAGCAGACCTGAGAAGTCAGCATGGTTTCATTGGTGGACACATAAAGATTTTAAACACGCTTTAGCTTTTAAATATGAACCTGACCATCATCTATGGTTATCATATAACTGGGGAAAGAATGGTGTAGACATTAGAATATTAACTCCTGAACAAATGACAAATGCTTGTTTATATTTTAAAGAAAATCATAATGCTAAGTTTTTAATAGCAGAAGCAAAGGAATTACCTCAATATTATATTATGGAATTAACCTTTACTAATTGCGTAACAGCTATTAGACATTTAGTAGGAATAAGAAAATTAATGATAACTCCATATAGATTGTATTGTGCGTTGAAAAGTATGGGGTGTAGGGAGTATTTAGAAGATTCTAATTAGAAAGGTTAATTATGGGTAGCGTAAAAAAGAAAGTGCAAAAGGTTATGGGCAAAGGTTCATCAACTGATTCAGCATCCCCAGCTCCAGCAGCATCAACTACACCATCACCTGATGGTAATGTTCAAGCATCTGCTTATTCTACTAAAAAAGGAAAGAAATCTTTAATTAAAGGTGGAGGAGGAATGGCTGGTGGAATCGGATATAACCCAAGTGGTGGCGACTTTGCTTTATTCCTAGAAGAATTAATGAAAAGAAAAACATTAGGATAAGTAAATGGCAGAAGATAAATTTGCCTTTATATTAAATAAATATAAAGAAGCACATACTCTTAGAGAAAATTTTGTTCCTAAGTTTGAGGAGTGCTATGAATATACATTACCTCAGCGTGAATCATTTTATTTTGAATCACCAGCTAATAATAGAGCAGACAAAATCTATGATGAAACTGCTGTAGTAGGTGTTCAAGAATTTGCTAGTAGATTACAGTCAGGTATGATTCCAGCATTTGCAAAATGGTTTTCTCTTAAATCAGGTACAGATGTAGAAGATGATGAGCTTATGGCTATAGATGAACAGTTAGAACAAGTAACTGATTATGTTTTCCAAGTAATTAATAATAGTAATTTTAACCAAGAATCACACGAAGCATTCCTTGATTTAGCAATAGGCACAGCTTGTCTATTGGTAAGTGAAGGAGATGAAGCACAACCTATAAAATTTAACGCAGTACCTTTACCACAAATGTTATTACTATCAGGACCTGATGGTAAGATAGATTGGATATTTAGATTAAGAAATATACCTATTCACCAATTACAAATACTATATCCAAATGCAAAACTAGATGATGAAATAATACATATGATGGCTAGGGACCCAAATAAGAAATGTGAAATAATTGAGGCAACCTATAAACATTATGGCGAAGATGAGGAAACATGGCATTATTGTGTTCTTATGAAGAAAATGAAAAAGGTTATCTATGAAGAAGAATTTAAAGGACAAGGTGGAAACCCATGGCTAGTCTTTAGATGGTCTAAAGCATCAGGAGAAGTTTATGGTAGAGGACCTGTATTCAATGGAATATCAGCAATTAAAACTTGTAACCTTGTTATAGAAATGATTTTAGAAAATGCACAGATGGCAATATCAGGTGTATGGCAAATATCAGATGATGGTACAGTTAATCCTGATACAATAAATCTAGTACCTGGCAGTGTAATTCCTGTAGCTCCAAACTCAGATGGACTACAACCATTGAAGATGGCTGGTAATTTTAATGTAGCAGATTTAGTTCTACAAGATATGCGACACAATATTAAGAAAGCATTATATAATGAAATGCTAGGTAGACCTATGGCTAAAACACCAATGTCAGCTAGAGAAGTAGCAGAAAGACAAGCAGATTTACAACGACAAATAGGAGCTGCGTATGGCAGACTTCAAGCAGAATTTATACAACCATTAATTAAACGAGTAGTTTATCTCCTTAAAAAGCAAGGAAGAATACAGCTACCAATTATTGATGGTAGAGAAATAAGAGTTAAACCTGAATCCCCACTATCAAAAGCACAACAGCAACAAGATGTATTA
>Ga0208790_1001077_pt1 | contig 12285 bp, 28 predicted proteins | sample 10_taG_FD_184083 | JGI IMG/M metagenome (GOLD analysis project Ga0208790, IMG submission 184083) | Marine viral communities from the Subarctic Pacific Ocean - 10_ETSP_OMZ_AT15264 metaG (SPAdes) (version 2) | ecosystem: Environmental > Aquatic > Marine > Oceanic | place: Pacific Ocean | collected... | reverse complement strand
TTACCAGTTAGATTGTTCAACATACTATTAGATACATAATCTGTATTTTGATAGTAGTTGTCGTGAGTTAAATTGTGTTTTAATATTTTCATAATAATAAATAGTAAATATAGCACCAACCCCCCCCCTATCAGAGGAGTTAGTGCAATCAAAAACAAAGTACTATGAAACTACGAACGAGAAAGTAATACAAAAATAAACTATTTTTTTGACTCCTCATCATGTTCCTCCATTCTTTTTAAGATTTTCTCTGCTTCTGGTATTCTAAGAACATATTCATGTAATGCTTCTTCAAATCCAGTCTTATCTTTTGTCTTTCTCTTTTTATATGATTTATGATTCCATGTCAAAAGAGCAATTTCATGTGAATGTAATGCATCTGCTAAAGATTTTATAGTATTAGCTATAGTTTTATCTACTTTATAATCTTTCCCTAGAACCTTTATAGTCTCTTTTTTCTTAGCTGTTTTTCTTTTCATTTTTATTTATTTAATATGTTAACTTGATCTTTTAGATATTTAATTTCTTCTTTAAGTTTTTTACTTTTTCTCTTTTCGTCAATAAGAGAATCATGTCTTAATGCATTTTCAGCTGTTATAATTTCTAACAATGTTTGAATTGTATTGTCAACAGTATGTATTCTGAATATGAATTCTCTTTTAATATCTTCAAAAATTTCTTTGTAGTCTTCATATCCTATTTTAATATCTTGTTTATGTTTAGTATTATTAGCTAATACTGTTGCATGATCTCGGTTAAATACCTTTCCTATTTGTGACGATGTCATATCTTGATTTGTAAGCAAATACATAAATGCTCTTCTTTGCATTACATAATTTCTTTTTCTAGATTTAGATTTAAGATTGTTATAATTAATATCTAATCTTCTAGAAACTCTTTCAATTAAATTTATTGCTTCATCTATTGTCATAATACTTTTATTATTACTCCTGGTTTTTCTTTATTATATTCGTATCGCTCAAAATGAGGCACAATACAAACACAATTATCATCTTGAATATAATCATACTTTACCATTAAGTCTTGCACTGTCTGTGCTGGGTTAATATAATCAAACTTTCTTCTACTATTTCTGATAAATTTAAAGCTTATATCTAATGGTAAATCTTTCCCTTCTATCATCTCTATAAATTTATCTCTATTATCTAAATAGTCTTCTTTACTTTCTTTAATATATCTCATAACTGTCTTGGAATGAATTAGATACTTACCTGTCCATCTCTTACCATTCTTGGAAGATGGAACATTCCCTGCTATGAAAATTGTATCCATTTTGCAAAGATAATAAAAAAATAGAGAGTTGCGCCCTTTGGAATAAAGCTCCCTAGTATGTCTAGCATACTATCTCTTTTTATTCTCTAGGGATTTGTTATCTCTCTATTTCTCATATCCTTCTAAAATGGTAATGAATCGTCTATTTCAGTATTAGAATTCACTATGTCATTTGCTTTTGTCCAGTCTGAATGTCTTCTTCTGAATTCCTCCATATCTACTTCCTTTAATATCTGATTCATACTGTTATTGTAGGTGCATTTCTCACCTTCTTTCGCTGACCATCTATATTTTGTAGCTTCTCTAATTACAGGCTCTTGTGTATCTCTGTTAACACCTATATATTCTTCCGATATAAATGTAATCATTAGAGATTTACCAACAGCATCATTCATGGCTTTGCTATCATCTTTAAAATCTTTAACTCCTGCGTTTACTAGAAATTCTTTCATTTGTTTCTTTTTCCATTCTTGTGTGGATGGTTTATCTGTTTGTTTTACAGCCCAGAATCTACATCTACCTATCCTACCATTACTAGTAACAGCATATTGTATAAATGGAGATCCCTTATACTCATCTAATTGATCTGATGTGGTTATTCCTGTAATTTTACATTCATACGCTCCTGGAGTAATGTATTCTACTTTTTCTCCTTTAGCTCTTTGTGTTGTTGTGACATCTAAGTCAAATGGTAATACTTTCATTATTTATTATTTTTAAGTTTCCAATTAATATATTTTGTTAATGTATCTCCATCAAATATAATTTTATCTTTCTCTGGAGCATATGGATAGTCTTTACCTTTCCATTGTTTTGTTTGTAGAGTTTGTATTGGTAATCTATATAAGAATCTACCTATACCCCATGATACACATGCGCGTTTAAATGCATCTGATACATGGCCTTTATCTTTTTCTACTTTAGATTCAGATCCTGTGTCTGATTTCCACACCCAACCTTCTCCTTCTATAACTCTTTTATAGTCTTCTCCACCTAGCCCAACAAATACCCCTACTTTACAGAATAGTAAACCATTTTCTTCATAGAACATACTTTGCCAGTTTTCTGGACCTACTACTTCATCTAATAGATCTTGACAATCTCTAGCGTCTATATATGCTACACAAGTTGTTTTTCCATACTTAGTAGATTGAACTCTCCATTTATATGGTAGTTCTTTCTTTAAATCTTCTAAATTCATTTTTTCTTTGTTTTTAATTTACTTATAGTTTCTTTAATTTTCTTTGCTATTCTAACTGCTATTACAAATTTTACAAATCTTCTTATCATAACAGGCTTACCCTTTAGAATTAGTATTATTGCTATTTCTTTAAATAAGAGTACTAACACCTGTCTGACAAGTTTTCTATCTATTCCTAAATCATGTGCTATTTCAGCCACAATTTCATTTAGTCTGGATCTGTTTCTTTTTTTCTTTTTCTTGTCCATTAATTTTTAGGAGTCATTGATGTAAATATTGAGAATATCACACCTGCTATCACTGCTGTCGCTAATCCACTAAATGTGCCTATAAAAAGCACGGGGACGCCTATTGTAAATAGTAAATCCCAGAAAGTCTGTGTTTTAGCTAATCTCTTTTTACCTATAGATTTATAAAGTATTATATAATAGCCTATTGCAGTGAATAATGCAATTGTGAAAATTCCCATAATTTCTTTGTTTGAGCTTCAAAAATAACAATTATTTACTTGATTCCAAATATTTTAGCAACTAAATATATAGGAGTTATCACACAAAATGCGATAGCTAATGCATAAAGTATTGGTATAGTAAAAATTATTAAAATTGCCAATAACACCACTGATATTAATGGATGTTTTCTAATTAATCTTATTGTATTTATCATAATTAATAAATTTAGTTATATCACTTTTAAATGTTAATGTAATTTCTCCAACTCCAATATTTCTTCCTTTTGCAAAAATTATATTGGCAGTTCCTTTTGTGCTATTTCCTTTATCATCAAATTCTATTCCATAATATTCTGGCCTATAAATTAACATGACTACATCAGCAGCCTGTTCAATTTCTCCAGATTCTCTTAAATCTGATAAAGTGGGCTTACTATTGGTTCTTAGACCTACTCCACGATTTAATTGACTTAATGCTATTATAGTAATATTCAATTCTTTAGCTAAGTTTTTTAATGTTCTAGTTACTTTTCCTACTTCTTGTTCTCTATTACCTGATTTAAAATTATGTGTAACTAATTGTAGATAATCAACTAATACAAGCTTTATATCTTTATTTTTTACATATTCTTTAATCCTATGCATAAGATAAGTTAGTGTTGTTATACTTCCTTCATCTATACTAATTGGTAAGTCTTCTATTTTTCTGATTGCTTCATGTATCTTTTTGTATTCTTCTTCATTAATAGTTCCGTTTATTAGATACTTGTTGTTGATTTCAGATTCCATTGATGCTAATCTTCTTAATAATTGTATAGCACTCATTTCATAGGAAAATATAACTGTGGGTGTGTTTGTGTATTTTGCTGCATTATAACCTAATGCTAAAGCAAAACTAGTCTTGCCCATTGATGATGCGCCTCCTATGATGATTAAATCTGTTTCTTGCCATCCACCTGTAAACTTATCTATTTTTTCAAATCCTGAAGCTATACCTAATAACCCATTACTATTCATTCTTTTATCCATGTCTTCTAAAAATTCAATTATTTGATTCTCTGTACTGCTTAAAGAGTCAGCTGTTGCTATAGTTAATTTAGACAGTTGTTGTCTTAAATATTCTATTATTTCTTCTATTTCTTCAGTATTTTGAATTTTATTATTTACATCAGAGACTATACTCTTTAGAGTTCTTTTATGAAACTCTTCTGTTAGTATTGCTATACATGTTAGTGAATTATTAAAGGAGAATGCAAGATCTGTCATTTCAGTTAAATAATAGGCTACATCTTCTCCTTTAATGTTTTTTGATAATGAATAAATATCAATATCTCTTGCTTGTTCTTTTAGTTTTGTTATTGTATGATAAACTGATTTACAAAAAGGATTATCAAATAAGTCTTTATGAATTAATTCAGAATACTTATCCAGTACTTCATTATTAACAATTATTTTACCCAAAAGGGTTTGTTCTATTTCATTATTATCCATAGTTATTTTGATTTAGGGGAGGCGAATATACTAAAAATAATAGTAAAAAAGAATCCCTGCACGCCATATAGCAGGGAAATTATATCAATGGTTTAGGCCTATTGATTTCTCTTTTATTCTCCATATTTTCTATGAGCATCTGCTCTTTCTTCTAAAGCATTTTCTCTTATTCTTTCTTCGTATTCTATTTGTTCTTCTAGATCTTCAGTCCAGTTTCCACATTCATTACAGATATAACCTGTAGCTTCTGCATGTTCTTTACAAGCTGGGCATATATCTGAATCTGCATACATTTCCATTGTGCAACAATCTGATATCCAGCTGTATTCATAGCTGCTTCCGCAGCAAGTAGTAACTTCATTCATTTATTTTAATTTTAATTATATTTTCACAACCACATTTTCTTTTACAAGTGTTTGGCAAAGAAGAAAAGCACTCATCACATAATGCAGTATAATCATCTTCTTTATTATATTCTTTTGTCATACAATCGTGGAACTCATCATTAGAAAAATCACTTTGCCAATACATTTCATCATGCCACCTTACAATTATTCCACACTTATCACACACATTTAATTCTTCATCTATATTTTTTACATCAAATTGTTTGTGTTTTGTTTCTTCACTCATTTTATTTAATTTTAATTACTTTAGTCTTAGCAGGTTTAATTTCAGCTGCATTTTTCATTATTGTTTCGCATTCTTCTCCACATACACCACATTGATAATCTGGATATTTATGATATACAGGAATATCTTCAAGAGTTTTCCAAGTCCTGTCTTTACCTATCCATGTTATTTGTTCTTTTTGTGGTATTTCAGGTAATGTAAATTCTTCATCATCAGTGTAGTATACTTTACCCTCACAGCAATCTGAAGCATAATCTATATCCCAATTTAAATCATCCCATATTACATTATATTGAGCTGTTAGCCTTCCGCTAAAACCCATACCTTCTTCTGAGTATTCCAATATAAAGCATAAGTCAGGAAAGTCTTGCATGATGTTATCTATCCACTCTGTGGGTGGCCCCCAAGCTGTTTCAAATGATACGCTAAAGAAATTTATATCATTATTTAATATTTCAGATTCACAAACATCCCATTTAGTTCCCCAATTATTTAAACTCCAATCATACCAATTATCAGATCCATACTTTTCTTTCAATTGTTTCATTTCTTTATCTGAAACTGGTATATTTTTACCGTCTACCTCTCTCCATCTACGATGGCTCTCTCCGTTTTCATCTGTATAGGCTCCTGTACGAATTTCTTCAAATTCTTTAGGCATAGGTAATGTTCCTTGAAATGAAAACTCATCGTTTTCTCTTCCGTCATTAGGATCTCTATTTATTAATTGTAAAGTTGATTTTTCTACAAATTCTCGTAGTTGTATTTCGTCACCTGTTACTTCCAGGTTATTCCAGCACCAATTTGGCATAGTTATTTAGTTTTTAAATTATAAATTAAATTTTCTATTATCAAATCCCAAGTAGCAGTGGTGTCTTCCTTTGCTTCAATAGGATATAATTCTAATACTTGCTTCACTTGTTCTTCAGTTATTCTAATAGATAGACTGTTGGCTACTTTATACACATCTTCTTTTGCTATTTCCACAGTTATTTAGTTTTAGTTATTATAAATGTCCACCATAATTTTCACCTTCTGTTAAAACTTCAAATCTCCATTCGCTTTCGCTATCTTTTTCATCTAATCCTGCATCATTATCCAATCCAAATCCAAACTCATATTCTGCTTTTGATATTTTCTCATCTATCTCATTAGTATATAAGTCCTCATTATCTAATAACCATTCGTGTACATCATTACACTCCATTCCATCAGGCACTTCTACCTCTACTTCGGCTATCTTATGATAGACACTTCTTTGCATAATTTTTACTTTCATTTCATATTGTTTTTAAGCCATTGTATGGCTCTTGTTTCTAATTCATCATAGCTCTCTAAGTCATTATCACTAATAGCTTCCATAAGCTTTAATATGATAGTTCCTGCTTCTTCTATGGTACTTTTATTTATACTCTCCATTTGCTCTGTATGTAGAGCCTTGAAAAATACATCGTTGATTTGTTTATTCAATTCATTATACCCCATTATATTACTGGTATTGTTCCTAATTCTATAAATGTAGTAGACATAGCCCCACCATCATTACCTTCATCATCCATCATTGGTACTAACCAATATTTATTATCTAATTGAATAGCTATTGGCCTTTTATACCACATATTATCTTTCATTTCTATTTCAGTCATATATTCTACTCTTGTTATTTTTTTACCGACTAGATTTTTAGCAACTTTATCTGTCCAGTATTGTTCTGTTGTCTTTTCTTTTTTTTCACTCATTTTATTCTTCTTTATATCCTCTTGGATTGTCAATATTATCTTCTCCACAAGTTCCGCAATATGCTTTTCTTGGGTTTTCTTTGTCTTTACCTAAATTGTCTCCGCAATTAGGACATCTTAAATCTACTGCCATATTATTATTATTTTTAGTTTATAAGTAATAGTAAAAAGAGAGAGGCGTTCTGCAGTATTACCCTCAGCCTGAGTAAGTCTTTTGCTGACTGACTATTTGCCTCTCTCTATTTGTTATTAATATGCTTTTAAAAAGTTAAAAGCCTTTTCATTCATCTTACCACAAGATCCTAGTAATATAGATTCTTGTTTGCCATACTCTCTCTTAGGAGATGATTTCTGATGTGTAGTATATCTTGTAACACCATTAAATAAACCCCACTTGGTAGATCCAATTCTATTCACTTCACTTACAATACATGATTCAAGATCACTACGTATATTCCTTGTCCTAGTAGGTATTTCTTCTGCTAACTTATCTGTATTTGTTAGATAATCTACCAAATCATTCATAAGATCAGCTGTAGCATTATGCATACTAAACTGTTGTAAATCAAATATCTTTTCTTCTTGATCTGCGAAGTTAATTATACTTGGTAGTTGTTTTACTTTATCCTGTATAGACTCTGTGTGTTTATATCCAGATAATGCACTATTTGACATCCAAGCAAATTGATTCTGGCAGAACAATACCTCATTCATAAAGCCAAATTTCAATGATGAAGATCCATCATGTCCATTTATAGCATATATGAATTGTTTTGTAGGCTCTTTACCTATACTAAAGATATTATCAGGCCTTTGCATTTGTATTACAATCTTTCTGCCCTTATTAATAGGTATTGCTTTAATGATTTCTAAATCATTTTCCCCAGCAATTTCTTGCATAGTATCAATGATAGTTTCATTCTGTGTAGGAGTATACCCCTCTTTACAAGTGGTAAATACTTCTCCAGTGTCTTCTCTTACTATACCATAGTATGGAGTATCATTAACTTCATGAAACCCATCCTTTTCATTCATGTCATAAGTGAATAATGGCTTCTTAACTACATTCCAGTTAAGTCCATTTTGTTCTAAAATTTCTCTTGTTGTTTTCATATTTTTTATTTTTAATCCATTGTAAAATGAGGAATGATTTGTCCATAGTCTTCAGGCATTTCTTTTTCTACTGATATTTCATCTCTAGCCCAAACACCTATATATTCATTATCTTCACGATAATCTCCACCACCTCTACCATTTCCCTCACAGGTTAATAATGGTAGTGGATGAATTTTCCAGCCTTCTTTGTCTTTAGGTACTAATTCTTTATCTACAAATTCTTTTTTAGTATGATTTACTATATATCTACCGCTTTCTACTCTTTCCATATCTTTTGGCTCTATTGAATCATCACCAACTTGTGTATACAGATTGTCTGTACCATCACTTTCCTCATCAGCATAATCTCCTGCCCATACAAGATGATTTTTGTACCATTCACCGTCAGGTGCAAGTAAAGATTCTACTGTGTTTACTAAATTATTTCCTATGTAGCTATGCTCCATAAGTTTCAATCCATTCCCATAATCGTGTGAATATAGAAAAGTCATTTTGTCTATTGATATTGGTTTATAATATTGTCCCATGTTTTATTCTTTTAATATTTTTGATATTAATGATAATACTTTTGAATAAGCTTCATTCTTACCTAATAGATATTCAGCTGAATTATTCTCTTTATTTACTTGACCATTAGCAAGCTCATCTCTAATAAGTTTTGTTAACTTATCTGTTATTTCTTTTATCATATTATTTAATTTTATTATCATATTTAACATGGTAATATTCTGGATTTTTCATTACTCTCCAAAACCCATAAAGGTTAATCATTTTTAATAGTTTAATCATAATTTTTTAATTTCTTGGCCCTGTATCGTTAGATAAAGCACCTGTTGTTGTAGTATTTATTTCTTCTATTTCCCATGTTTCATTATTAACGTCCATTTGTTCTAACTCTTTTTCAGCTATTAGATCCCAAATATCTAATCCTTCTAATTCATCAGAAGCAAAAGCATTTGTTAGCTTATCATTAATTATTTCTTTATGATCTCTATCATCATTAGGAAATTTTAGTGTTACATATGTAGTATATGTTCTTTGTATTTTAACTTGATATTCTTTCATTCTTTTATTCCTGTTATTGTAAACCAACTACCTGTAGGGCAGTCGTGATGATAACATACACCCTCTAACGCATTTCCTTCTTCCCATACTTCTGTTCTACATTGTCCATCATGAAATAATGTTGCAGATATTACATCATCTATATTATCTGTTTCTAATGATCCAGTTCGTCCCTGCCAATTGATATTTTTTGCATCAATATGCCATTCATTACCCATTTCTTTTAGTTCTGTCTTTAAGTTTTCTTCATAATCATCATATTCATATTTATTTTCTGAATAACAATCATATGATGCTATTATGTCTTTATGCTCCTCTATTAAATCTTTTAATTTTTCATTCATAGTTTAATTTTTTTTATATATTTGCACTCAGTCGTAATACTTGTTTTGGATGGAAGTTTAAATGGGAGGCTCTCAACCTCCCACTTCTTTTTTAACATATTTGTATTCCTCCCGACTGTTCAAGAAAAGCTACGAATTCTTCTACATTTTCTGCGCCAAATGGATAAGAACAGCTCCATGATTTTTGTTTACCTATAGGTATTCCTTCTTTTCTAGTATGTTCTGTATTACAAACATTACAATTTTGTTCTCCTTCTGGCCATTGTCTTTTACCTGTTTGATTACAATAAGGGCAATCTTCTAGAGATAAACTTTTTTGCCATTTCATATATTCTTCTTCATGTTTTTTGTGATTACCTAATGCTATTTCTATACGAAGTTTTATAAGCATACATTCTATTGTATTCTCATCTATTTCATATCCTGAATTACTACCTCCAGCTTCTATATCTTCTTCGCTCATAACATCTTCACATGTTGCACATACATATTCCCATAATGGCCTCCACCACCATACATTATTTCTGAAGTATACACCAGGATTTTCATCTTGATGTTTATCTATAGCTTCAAAGTATTTATTTTGTTTCTTTTTACCTAGTTTTGTCCAATCTTTATTTAGAATTTCTGGTTTTGTAACCATCTCTTGTGGATTTAATCCATAAATATCATATCCCATAGTTTTATATTTCTGTGTTTATAAATTTGATTTTTACTTCTGCTATTCTACCCTCACTGTTGAATTTAGCAAGCACAGGATAACAGCCATCTCCGTAACCTGTTGATACACAGACACCTAAACCAGCATGTCCAATATCATAGTTAAATTGTTTAATATTTTCGTCTATTATTCTATCACAAAAATCTTCCCAATTTTTTCCTATATCTTCAGGAGGGTTTTCTTGGTGTAGTATATAGCAAGGATCACCTAACCAGCATAATCCTGCGTCTACACCTATTTCTCCTATATGTTCCCATTCTTCGTTAATTTTTTCAGGTGTATCATAGCCTAGTATTTCTCTCTTAAGTTTACTGTTTTTCATCTTGATTTTGATTTTAATACAGTTGTTTCTTTTGTTATATTATTGGTGTGTTGAATTTCTTTCAATCCTTTCCAAATTTTTGTTTCTCCTGAAACTATTTTATAACAACTTTCAATTAATTCTTTTCTTTGTTCTTCTATTGTCCTTTCAGGATTTAGTTCTATACTCTCTCCATAGTTTATTTTGATTGCTTCAAAATTACCTATGTTAATGGTTCTACTTACATTAAATGTAATGTTCTTTGTTTCATTCATAATTATTTAATTTGATTATTATAATTAATAGTAAAAAAGGAAGGAAGAAACAGGGTTCTAAACCTTGATTGAAACCGCTTTTCGGTGAGCCGATTCGCAGGTTCTTTCGTTTCTTCCTAACCTATTTATTTATATTTGTGATGCTAATGTTTTAACTTGCTCAGGACAGAGCGCATTAGCTAGAGTGTTTCTTTTATCATTGCGTGCTCTTTTTCTTTCTCTCATATTTCTTCTATGTTCAGTGAATCTATGTATCACATCATAATATCTTTTGATATGTTTTTTTCTAGAGCTTTTATATTCTTTATTCACTGTTTCTATTTCTTTCATCAAATCATTATAGTTTAGAAAATGTTTTGTATCTCCATTTAAATATGTTATTTCTAAACTTCTTTTATCAAAGTTTTTAATTATCCAATGAGCACATTTCTTTCTAAATGAAGCATGAGCAATGTCGTAAGGTGTTGATTTTCTCGCTTTAAGAAGCTTTTTCAAGTCTTTCATATACTGCGAAGATAGTTCATATTTTTCTTTTTTCATAATAAAAAAGTATTGATTAGTTATATGTAATAGTAAAAAAAGAGGGAGCGTTAGCTCCCCTTTTATTAGAATGGTAAATCTTCTTCTACTGCAATATTTGATGTAGATGTACCAGCTACTTTCTTACTAGTTTTCTTTGTAGGCGTTTCTACAATTTCTCTTTCTTCAACGCTAGGCGTAAGAACACTAGTTGCTAATTTTTGTAATAGCTTAGTAGGATCTTTTGGTTTCCTAACATAATCACTAAGGATTGGCGTATGAGATAATTTATTCTCTCCTACAGTTTTGTTAGGGATAAACTTTAAGTTAATACAATTATTACCATTACCGTCTTCACTCATATTTTCTAACATAAAGTTGGAAAAGTCAGATACAATAATAGATACATTTATAACTCTTGTACCATTTTCAAATGTATGTTCTCTTACAAACATACCTTGTGCTAAAGTGTTTTTCGTTTCACTCATTTTAATTTAATTTTAGTTAATATTATTATTAATAGTAAAAAAAAGAGAGTGTTGGCTCTCTTTATTTATGTTTGGTTAATAGCGTTCGTTACGCTCATGGTTCAATTCATCCCACACTTTATCAAGTTGTTTTAGAAGTTCAGCATTCTTTTCTAACTCTTTAATAACTTTAGATTGAGCATTTATAGTTTGAATTTGTGATTGAATTAAATGATATACATCTACCAAGTTAATACCTTCTGCTTCATAGACTAGCATTTCATTCTTTGTTTCTAATTTAGTTACTGATTTATCTTTCATTTCTTTATATTTTAAGTGTTGTTTTTAATAATTCGGCTGGTATTTCAGGACAAGTTTTATATTCCCACCATTCACTACCGTCATATTCTCCTCTTTCTAGCCAGTCACCATTTTTCATCCATATCGTACCAAATAGTTCTTGGCCTCCATAACCACTATCATATGTATTATTACTCATATCACATAATGTTTGACCAAATTCGTCTACATCATAATTGACAGGTACTATAAATTCAATTGGTTTAGTGAACCATTCGTCTCCTATTGGAGCGCTAACAGGAGACCCCAATTGTATTTGAAGACATTTTATATCATCTGTTGTTTTATTATTTTGTTTCAATACTTCTT
>Ga0208790_1001074_pt1 | contig 12302 bp, 18 predicted proteins | sample 10_taG_FD_184083 | JGI IMG/M metagenome (GOLD analysis project Ga0208790, IMG submission 184083) | Marine viral communities from the Subarctic Pacific Ocean - 10_ETSP_OMZ_AT15264 metaG (SPAdes) (version 2) | ecosystem: Environmental > Aquatic > Marine > Oceanic | place: Pacific Ocean | collected... | reverse complement strand
AGTAGGGCTAAGAATAGCAGTAATGTTAGTTGGCATTATACCACCAAAAGGAATATCTGTTCCCGTTACAGTTAATCCTAATACTATATTATTATCAGCAGGATGGTTTATCGTAGAAGACTCATCATCATAAGAACAAGAAGACCTTGTATAATCTGTTAAAGTACTATTTGCTAAAACAACATCAGATATGCTACCATCAAATATACCATAAGCCTTATGAGTATCCCCATCATATGTTTCCCAATTAAATTTCCCTCCTTTTAACATATCATAATCTTTTAATTTATGCCACTTATCAGAGCCGTGACTTCTAAAGAATACTCTTACTCCCTCTATCCTATCATCACCAAATGGATGAACTGTGGCATCCTCACTGCTTGTGTCTGTTCTACTAATATGTAATTGAAAAGACACTTTGTTTTCATAAAAATTAATAGAAGTTCCAAACTCAGATATTGGACCAACTCCACCTTGATGATAGATTGGAGAAGCAGCAAACTGAAAAGAACCATTCCAGTTTCCATCTTCGCTAACCCAATACGATAATATAACTTTTCCTATAGCAGTGCCTAAAGCAGTCTCATCTGGTCCTTCATCATCAGATTTATCTATAGCTAAAACCTTCCCTAAATCATCAAATGATTTTAATTCTTGGGGAGAACTAACCCATCCCTGTCTTGAAACGATTGCTCTTTTATGAAATGTTATATCACCATCATCTTCAGCAACTGAATTAGTTGGAACATTAGATAATTTGCATTGATTACCTGCGATTTCTAATACTGTAGTATTATTAGGTATCCCCGTACCTTCAGCGGTATCTCCTACTACCAAAGCTGCTGTATTATCTAAATTCGTAACAATATTACTTGCATCAGACCAATCACCGGTAGTTATTAAATGAGCAGAGACAGAAGCGCGGTCAAAGAACCCTTTATCAATATATTGATGAATTCTATTACCAGTTGCTGCTGTGAAGTCACCATTAGAGTACCTTAATATACCATCAGCTACAAAGAAAGATGGTTCAGCAGTAGTCTTCTTACCAGCATCGACAAATGTATCCTCTATAGAAGAAATAGCAGGGGTAGACCCTTGTTTATCTCTATAATAAAACTGAACCTTACCATCTCCAGAATCGTATAACGCTAACCAATCTTCAGATAATTGTTTACCATCTTTATCTCTGTCCGAACTGAAATAAAACATTCCATAATCCTTGACAGGATTGATAGCTGCTGCGCTTAGATTACCTAAAGCAGTATCAGAGCCACCTATGATTCCTATTCTACCAACCCTACTAACAGAACAATCTATAGCAGATGATAATTCGTCTTCAGCTATATCTTTAGCGTCAGAGTTATTGTTTAGCCCTCCGTGGAAAGCTACCAGCTTTTCTGACTTGTTCGCCATTTATACTGTTCAACTCTTAACAGCTTTTTTAACAGCTTTGGCTTTCTTGACTACCTTTTTAACTTCGTCTTCTACGTTTTCTAACGCTTTTTTTACCTTAGCTACGACTGCATCATCCTTTTTACTTGGAGTTAGAGAAGTGGCAAATTCAGCATATTCAATAATAGCTTCTACCATCCCCTTTTGTGCAACAAGTCTTTGAATGAACCTTCGTAGTAGTTTAAAACTTAGTGCCATTTTACTTATCCTTTCCTGCTAACTTCATGATTGCTCCCTTTACAGATGCCCATATTAGGTCATCCTGTTTCATAGGTGATAGTGCTACTGCTTTATCTAGCAGGAGAATACCAATAGCGACCATTTGCCAATGGTCCATTAACCACTGTGATATGTCCATTACGACTCCTTTATCTTTTTTGTTTTTGTGTACAAGTAATAAATCTGTGCTATAAACATTACACACATCAATACCCCTGATATAATATCTGTCCAATACACCAAACCTAGACTTGTACTTATTGTTGTTACTTTTAAACTGTCCATAATCATTTACCGTTAATTCTCGACACAGAACCTTTAACTTCCATCATAACATCAGATAAATCATTTATCTCTTTAATCATATCTTCGTGTCTCCTGTCTCTAGTCTCATCTGATTTATTCCATCTGTCTATAAGTTTAATTATCATGCCTTCCATGTTCTCTAAAGTCTCTTCCTGTCCTTTATTAACAACTTGTAATTCTTCAATAGATTCTGCTTGTTTATCTGAGCGTCTAGTATTTTGATAGACCATGTAAACGAACATTGCACCAACAACGCCTACCATCCCAGCTTCTGCGTAAAGTGCAATGAACTGTCCCATAGTTATTTCCTTATTTTTTCCATAATCTCATCTTCCATAAACATTGTGGCAAACTCCAAATAATTAGGGGAGTAGTAGAAGTCGTGCTAGTAGCATAACTAACCACTACTCCTCCCTTCTTTGTACTAGCCTTGCGTTTGCGTCGGGGCATCTTTTGGTGGTCTCAACTCAAATCCGCCTTTTTTAAGCGAATTTAGATAGTTATGAATACCACGGAGTTCCGCAATCTGACCTTCAATAGTCTTCATCTGTTCTTCTAAGTTAACAGATGCAGCTTGGACAGGTTGTTTTTCAACGCCATTCTTACTCTTAACCATTATGTCTCCTTATTAATCTTTAAGCCATTCAGCTACATTTATTAATTGTTTTAGTTTTTTAAATTTCATATTTGTTCCTTATTGTAATAAATTTTGTTGCATTAACTTGATCCACCCAGCCTCCTTTAGTTCTTCTAACTGTTACTTCTTCAGGCAGGTAAAATAAATCTTTAATCTCTTTATCTGTTTTTAGTATTTTTCCTTTTAGGAAAGTGTCCTCCTTACCTATTTGTGTTATTATACACTTAATTTTTTTAATTTCTAGTTTTTTGCATATAACCATTCGATTATTTCCAACAATAACCTTTAATTTTCCATCTGTATTTTTCAAGAATAACGGATCTAATAGTCCTTTTTCTTGTACAGATTTTTTTAATTCATTATAAAATTTTTGTTCTGTTCCATTAATAAATTCTGGTCGTGTCAAATATTCAATTTTATCAAAAGGCACTTCAGTAAATATGGTATTAATCATTGTAAATTTACTGTAAAGGTCACAGCTATGACTGCTATCCCAGCTACCAATACCACCGCTAATAACCAGTTGATTATCATTCGTTCTCCAGTGCTTCTAAGTGATTTTCCGCCAGACCATTTTGTTTTCGTGCCGTCTTTACGAGCCCTAAGACATTCCGAACCTCAGAACTTGGAGTACCGGGAGTAAGGCTTTTCAAGTCATGTTCAAATCGCAGAGGTAAGGATTCTGCCTGATGCGTATTAGGGTCTTTAGTATCAAACGACCCATCATCTAATTCTGCCTTAATACGAGACCAGTGTTCCAATTCCCGAATACGGTGATGTGCTTCCTGTTTCTGATGTTCAATAATCCAGCGTTTTTCATCAATATCTATTTCCAGTAGTTCCCGTTTGAATGAATTTTTTTCTGTTTCCAATTTTTGTTCTTTTTGTTTCAAGCGAACAAGGTTTCTGCGGTATTCAAATGAGAGTGCCATCAAATTACCAAAAAACACCGATTGCTCCCTAACAGCCTGCCAGTATTTTGCTGCGGGAGTTGGATGTTTGCCGTCATTTAATACGGAAAGACGCATCTCTGTTTCTGTGCGGAATACTTGACGCTTACGCCACGAGTCCCCGCACTCGTCCAGTAGCGTATGGTAGACCTTCTGGTCATCATCGTTGAGAATAGCGAGGTCGTTCATAACTGGTATGGTGTGATTGGGTTGCCATCCCTATCAACGTCGCCAGTAGCAGCATTGATTGCCGCTTGTGCTGTGGCTTTATCAACCACCTGTCCCTCGTTAAATCGTTCTTGTTCTTCTGCCCATCGTTGTGCATGGACGCTGTCATCCAGTTCCCATACATTTCCGAAGCCAGAGATGGTGAATTTGCGGGACTTTTCTATAAATCCCTTACCAGTACATTGTGCTATTACATACATTTTTATACTCCTGCTGATGCTGTGAAAAGTTCCTCGTAACTACCTGGTCCAGCGTTATATTCCTCTGTATAATTTACTTCAGAATAATTATTATCCATACCACCCATACAAAGTCCTGCTGACTGAGTTCCTGCACCTGCTAATTGCATTCGGGCAGTCAATATGTTGCCTGCAGATGACCAAGAAGTACCGTTATATTCTTCTGTAACATTTTGAACGTCATCGCCTCCCTGTCTACTCCCACCCATACATAAACCCGCTGACTGAGTTCCTGCACCTGCTAGATTTTCACGTTCATTTGATAAGTTGTCTGCAGATGACCAAGAAGTACCGTTATATTCTTCTGTTACATCATACTCGCCATGGTTGGAGGAGTAGCCACCCATACATAAGCCAGCGGTTTGTGTTCCTGCTCCAGCCAGATTATAACGAGCAGTTCCCATGTTTCCACCGCTGCTCCATGAGGTTCCGTTATATTCCTCTGTATAATTCGTGTTTGTCACGGCTGAACCCCTACCACCCATACAAAGTCCTGCTGATTGAGTTCCTGCTCCCGCCAGTTGTCTGCGGGCATTTGCTAAGTTTCCACCAGACGACCACGAAGTTCCATTGTATTCCTCTGTAACATCTTCGTAATATTCGGCTGAACTCTTACCACCCATACACAACCCAGCCGATTGCGTACCTGCTCCGGCTGGATTGCGGCGACCAGTTCCTAAGTTTCCACCAGCTGACCAAGAAGTACCGTTATATTCCTCTGTAACAGTTGAGCGCAACGCTAAAGGACCACCCATACATAAGCCAGCGGTTTGTGTTCCTGCACCTGCTAGAGCATCACCACTAGTTCCTAAGTTGCCACCGCTACTCCACGCCCCAACGAAAGTTAGACTCGTACCAAAACAAAACTTACCACTGTCGTACCACAAATCACCTTCTACGGGTGTCGCTTCCGCCGTACCTCCAAAATTCACGGTTCCGTCTAAATATATAGCCATTATTCTATCTCCTCTAATTTAAATTTAAATTTCTTTCCATTTTTTCTATTGAGTAAGAATAAATCTTCCTCACCTTCTTGTATTGTCCAGCTTCCTTCTGTACCGTCTACATCGTTACCACCAGTTCCAACATTACTGTAGTGAGCATCTGCAACATATAGGTTTGCCCATCTTTTTGAAGATGAGCCTAAATCTTTTGAGTTATCGGCTGATGGTAAAACATCCCCAGCAAATGTGGATGCACCACTAACATCTATTCCACTACCAAATTCGGTCGCCTCCAGCTGCCCTTCTGGGTCTATTTTAATCCAACCTTCATTCCCATCGATTTCTAACAAGTTATCACCCATCGATAAATCATGAACAACAAAAGGATAACCTTGTGTATCACAAAAGAATCCGCCAAAAACTGCAAGTTTTGTGTAAGCGGGAGTCGAATTCAAAACATCTTCACCAAATGTGGAGTCACCATCGACTGTCAAACTATCAGTAACTACTAAATTAGTTCCTGATGCAACTGTTATATTAGAATCAGTTGTTGATTCTTGTAATTCATCTACTTTTAATTTAGACATAATTGTCTCCTATACTATTGTCCATGTTGAACTGCTCGAGACAGTAACATCTGAGCCTGCCCCACTAATATTTACTTCTCTAATTGAAAAATTTTGCGGAACTGTAAGAGTAACATCATCTGCTATATGATTGGGAATTGTTCCTAGAAGAACCATTTCACCAAGAATATCACCTGAGTTGATAGCTTTAATTGTATCATCACTATCCTTAAAATATATCTTGCTAACATCAGCATGATAATTAATAGCTATTTCGCCATAATCTAAATCACCAGTACTTGGGGCTGGACTTGACGTAGAATTCCTCTTAATATGAAGAATCTTATTAATTCGAGCCATATGTTATCTCCTTATTAGTATGTTCCGCCGTCTATGTCAAAACCGCTCAGAGTACCATTTCCACTAACTGCGCCACTTCCAGTAATATCTGCACATCTAATAGGTGCATACTCGAAGTCGTTTGACCCAACTGTCACATCACCAGCCGCTGCGGGTTCAGTAGACAATGTATCAAAAAATGTCCATGGGTCACCTGCTACTGACCTATCTCTGAACACACCAGCGTATTTCGTACCAGTAGCCACATACTTACCATACATTCCCATATCATAAGTATCAGCTGCGTTGCTAGTAGCAAGTCTAACCATTGGGTCTTCAATCTCAACAGTCGCTACGTTAGTAGTAACTGTATCACCGCTTACAACCAAATCACCAGTAACTGTAAAGTCACCAGTAACGGAAGTAATTGCCTGAGCTGCGTCTATTGAAAGAACGCCACTTGTAGCTGTTATACCTGTACCTGCTAATCCTGTGGCTACACCATCGGAAAGGTGACCATCGTCAACTGAACCAGCAGCTAATTCTTCACTGTCTACACAACTGTCAGCTAAATGTTCATTATCAATAGAACCATCTGCATAATGTTCTGAATCTATTGCACCATCTGCTATGTGTTCATTGTCTATGCTACCATCTACATATTGGTCACTATCAACAGAGTCGGCAGACATATGAATTAAATCAATAGAACCATCTACATATTGGTCAGAGTCAATGGAATTGACAGACATATGTGCAAGGTCTACTGACCCAGCAGCTAATTCGTCACTATCTACTGCATCATCAGCTAAATGCTCATTATCAATACTAGCTGCTGCATAATGCTGACTATCGATTTTATCGTTACCGATTGTTATAGCACCATCTGATGCTAATGTAACATCACCACTAACTGCGACTGAAGCAATATCAGTACCATCACCTACAAGAATCTGTCCACTAGTTTTAGCGTCTAAGTCAGTAGGAGCATTTGAACCACCACCAACTTTTACACTTCCTTGAGCGATATTTGCAAGTTTAGTATTTGATACAGCATCATCAGCAATCGTGAAAGCACCTACATCATCTATAGTCGCATCACCTGACATCACTCCATCACGCCACGTAGATGTACCAGTGTCGTATAAAAGTAATGAAGCATCAGCTGGTGTTGATATATCAGTGTCCGCTAACTCGGAAAGAGCATCTGCAGTATCTACTTGGTCATCTACATATGTTTTTATAGCATATTGAGTCGCAAGTTTTGTTTGAGAAGTTCCAAGCGTAGTCCCGTTGTCAATTTCTGCCCCTACCCATTTTGAAGAAGAACTATTTACACCTACGTATAATTTACCTAGGTCTTCACTCCATAGGGGTTCTCCCGAACCTACCGGATTTGGGAGACTATTGTCGTCACCACGTTTGAACTTAATTACGTTAGCCATATCTAACTCCTTATTTTATTATTTACCATGACCCACCATCGATATTCCCTGAGAGTTCTTCTTGAACCATCTCAATCCAAGAAGTATCTCTTCTTACAAAGAGAATATCATCATCTGTGTCATACCACAAATCACCTTCGGTAACATCCGCCCCAGTTGGGGCTGTGGTCTGGACTGCTACCTGTGTTGAAATTTCTTCAAGAGCGGCTTGTACATTCTTAGAAGAAGGCAAAGAAGCAAGAGTAACTGGTATTGCACTCGCTTTTATACTAAAACTATCAGTCGACTTAGACGCATTTTGAGTCCCAAAACTTTTTGTTGAGCTTTTGTCAGCTACATTTCCACCGGGCATAATTAAAATTTAGGTGTCACGCTAGGCGATACCACCACATCTCCTGCTATTTCTCTTGTGAATGTTGAATTACTTGTTCTCTTTGAAAGTAAATCCCATACTCCTTCAAAGTCATCCTCAAATTTAGAAGTTTGATTTGCATTTAAAGATAGAGTCAATACAGTCTCACTAGTTTTTGCAATAGTAAAAGAAATATCATTAACTGCATCCACTACACCATCATATGTAAAAGGAGTATTTTTACTATCCGCAGCTATTTTAGCTTGATAGCTATAATCACCTGTGTCATATTCAGAATCAAACGTAATAGTATTACTAAATTCAGCATCCTGTAAAACTTGGATGTCTTGATATGAATTTGCTTGAATCATTTAGTATAACAATACTACGTCAGTTGAACTGGACTTTGTTGCACATATAGGATACGTATGCCCTCGTAACAGATAGAAAGCAACCTCAACATCATGTACGGTCAATGTCACGCTTGCGTCAACTGCTGTCATATGAACCGCTCTACACGGGTCTTGGGCATTTCCTGTTGCTACGACTGCTTTGATATATGGGGAAACACTCTCCTGAGGGGTGTAATCCTGTATTCCTTTAGCCATGTTTTACTCCTTATTATTCTTCGTTATTGATAAAACAATACTCAAGATAAACCGGTTTAGATACAATCGTGGATTCATTAGTTGCATAAAATCCACTACACGCTTGTCCTGTGTAAGGGATTACAAATACATCTTTATTAGCCACTCCTAATTCGCATATCGCCGATGCTGTATTGCTATTAGCTGAACGAATCATTATACTCGCAGCAGCATTCGCTGCGGTTGTTTTAGCGGCTTCTTCAAATCCAGAATTTCTCAATATCAATACTCCAGTCGCTGCATCTGCTAGTATAGCGGTTGCTGCTCCAACTGCACCATCTGCGCTTGGTATTACAACTCCTCCGACAATAACTTCAACATTATTATCATTATCAATAGTAGCTAAAAAACTGCCACCACCGAAATACCCAGTAGGGAATGTTGCCGAAGTTAAACCTGTAGTAATATCAGGTTGATTATTTTCTGTACCTATTGAGATATATGGACTCACGCTCACATCTACTCTAGCTTTTACGCTTGTTGCCATTGCTTACTCCTATCTTACTGCATAAGGCTGAGCTGGTATAGTAACAAAAACATCATTTTTGTTACTTTCATTGTCAGCCAATTTATTATAAAATTGATTCATAAAGTACTCTTTTGCCTTTATATCTCCCTGTCTTTCTGCCATTTGGGCTTTTAGATATTCCACTACAGCTAAAGACAAAACTCTATTCAAATTAACATGAGCACTTTCTTTGGGAGTGGTACTCTCAGTTAAGCTTGAATCAGCTGTAGTCTCAGGGTCTTCATCTACAAAAGGTTTAGTTAGAGCTGTGTACTCAACTCTTAATCCTAATGTAATTGCTTCATCTGGATAAGTGAATTCAGAAATAGAACTATTTACTCTACCCTCTGTATCAACTGGACCTAGTGTATTTTTTCTAAATTTATAAAGACGAAGAATCTTTCCATGTCTTTTATAATAGTAATTTTTATTAGTGTCGTAACTCATTATCCTAAATCTTTATCTTCTGAGACTAACGGGTCATCCATTAATCTTCTAATTCTTTTGTATTTATTGCCATCTTCAGTATCTAACACAGATATACTATCTAAAGATATAACATCAGTAGGAAGATTGTAGTCTCTTTGGTCTTTAACAATATTTTGTTTATTATTCTTTAGAACAATCTCGTGAGTACTCTGTATTTGAGTAATAGCATCCTTAATAAAAGCAGTTGCTAACTTAGTCTCTCTAGTGTTTGCTCTTTCCATCATTTCTAATATTGTCACGATGTAGCCCCCTGCTCTTGTCTCTGAGTTTGCTGTTGCTGAGGAGGAGCGGTAACAGCTCCACTAATAGCAGATAATTCTTGTATTGCTCTTTGATAATAATCCCTAGAGCTTCCAAAAATAGCTTGGCTCTTATTCATGTAAGTAGCACCAGTTTGCAATCTTAAACTAGCTTCATCTAAATAAGATTTAGCTTTTCCAAACTCGTTGTTAATGACAGTAGCCTTAGCTTGTATAACACCAGCGTACTTACTCATATCATTTGTAAATTGAGCAACATCCTTACCCATGACCTGAACTGCTTTACCTAAAGATGCATTGTATTTAGCAATTTGACCATTAAATCTTTGAAGCTCCCTACCTGCTTCGGCTTGAAACACCCCTAACTCAGAATTTACTCTTTGCACTTCCTTACCTAAACTTGCATTAAACTTCGCAACCTCCGAACTAAGTCTTTGCGTTTCCTTCCCCAACTCAACTTGATATTTTGATATGTCTGATTGAAATTTCGAGCTAAGCTTACCAAGTTCTGCATTATATATTCCTATGTCGTTTTGCACTCTCTGAGATTCTTTTCCTAATTCAGCATTATATTTACCAGCTTCACTTTGAAATCTTTGTCCTTCTTTTTGAGTCTCTGAGCCGTACTTATTAATTTTTGAACCAAACACCTGAAGTTCCTCATTTAAATTAGCTTGGTATCTAGCCAAATCTGTCTGAACTCTAGCATTCTCCTTCTGAACCTCAGTAGTGAATGATGTTATCTTAGATTGGAAATCTTGAACTGCTCTTTGAAAATCACTAGTCCAATTTTTCATTTCCATATCAAATCTACCCATCTCCTTATCTAAATCAGCTTTAAAATTAGTTATATCAACATTGGCGACCGCAGATTCTTTCTCAATTTCTGCTCTATATGCCCCAACCTCTTCTCTATATCTAGATACTTCCTTTTCTAACTCAGATTGATATTTCTTTAATTGGCTTTCCATTCTAGCAGATTCTTTCTGCATTTCTATGACATAATTTTCACCAGTTGATTTATTTCTATTGACAGATGCATCTAATTCTTTAGAAAACTTACTAGTTTCTACTTCTACTCTAGTCTTCTCAGACTCAACTTCTGCTAAATAGACTTTAACATCTTCTGTACTCTTAGCTGTCAAATATTGCACTTCAGTAGCATACTTAGTAATCTCATTTTGTACTCTAGTTGATTCACTCTCTACTTCTGTCTTCAACTTCGCCAACTCAGTTTGGACTCTAGCTTGTTCTGAGGTTACCTCAAGTTTGTACTTTTCAGACTCAGCAGATATTCTAACTTGCTCCTTTTGAACGTCAGATGCATACCTTTGAAGACCAGTATCTATTCTTTTAGCCTCTTTAGAAAAATCAGCTTGAAACTTCTCAACCTCAGCATTTATTCTAGTTCTTTCAGTATCTACCTTAGTTTTATATAGGTCTGCATCAGTTTTTACTCTTACTTGTTCATTTTGAGCATCAGTTTGATACAACTGAACCATATTTTGAAATCTAGATACTTCAGTATTAACATCTCTTTGAAATTTCTCTAATCTCTGATTTTGTTTTTGCATCTCTACATTTGCTCTAGCGATTTCAGCTTGTATACCACTAGAGGTCGAAGTAACCATGTCTGGGTCTTCATCTTCTAACCAATAAAGTGTAGATTTAGCTACTGCACTACCTGCGTCAGCACCTGTAAGACCAGTATCAAATAAATTCTTTGCACTTGTTAAAGCATCATCAACTTCTGTGTGGTCTATAGTAAAATGTTGGTGTACAAAAGATGGTAAACTTGTTTGAAGTTCAAATCCATCAGGGAAATCTACATCACTTACATCAAAATCATCAGGTAGACTACTACTTATAGCCAATCCAACTGGAAACTCCTCTGAAAGTAAAAATGGCGATGGTAAATCACTTGTTATTGAAATTCCTGAGGGCATAGCTATTGTTGAACTCCAAGTAGGTAATTCACTATCCAATGAATCTGATAAGCTTGAAGGAAGACTCTTAGTAATATTTAATGGGGAAGGTGGAGTACCTGTAAATGAGAAAACTGGTAAATCTGTAGATATATCAAAATTAGTAGGAAGTGTTGACGTTAGTGATATTGGACTAGGTAATGTTCTAGTTATACTTATTGAATCAGGTAAGGACTTACTCAGATTAATCTCAGTAGGAAGTGTTCTATTAAATGCGAATATGGGTAATGAGGAATCAATACTAAATGCACTTGGTATACCTATTTCACTAAAGCTACCTAAATCTGGTAGAGTTGATTGAACATTAACTGCACTAGGCAAAGAAGTAGAAACGCTTACAGAACTAGGTTCAGAAAAGCCACTAACATCTAAAGTCGGTAAAGTTGTGCTTAAAGATATAGGAGAGGGTAAACTATCACTAAAACTAAAGCTTGGTAGTGTCTTAGTAAAAGAATAAGTAGGTAAATCATCTGGTACTGTAAGATTTAAACTTAATTCAGGGATAGAAACTGCATTACCATTAGTATCTATTGTAAAATTTATTGTAGGAACATTTGTTCTAAATGAAGCCAATAAACCTGTCGTCGCGGTTGTAATTTCTTTTATCTCATTTTCACAACTAGTCCTATATGAAGAGACAAGACGTAAACAATCAAGTGAAGCTGCATATAGAATAGCTATATTCTCATATTCTACTAATATCCAACTATCATCATTCTCATCTACCACAGGA
>Ga0208790_1001072_pt1 | contig 12309 bp, 3 predicted proteins | sample 10_taG_FD_184083 | JGI IMG/M metagenome (GOLD analysis project Ga0208790, IMG submission 184083) | Marine viral communities from the Subarctic Pacific Ocean - 10_ETSP_OMZ_AT15264 metaG (SPAdes) (version 2) | ecosystem: Environmental > Aquatic > Marine > Oceanic | place: Pacific Ocean | collected... | reverse complement strand
TGCCGTCACCGCCGATGTGCTGATCATCAAGACCGCCAGTAAAATCTGTTTTAGTCATGCCAGCAGTACCAGCATCTGTCAAAGTAATAGTTGTGTTGCCATCGACGCCTGCTGTTGCCTGAGTTATAGTCACAACTGCTCCATTAACAGTGGCAGTAAACCTTGTCCCTGCTGGACCCGATGTAGTGTTAATAACATGCATCAGGTTAGTTGCTGTTTGATCATTTGATGTGGTGGCTTCAAATGTGCCGTTAACAGAACTTTGGTCGCCTTGTGTAAAGTCATAATTGGTGCCATCAGTAGCAACCAAGTTCACCTTGTCGCCAGGGTTGAGTTCGGTGTACGCCGTGATGGTTACTGTTGCTGTAGCGCTAACGACGCCTCCCGGAGTGATAATCCCCACACGGTTAAGTCTAACATGCCGCCCTTGATGTCCGCCAACGTATTTCTCTGTAAACGGACCCTGCATTGGGACTTCGTTTAGATCTCCATAGCCGTCATTATGCAGGTTTACCAATTGAGAGCTTGATAAAAATCTATTTTGTATTTCCTTGTTATATCCTCCAAGTCCGCCTTCTGATGCGCTAATAAGGTTAAATGGCATTGCGATTTCACCTTTTACGCCATCCGTATATCCGTATGGTATCGTGACACGACCATCGTGTGTGCGGAAGGAATATTTCTTTTTCTCATTCGGAACAAATACGTCATCGCAAGATTCTAATTTATCAACGTCTGAACCATGATTATGTCCAGCGCCCTGTCGAGTTAGCGTAACTAATACATTTTGTGGAACCCACGTACTGTCTATAGGTCCATGAGGAAAGTTAATGCCTCGATAAAAATGTGGTTTCTTATTCTCCGAATAATTGATTCCACCGTGAATAGCTTTCTTTTTTTCAACCGAATATCTATATGGAGTTGTATAGGTTCGCTCAAGCACTCTGTATGAAGCGCTTAAAATCATTCTCCGATCAAAGGTGGCATCTGCGTGCTGGGTTCCTGTTGCGTTTAAATTAAGAGGAGCCGTATCTCTTTCGGCACGCTCCTTCCAATAAAAACAACTGGCTGTTTGCTGTTGGTGAGCCACTTCGAGCGAACCAGTGGGGTGATGACCAACGCGCCAATTATAAAGAAGATGGTTAATACCGAGTGCTCCCGTCTCAGGTACGGGAACATTAAACTCTAGTGTGGGGAACTTGCTCCAATACTTATTGCGCTCTAAAATATGGCTTTCTATAACATTATCAATTCCATCGCTTACTTGGGCAGAAGCAGGCACAAGTTGCATCAACATGGCCTCAAGTGTAGAGTCAAGCCATTTATAATAATCGACAAACTTGTCTAAATCTGGTTCATTGCCAACACGCTCAAAGAAAAACTGGCGCAAATATTTAAGACTCTTATATTCTGGTCTATACCGGTGTACAGGATCTCCTATTAAATTATTAAATTCTGTGATTGAGGCGAAATAGTTTAAAATTTCATCGGAAATAACTTGGTACATGCTTTTTTCAAAAGCATAATATGTTCTTGTAGGACGTGTTTCTCTTGTAAAGACCTCCGTTTCTTCTTGAGATAGGACGCGAATATTGTCGTCTCCGTGCACCACCTCTGGTAATTGTGTTTTGGCAGCATACAGATATTGGTTTTCAACCGATGCTGTAGTGTCTGCCGGAAACGTAGAACCTCGGGCTGTGTGTTGGTATTTAAGAATACTTCCTAGCCAGCTATATCGACTAGTATCTGCTACGGATCCAGAGGAAACGTCTTGGACAGTAAAATATCCCGACGCATCTGAGCCCGTTACTGTTTCAAAATCCCAATATAATGCTAGAGATTCGATTTGCGGCACTTGAACATTTGCAAGGTCTGTTTCAAGCAAATAAGAATCCCTGGATGGTCTTAGTGATCCAAAACTCGTTGGATCAATTGCGTGATTTTGTATCGTAGTATCATCTAAATAATCAAACCAGTATTTAAGAGACGTAACTTTAACATCAGAATAGTTTAGTGTGGATCCGGTGAAATTTTCAGTATGTGCCCCAACATAGGCTCTTTTCGATGATGTTAAGAACCCTTCTGCTTGAACCTTAGAGATTGAGCTTGTAAGTGTGAATTCATTTATCTTTCTATCAGCAATATAGTTCACACCATAAAATTCAAGCATATAGCTTGCATCCAGTGCGCCGCTGGCAAACGATTGTGGATATCCTTGAGGCTTTAATCTTACCGCAAAGTTCCATTTAGTATTGTTGTAAACATCCTGATAATAGCTGCTTGTAAGACCATGGTTATGCTCAACATATCCAATAGACATTCCATGGCGTCCCACTGATGATGTTAATTTAAAATATACATCATTGGATTCTTTTTTGTCTCGTATAGCATATACTTGAAAATTTGCGGCATCAGATGTGTGCCAAGTTAGATCATTTTCAGTTCCGTCCATTGCTCCAGACGTAATAGCTGTATGCATACCGAAAAGCGAGGCTGTGGTGAATGTAACCTCTTGTGACCATTTTTTGCCGCTGTCATGACCCAATTTTAAGGGAAATATTACTTCTGCTTCTATTGTAACTGGAAAGCTGTCTTCATAATTGCCACCTCCACCGGTAAAATCTGTTTTAGTCATGCCAGCAGTGCCACCATCTGTCAAAGTAATAGTTGTGTTGCCGTCTGCGCCTGCTGCTGCCTGTGTGATCGTAATCACATCGTCAGCACCACCAGTGAAATCTGTTTTAGTCATGCCAGCAGTACCACCATCTGTCAAAGTAACAGTTGTGTTGCCGGGGGTGCCTGCTGTTGCCTGAGTTACAGTCACAACTGCCCCATCAACAGTGGCAGTAAACCTTGTCCCTGCTGGACCCGACGAAGTGTTGATGACATTCATCAGGTTAGTTGCTGTTTGATCGTTTGAGGTCGTGGATTCCCATGTACCGTTAACAGAACTTTGGTCACCATTGGTAAAGTCATAATTAGTGCCATCAGTAGCAACCAAGTTCACCTTGTCGCCAGTGTTGAGTTCGGTGTAGTCCGTGATGGTTATTGTTGCAGTGGCGGCGGCTGTCCCATCCACTGCGGCGGTAAATCTTGTTCCCGATGGTCCCGAGGTAGTGTTAATGACATTCATTAAGTTAGCTGCTGTTTGATTGTTTGATGTGGTGGCTTCAAACGTACCGTTAACAGAACTTTGGTCGCCTTGTGTAAAGTCATAATTAGTACCATCAGTAGCAACCAAGTTTACCTTGTCGCCAGGGTTGAGTTCGGTGTAGTCCGTGATGGTTACTGTTGCTGTAGCCGACTCACCACCGCTGCCTGAAATATATGAAACGCTATTTGCATTTGTCGAATCTGCATATTGGTGCACAGTTGAACTAAACCTGTCAATATGATTAAAGTCTATTGCTTTTGTTTTGTGTGAAGAAGCTCGGCGCTTGGTTTCAAATTTATATGTCTGGTTGTCTGCGTAAGCGTTAAGGCGTACTAAATCTTCATCTATTCCAAAACAGTTGATAAGATTTCTATAAGCCTTTTCAGTGCCCTTTGCCTTATAAATGTTAGCTAAGTTGTTGTAGATGTTGTTGTATATAAAGCTTTTGATTGTTTGGATATCTTGATCGTATTCTTTATCCTCATTGCGATTACCGTAGTATTCAAGTAAGTTTATATTTGAAAATAATTCAGGAGCTTCGAGCCCATGGGACTTAACAGCCCTTGAAGCATAAACATATGGCTTATATAATTCACCTTGTGCGCTACTGCTGGGGTAATATGCAGTGTTTAGCTTGGAAAGTTCTCCAATTTGCATTTGCAAATTGTCAAAATAGGTACCCATTATTTGAGTCAATTTCTTTAGGTCACCACTCTCTCCTCCATTACCTTCGTCTTCATCAATAATCCAAGATGGCATTGTGTAATATAACGATGAATTATTCTCGTAATCCCACACAGTACCACTAAGCTCCAATTCAGTATTTAAATTAGAAATTTTTGGATGTTGGGGGCGTACAATTGGATCTAAGTCTTCAACTCCAGCACTGGCAGATACTATTGCCGATCCCGTATCACGAGATGTAGAAGAATATCCTGTCCATGTTCCGTTTGTAATTCTACCAGAGTAATCTAATACAGTATTGTCAACAGAAGCTATTTCTGTTATACCCTCGTTAAACTTATAATAAACACCAAGTGTAGTGTTCGCAAAATCTGTATTTGTTCCACCGCCTAAATTGCTTGTAAACCAGTATCGACCAATTTGTTCAGAATCTCTTTTTACTTTCCAGAATCTAAATTCGTCAAGTGACCCAGAAAGCTTACCCCATCCAAGGTTGGGTGTTCCGGCAGCATTGGCAAGAATTCCGGGAGCAAACGTGCCTGTTATCAGCGCACCAATATTGGCTTCTAGTGGATTTACAATTTCATTAAGGCTTGAACCGGTCGTTATAGTCTCGCTCAAATCGCCATTTACATAGAGTTTCGTTGTTATGTTGCTTCCGCTGTTAATGAAACTGAACGCATAATGGTTCCAATCGGAAAAAGAGTTTAAATCAAGACTGGAACCTATATCCAGAGAGGATGTACTAAGACCACGGGGACCATAAGTCGCATCACTGCCAGATAATAGCGTTACTCTAAAGGGCGCGGCGGCGCGAGTTGTGCCCGCTTTGCCATCAATCTCAATTCTAAGACGACCATATTCAGTGCTGCTGGCTGTTTGGTTGTTCCAGAGATCGAAAACAACTTGCTTTTCTGTAAGCGTAGCGGTTAACGAGCCCGTCTTGAGCCAGAACTCCACAGTAACGCCCGCATCTAAATCTAATTTAAGATTTGATTCTCGGGTGCCCGATCCTGTGACATCAGTATCCCAAACATTTGCTTTCGAATCAAACACATCCGATAGTGATGCTGTTCCGAGGCTTGTGCCATAAGGTGTATTTGGTCCTCCTTGAAGATTTATATATTCATAATCAGAGACAGCAGGCGAACCATACCCATTGGTAACGCTGCCTGTATTAGCGCCCCAGCCTGCACTGCTTCCGCTTGAAAAAATAGCGTATCCGGTTGATTTGGGGTAGCGATTATCATAAATATAAAGATCTAAAAGTGTAGAATTGTTACGCCATTCATATTTTTCTTTGAGGGAACCATCATATGGATACTCGCCATAAATATACTTTATTGCCTGATCATAATATTCTTGGGCAGAACCATATTTTGCAAAGTTTGCAGGATCACCAAAATCAATATGTGGTTGTAGTCTTTTCTGATCTTCGGCATATGGAGCAATATATTGAGCAGACTCTATATCCCGCTTCATCGAGTCTAAAGAAGAGGATGCTATAATTTGTGAGCTTCGAAAGAAGTCCTTGATTGCCATATTATTCCTCTACTCTGAATTTAAACACATTTGGATATTCATTCCAAGCGGCGGCAGTGGAATCATAAAAAGCCAACTTTATCCCATAAGAATACCCTGCTTGCAAAACAGTAAGATCTAAGTCAAAATAGCTGCCGGAAATGTCATATGACAAATATGTATGTCTATCACTACCTGTTCCAAACGCAATGACATCTTTGTTGTCCACTACTCTGAACACTTTAAACGAGGCGCTGTCGAGATAGTTTAGTTGTGCGGTGTTTGTCGCTTTGCTATATATTGTCGGATTCCAGTCTTTCTCTCTCGTATATACTCTAAACTGCGCTGTCTCATTTCTATAGTACACATCTCTCAGGTTGGTAATATTAAAAGCATACTTTGGATATGGATTTATTACCGAGGAATCTAATACGACTGGCTTAATATTTCCTGTATGGAACACCATGCTTCCAATTGCTGTGCCGTTGCTCTGTGAATGCCAAACATCAAATATTTTTGTTAAATTAACGCCTGGATAAAATCCTGTATTGTTATCATTGGCAGCAGTCAATGCCAAGGAACATGAGTAGATTCCCGTTGATACCTTGCTGCCAGTGGCATTAATATGACCAGTTGCAGTTACACCGCCACCGGCAGCCAATGCAAGAGCAGAACCAGAAGTTTTTGTGTTATCTGTCGAGCCAGAGTAAAGGCTAACAAGAAGTGTGTAACGGCCCGTGCCGTCGTCCGCAAGACCAGGAATATCTACTAATCTTCCACGAACATAGTTATATAAATATAAAGTATTTAAATTGTCTACGGCAGGGGCTAGAGAGCTACTATAATAAAAATTGCCTCTATTATCCTTTTTAGTAGAGTCCCATCGTGCTTCAATTATGGGTCTTTTGAAAAAATATTCTGAGCCTCTGGCGAAGAATTTCTTGGTGTAGGAGGAGGAGATAGCAGTTTCGTTTTCTAGAAAAAGCCCAACGCCATAATTTTCTTTTCCATTTTGGATGCCCTCGCCACTCTGGCTGCCGTCCGCAAGCGAACCAGAAATCCATTGTTCAACCAAATCGGTAATATCTATATCTATGTCTTCTGTGCCCTTCTCAAAGGATGCAGTAAACCTTGGCTCTGCATGATAATCACCACCGGCTGCACTCCAGTATGAAACCCCAGAAGATTGACTAAAAGCCGAATTCCAATTAGCACTGCCGCTGTCAGAATAGCCTTCCATATCCAATCCCGTACCTTCGGTCCAAGAAGCTGAAATCGCCGCAATAGTTACATTAAAGTCTCTGGGTAGTGTAAAGGGGTGTTTTGCATTAAACATGCGAAGATAAAAGCTGACACTTCCACTTGCAGGTATGATTCCATTAGTGCGATCTGTTTCTAGTGAGTTACTTCCAGTTACAGGGAATTTAACTAATATTCGTGAAAGTTCACTAGAGCCTGAATCTTGTTGTCCATAAATTCTGAACACTTCAAGAGAATCGGACAGTCCCATATTTGAGCCCGTGCCTCGCACAATTAAATCGGTCTTATAGGCATTTGTGATAGTCGTGTCTGCAACTGCTGTATATCTTTTAATACCCATTATTTAGCTGTTCCCTGAATATCTGAATTGGGAAATTTGACTTCAAAAATGACATTTTTTGGTGCCTTAACCCATCTTCCGTCTGTAGTTGCTTGATTTTTAACATTGAACATTGTACTGGCATAACCTCCACCGGTTTTTTGTACTACAGTAACGTTTGTTGTGTCCACAACGCCTGTAATAGAATTTAAAAGCCGATAAATATCCGATATAGATAAGTCTTCTCCAACATCATATAGTCTATTAAAATACGTTCGCAAAGCTCCGACACAGCGCTCTAATACGACGGCTTTGTTAGAGCCCGAACGAGATATAAGTTCAAAATTTATTCCCAGGTTGACAACCTTTGCGTCTAAAATATCTACAGAATCATTTATCATTCTTTTTGACGAAAGGTACGTTTTGATATTTTGTTTAACAATCTCATTGGTTGGTTCTAGATATCCAGTTGTTGAGCGAGACACAACATATATATTAATATTTCTCAAATTGGAATCTCGATCTTGTATTACAGTACATTTATCGATACCCCCGAATCTAGCTGGCATTGAATAAATAAATGCTTTGTAATCTTCAGCAGTAACAACTCTGTTTTGTGCTGAGTATACACCTTGGATGAGTTCTCGCAATTCTTCAACATTTGGCGGGGTTATATCGCCTTGTATTGGCTTTTCATTGGTTACTTCCAACGAGTTTCTAACCGTCTGCATTGTGGTGCTAATAAGGCTGGTTCTATTAGAAAAAAACATATTTACTCTTCCAAGTTGTGTAACCGTTGCAGTGGAGGCATTAGAAAGTGCCGCAGTATTGGCACGATAATTGACACGAACTTCCGTATTAGAAGGTCCAATGCCAAATTTATCAGTCTTAATGAGAACCGAGGGATCCAAAGCAGTATCTGTAACATATGTTTTAGAATGTAGATCTAACACAATGTCTCTAGCATTGGCAAGGGATTGGTTGGAAATTTCAGAATCCGAACCATATCCAAATACGATATCTGTTCCAAATCTATTTTTTTCAATCCTGTATCTTCGGGGAACGATTACGGGCTTAAGAATATTAGGAGCCTGGATATTAGTGGTTGTGTCGTTGTTCGCAATAGGGACATAAATAACGTTTTGTGATAGGTTTTCGACCTCAAAATAACGATGTCCATATCCATCAATCACTGAAATAATTTCTGTTACATTGTTACCCGGTATCGTTAGTCTTCTAAACTTAACAAAATCGCCAATATTTTCAAATAATTTTGTTCTAGCTTCTCCAGAAACCACGGGACCAGATGCTTTAATAGCAAAATACAGAGGATCTCCGGTCGTACTATTTGATGTTGCGGTAACTACTTCGTTTGCGCCATCGGCAAAATTAATATCTTCTAATAAGGTAAACTGTGCGCCATTGGTGCTAATAAAACTTGAACCTGCTTTTAAAATTGGCATGTAGTCTGTATCGGGTCCAGTTCCGCTTGAATTTGCAGGGACTAAAACATATGATGTAATATGCCCGTATGTGGCTCGGGCACCCTGATGGCGATAACCCATCGATGCGCCGTGTTTGATAATGTTGTCATACTCTATAGCTGTGGCGAGAAAGCTTTCATTTGCTTGGTAATCTACATAATACGATAGTATATCTCCTATGTAGGAGGTCGCGTCCAACATAAGAGCGCCGAAGCCTGCATCTGTAAAATCTTGAAAAGTATCTGCGTAGTATCTTTTTGCATACTCTATTAAATCTGCTTTAATAGATTGAAAATCTCTACTCAAATAATTTATTTTTACGTTGTCTCTGTTTAATGCCATAAAATATTCCTTTTATTAATTATCACGATTACAAATTAACAATAAGCGTTTCCGAAGCAAAATCGGAATATAATGAGTAATCTATTATTACAGAAAGATAATTCGATTCCGAAGACGGCTCCATAGCGGATCCCACAGAAGCAGGATCTTCTTGTTGAAAGCGAACCGAATTTATTGTAATATATGGTACATATTTTCTGGCTTGCTCAAAAATTCGATTTTTTAAAGTAAAGAACGCTTCATCAGTTGCGTTTTCAAATAAATACTGTCTTATACCAACTCCAAAATCGGGAATCATGATTCGCTCCCCCGGAGAGGTTAAGACCAGCATTTTTAGGTTTTGTCGCGCAACTTGTCGAAATGTTTGATTTAAAGCATATCCATCGTGAGGATTTGTACCTAGTGGCAGCTTTGGTGACTTACCTGACATTATCTAAATGTCCTCCAGTATATAAGTAGTTTTATATTAGAAGTTCTGCACCTAAGATATTCCAGCTTTTTTAAGAAACGGATCTTCATAATCTATTTTTCCCTGTCCATAAATAGCACTAGCAATAGATTGTAATATTGCCACTTTAGTTTTGGCAAACATATCATGAAGATTGATTCCGTTATAAGTACCTTTAAATACAGCATTGTCTGCTAATGCTGCATATTCATATAAAGATAAAGATGCTATAATATCAGCAATGGGCAATAAAGAATGAAAAAGTTCATTATATTCCGGTGACTGCAACATTTCGTGCTTGAGGTTCTTCAATACTTTTGCCTCTTGTTCTGCGGTATAGGGGTCACCACTTTGTTCACATGTGACTTCGAATAACTTCTCCCCGTTGGAAATCCTTCCGTCCTGTCCTATCATTCTGGCCCACAATGCTAAAGAATAATAAGGTGTAGAATACGTTGAGGTTGCCCAGTCATATTGCGATTGATAAAAAGCTTCCTTGAAAGTAAGAATTGGGCGCTCAGTCCATGCCCCAGGCACAACCTGGAGGTTCCAAATATCTGACACAAACATTGAATTATCCGATTGAGATACTGTTCCAATTAGATCATCTATTAAATATTCATCCCAGGATTTTGCACCGCTCGATCCATGATCAAGAAAATTGGCCCCGATCATTGCTGGACGTATTGCGGCAATCTCTTCTTTAATGAGTGCCTTTAATGCAGAAGCGGGTCTGTCGGGATCGAAAATAGCGTCCGAGGCTCCCGTAAGGTTCTGTACTTCATAATATTTTACTGCACAGTCACCAATTATCGTTCGTAAGCCGATGTCATTTTCCTCTGATTGGGCGAGATCGAAAGAATGTGTATATTGGTCCATCTCCTTTAACATAGATTGCAATATGGTGGATATAAATGTATCACTATCCATAAACAACAGATCAAAGCTGTCAAAAACGTGAATAGAGATCAGTGCCTGCTCAACAATGAAAAGACGGATCAAAAACATGGTGCTTACAATTGCAGCGGATCTACGAGAAGGGGATAGGGTGTCACAATAGACCTCCTTTCCTGTAGAGGTTTGTGAGTTAGCTTCTATAGCCAAAGAAAGTAGTGTTTCAGCCAAATTTGATCCAACGTTTTTAAACTGTTCATATCCAAGGATATCGTTATTAGGATAAAGAAGATTTAAATTGTCATATACTGATTCATATCCGCCTTGGCTATCAATTATAGCGGCGCTTGGGGGGAGATTGTCAAAATATTGACTATTTTTAATACGTGTGGTGAACTGTTTAATAATCCATGTAAGAATATCGCCCATGGATTCACGACCGTCGCGTGATGACTGAAGAGAAGACAAATTATTAAACAAGCTTTGCCGAATGCCATGTCGGTTGGTGTCCGCCATCGATGGGGTGTACACCGGGAGTATTGAATAGTTATCTAGGGTTGAGTCGAATTGAAAAACGGCGGCGGCTGTAGAAAATCGGGTTTTTTCAAGATCTGATTGCGTTATCTTTCTACCCAGGAATCTGGGCTCAAAAGAAATTGTATATTCTGGTTCATAATAGTCTACTATCTCATGACCATTCCGGTGAATAGTAAGTCTAACTATGTTCTCAAAAGCATCGGGTTTTCGGGAAACTTCTGTTGCAGTGGCGTTGTCTTTCACAGTTCTCTTGATGGTGGCTTCGATCCGCTTGGCTGCTGTTCGCAGAACTTCAAGCCTCCATGTGACGTTTTCGTTGAGATCGGGATCAACTTTGAAGGTGAACTCCTGCACTGGATCGTCTTCGTCGGTCAGATCGTTTGCCGCAGCGTTTATGTTATTCATTATAAGCATGGGCCACCACCAGCGCTGGGATGGATTGAGGCTGCCTAAATTCTGACCTAGATCGCCAAAGTCCGCTCCGTCGCCGCCGTAACTCAATACCATGGTGGTTTCGTCCCACGGAATCATCTTGTCCTTATTTCTTGCATTCCGTCTTACATAGGGGTTTTCTAAGGCTTCATAGCCTATGTCCCTGGCCAGGCGCTGGAATTCGGCTTGCTCGTCGGGTGAGTCGTTCTTGTTATATGAATGAGCAAACAATTGACCATAAGGCGACCCATCATCGATATCGGGGTCAAACCCAAAGAAGCCGGGGGTCGAATCTAGAGGTGTGCCCGCGACATCAGGATTCTTGGGAAAGCTATATGGACTGCCGAAGTTCTCTGTGAATTCCTCGGAAACGACGCCTTGTACCCGGAGGGAGTTTATATCATATCCGAGAGTAAAACTTATTACTTTTCTTGGAGAATCTGCTTCCTGGACTAAGTTACCATCGGGGTTGTCTGTTGTTATCTCTAAATCTGTAAAAATAATAGAAGGAATGTTTTGATTTGTGTCAATGTCATTGTTTTGATTGTTGGGTTCGTTGTAATATGATTCACAAATATTAGGATATAATACCACCTCCTGATTAAAATTATTCATTATATAACTCAGCGGTCCTTGGATGGCGACTCCCGCGATCCTTTTCATAGCGGGTGGTAACTCGGGGATTAGAGCATCGCTTCTCCCGAACAGGGGCGGAAAAGATGGTGCTGCCGTACCATTCATGATGCTTTGCAATAGATCGCGTAACATACGAATTTTATCGGTATTATGTTCAAGCTCCTTATCGATAATTGTGTTCATCTCGTCTTGGGTAAGGGCTGGATCTTTTTCTGCTAGGAGAGATTGTCTTAAAATTCTTGCTTCTGAGCCATCATCGATATGACATAAATCTGGTGGTGGTGATTTAGTAGAAGCTGTAGCATATTCTAGAAACTCGGGCTTTACCATTCTTCCCATAGCTGAAAACATATCAGCAAACTCATATTTATTTTTAAATAAAGAAGCGAATGCTGGATCTCGCAGTTTAAGACATTTATGTGCTACCGTTAGTGTTTCGTCTGAAGCCGTCCCTTGATATAGCGATATTTGTTCCGGGAGAGTTGTTACTGCGATGACAGCGTTGGAGGCAACCTTTAGACTGTTCAAAAATCCAACAATTGCCTCGGGCGATACAAGAACCTCTTCGACTTCCCAGCCCTTCTCTGGAATTGGCAAA
>Ga0208790_1001067_pt1 | contig 12338 bp, 23 predicted proteins | sample 10_taG_FD_184083 | JGI IMG/M metagenome (GOLD analysis project Ga0208790, IMG submission 184083) | Marine viral communities from the Subarctic Pacific Ocean - 10_ETSP_OMZ_AT15264 metaG (SPAdes) (version 2) | ecosystem: Environmental > Aquatic > Marine > Oceanic | place: Pacific Ocean | collected... | reverse complement strand
CAGCTACTGTAACTACAGTTGCTTGAAATGGTTTATTCATTACAACAGTTCCAGCAAATGTTGTAACAGTTATTTCACCACTAGCTGTTCCATCTGGATCAGGCAAGAGTATAACCATTGTCCGACCAATCTCATCGCTAGTTATCGTAAAATCCGTTCCTCGGATTCCAACAAAGGCCCCGTTCGCCTTGATGGATATATTCTTAGGAGCAATGCGTTTCTTTTTGCTAGAAATAAATCTACCAGTTCCTCGTATGAACGATAACGCGAGTTCTGATTTATTCGGATCAGGATCAAAAACAAATTTGTCGATAATAACCTTAGAGTGTTCAGTAAGCCGAATAACAGTATCGTCAATAAACTGAATAGCGATACGACCATTACCAGTACGGACATCATCATTACTAAAAATATCGAGAGCAAGCTCTGCGAGTAATTTATCTGACTGATTTTCTCGTACAACCTCTCCATTGCCGTTTAACTCTGAAATAGCTCCTATGTCTGCATAAGATGCAGTAGAAAACAGTATCAACAACCAGAAGTGCATTGATCTATGTCAATAGTACCACTTGATGTTGTAGATATAAGGCTTAATATACCACTTGTACTTCCGCCACTATTTGTTTGATCTACATCTATATTATTTGAATTTCCTGTTACTGTCGCAGTAATACTATGGTCTGCATTACCTGTTTGTGTCGTATCTATATCATTACTGTTACCAGAAACTGTCCAGTTATTGATGCACCCTACTACTTCACATGATGCGTTTATATCATTAGAAGTTCCTGTTACTGCAAAATCTTGATTACCAGCAGTAGCTGCAGCACTTGCGCCTTGACTAAATGTAAGTACATTTGAGTCACCAGTAGCAGCGTAATCAAAGTCAGTATTAGCAATATCTCCACTTCCACCACCTGTTAGGGTAGTAACATTACTATCACCAGTAGTATTTACTGTAAAACTGGTACTATTTCCTTGCGCAATAGTTGCTGCTAGGGTATTTGAATCGCCCACTTGATCCACGTCTACTACCATTGAAGTTCCAGTAAAAGTTGCCCTTGTTTGGCTGGTTCCTACTTTGTTGGAATTTCCAATCTGGTCAATATTCATTGTTAATCCTGAGCCGGATTGCGTAATATATATAAGGTTATTATCTCCATAAGAAACACTCGCAACTAATGCAAATAAAATAGCTACCCATACACCATAATTAAAGACTTTCATCATTATAACTCCACATATTTAATTCTATACCTTGTAAAATTAATGCATAAACTGCTGCTTCAATAGCAGTCTTTACTGCATAACCTACTGTTTCATTCTCAGTTAGACCGCTTTCAATCTCAATGAGTTCTGTTCCTGACTCATAAAATCTAAACACATCTGACCCAGCACCAGCTGAAAATATTGTTTTACTGGTAGATACATTCAACAATATTTCTCCAGTTTGCACAAGTACCGCCCTCAAATTGACTGTAACACGATCTCTCCTAAATATATTATTGATACCGATACCGCGTATTCTGAGAGCCGAGCCGCCCGTTTGATAATTGGAATCAAAACTTACAATGCCACCTTCTAAAATCAATCCAGCGTACAACAAAGGCATTAATTTATTAGAACCTTCTCCATCATAAGATTCTCTAGTATTTATAATAAGTTGGCGTTCTCTCGTCAAATTAGCCAAACCTATACGCTCTATCACAGTGAACCAACTACCTTTTCCAGCATTTGTTAATGCTTCTATTAAATATAAATCAGCACCTTGACTGACTGCCGTACTAAATAATGCCATATTTTGAGAATGTTTTCGCGCTCCAGTCAAATCGGAGAATTTATAGACAGTAACAACTGCTTTTCTTTTTGGTTCTTTTAGGTCAATTAATGCTTGTAAAGAAGGTCTTTCAATGATTGGACCTTCTTTCTTGCCAATGACACCTACTGGTGCGCATCCATATAGAAAGAATAATAATATTAAGGCACGCATGGTTCATCAGCGCAGATACCGAATGAGCCAATGGGTATTCGTATTTCTGTCGTTACTCCATCTACGTCAAGAATTGTTAAGACTATTTCTGTACCTGTATTCATAAAATGTATTGTATTTCCTTCTAAATCAAAGCTACCACCTGTACCACCGCCATCATCAAATAATGACTCTGCCAAATCCTGTGATAAACGTGAGAAGATACGCGATTCTAGGTTGCGCAAGAACTTACTCAAAGTTGTGTTGTCTGCATCTCTGGCAGCTTCATCTATGGCAGACTGTATATCTTCTTGAATTTTCAAACGCCTTGTTCTCTCCTGTTCATCAACAGTAAGTACATGAGCAGAATAACCCATACCACTAAATGAAGGATTTTTGAATTGAAAAGTAAGATTGTCAGCTTTTACAAAGCCAGAAAATAAAGACAATAGGATAAGCCAGCCTATTATTAATATCTCATTATCTTTTTTTAGTTTCATCTAATAACCTATTTTCTTCTTTTAATTCTAAAACAGTATTTACCTTTTGTTGTAACCTAATCATATCTTGATCTAATAATCTAAGTTGATCTGTTAATCTTATAATAGTTACCTTCATTTCTTGTACTGCTGGGTCTATCTTGTTGGTAATTGTTTGCCATACAAAATAAACAAAATATCCAAGACCAGCAACCATTACTACTGGGAAGCCAAAATCTGAAACTATCTGTACTATATCCATTAATCTCGCCTTGCATCTATCTTGCCATCCTCGACAAAGTTCTCTGCTCTAGCTATCCTATCTAAATCTGGAGATAGATTCAAAGCACTAGAAACGCTAGTGTCAATGCGAATCATGTCATTATTCATTGTTGATGCTCTGGTAATGAGCATTTTAGAAATAGCTTGAACAGTTTGTATTTCACTTACCAATCCATCCATTAGTTGTTTCATAACTAAAAATATAAAGTAAGCCATAATTAAGCCACTAGCTATTGGCAGACCTAGTTCTGCAACTAGATCAATAGCTTGTTGCATTATTCTTCGCCTTTGAAATTCTTACTAGATGATGCAGAACCAGCGTAAAGACCAAACCAAGCAGCTCCAGCTCCAACAATTATTGATATAAGACCTGATTGCTCAAGTGATGGTTCTGGTAGCTCCATAAACCACATTACTGAATAATACAGCAAGAAAATATACACACTAAGGAACATTCTAGGAAAAATGCGCCACGCATCTATGGCTTTGGCTAAATGAATCCATTTTTGATATGGATTTATGCCACGATCTACATGAGTAGAGCCTACCTCTACCTCAAGTTCTATCTTTTTTTTTACAACATCGTTGTTATCCAACAAATAACTCCAATGTCACTATCATGCTAAAACAATTTAGCTACACCAAGACTAGCTGCAAGGACTCCATATAAACCCCACAGCATCATTTCTATTCTTTTAAATTTTTCTCTGCCATCATTAAGGCTTTTTTCTATGTAATCATAGCGAATTGCACACTCTCTTTCATGCATTTCTATTCTATGAAGTGATTTCTGTTCTTCAGTCACTTTTTTTCTTTTTTACTTTAGTATATGCTTCATTTTCTGGCGTATCTGGGTCATCAGCAACAAATCTACCTTTTTTGGTTCTTGCTCTAACTGTTTCGTACTCAGAATCGTCTTTTACAAAGAAACTTTTTACCTTTTGCCACAATCTAAACATTTCTAATAATCTCCCCATATTTTTTTCTTAGTTCCGCCATAATATTCCACAGCATGACCTTCTTCTATTAACATTTTACAAATATCCTTGCCATCTTCTGTATAAGGAATGCCTAATATCCGACCATATTTACCTTTTCCTAGAGATTTTACTTTAAAATCACCAATACAAAGCTCTTTTAGCCTTTCTTTAGCAGCTAATCCTAGTTTTTTCTCTGCTAAATCTCTAGTTCTACTTTCTGGCGTATCAATTCCATGCAATCTAACACGCTGTTTGTGTAGTTTTACAGAAAAACCAAGATCAAGGCAACAATCAAAGGTGTCACCATCAACTATTCTTTCTAATGTAGCTTGATAAACAAAAGCATCAGGTGAATCACTCATTATTCAAAACTTCTTCAGCTTTTTCTTTTGTAGATTTAATTAATGAATTTTGAAAAACCTGTAAACTTGCATTAATTTGATCTAACTCAAACTGTAATCTGGCTTTTTTATTTCCTAAATCTTGAACCTGACGAGCAAAATATTTTTGCTCATCTGTCATATCAGATTCTTTTAGTTCTTTATCGTTTATGAAAACTACACTGCTTTTCTGATCCATCCGATCTCCTTAAAAGCTGATTTTGCTTTTTATCAAATCTTTCAGTTGATTAAATTTATCTTTATTAATAAATCGTAAAACGCTTGAGCCAACTATTATTATTATGAATAACCAAAATATAAAATCCATATGATCTCCTTACGATCCGATTGTTTTCTGTACTGACGTAGGTGTTACTTTTTTAGCAATTTGAGCATCTAATCCAGCTTTCATCTCTGTAACTTTATCAGAACCTAAAGCTGCTTCTACCCAGCTTTGTACGTCTGATTTTGCTACGCTTGCAAATGCTTTAAAGCTCGATAGATCAGAAGTATCTAAACCTTGCGTTCCGTAACTTGTAGCAGTTTGATAAGCACCTTCTGAGTCTTTGTTAGTATCATCAGTACCTGTTAGTCTCCAATGTACGTTATGAATTACGTCTGCCTTACTATCTTTTTTTGGGTATGTATCTACTATACTTGTATCCCATGTGTATGCTATTGCCATTTTCTATGCGTCCTCTAATGTTTTGATTCTAGCTTTCAAATCATCTATAATCACTTGTTGTTCTTGTATAGCTTTCAATAAGACTACATTTGTTTCAGCATAATTAATACCAAGTTTATTATCTCCATCTTTTTCTAAAACTTGTGGAAAGTCCTTTTCCCAATCTTGAGCTATGAAACCAATATGTTCTTTTTTCTTTTCATCTCCGACCCAGTTATATTTTGAAGTTCTATAAGTTTTTACTTTATCCAGTACGCTTCCAATATCTGTAATGTTTTCTTTTAGCGTTTCATCAGAAAGACCTGTCCACCCTGTATTTCCTGATGCCATATAAACTCCAGCCGAGGAATTGTTAAGAATATAAATAGTATTGTTTGTATCAACTTCAATTCTAAATGTAGCACCAGCAGATGCACCAGTATTTCTAAAATATTGATAAACAGAGTTTCCATGTAATTCTAATTGACTGCTAGTAGTTATACCGCTTGTCGTACCTACTAATAAGCCACCACCACTTCTTATGCGCGCCCTTTCTGATGGAGTAGCTGATCCGTCAGCAGAAGTTAAAAACCTTAAAGCACTTGGCATATCACTTGTACCATTAGTACCAGTTAATACTGCATCTATTTGTGCGCCTGTATAATATCCATTAGTATGATATCCAGTAAATCCTATTGCACCTAAGTAATCCCCATTAGCAGAATCAGTAGGGGAATCTAAAGTACCATCTGATGCCATAAACTTCAGCGCGGGGGCATGAGTGCCAGATTGACTTCTTGCTACATACGCTGCATTATTACCCACCCCAAGTGAAGTAACTCCATCTCCATCTCTGGCATCTAATTCTCTTAAAGGTGTGGCTGTATTAATACCTACTCTATCATTACCACCATCAACAAACAGCATATTAGCGTTGCCGTTTGATTCAACGCGGAAGTCTACGTCTTTTGAATCGTCATTAAATACAGTTGAATTAGCATTAATTGAAAATCTATCATCTAAGCTACCAGCTTTCATTGTAGACCATTTGTAATTTGCATCTTCACTACCATCAGTAGTAGTTTCAATCTGCGCTCTCATTTCAGAGTAAATTACATCTTGAGAATTATTATTTCTACCTTCCCATTGTATATTTCCTAATAAATCATTTCCAGCGGGTGAACCAGAGTTTCTATACATTCTAAGATTAGGACCAGAGTTTGCATCTGCATCTGTAGATATAAGTGAAAGAGTATCTAAGTTATCTGCTGTGGTAATTGTCGCTCCAGCAGAAGAAGTTATAGCTCCATCTACTTGAAGCGTAGAAGCCATATCAACCGCCCCATCAATGTCTACGACATCTAGGTTAGTTGTGCCGTCTACATCAATATCGCCAGCAACGGTCATCCCAGCAGCACCAACTAACTTTAAGTCGTCTGCTGAAGCATCCCACAACATATAGGCACTTGCAGTAGCACCGAAAAATTTAACGTCATAGCCAGTATCGTCTACACCAACCGTAATGGTGCCGTCTGCTTGAGTTGCGCCATCAATATCAACAGCATCTAGGTTGGTTGTGCCATCTACGTCTATATCGCCTGTAACTGTTAAATCGTCTTGTACTTTTAGGTCTACTGTAGAAAGACTGGCAAAAGCATCCACTACAGCTGCTCCACTTCCAGCACCGTCTAAATAAACTGCCTTGGTGTCGCCAGCGGGAATAGTTATATTTGCACCACTGCCTTGAGAAATAATTATGTTTTGAGAACCGCTTGTAGCATTTTCAATAAATTGCATCCTACATACTGTGTTTGGAGCAATAGTAATAGTACAAGCTGAATCTAATGTTCCTGTGTATTTAACATACATACTTCTTACAGGATCAGTAGCTCCATCAGCTATTGTGCTAGTGTGGGTATCTGCATTTGTTGTAATGCCTTCAGTTCCATAACCAAACGCTTCAGCAATAAGCTCTAAGTTTGTATTTGTTGTTGTACCCCACGTTCCACTACCATCTCCAGTAGCCATTTCGTTGAGTCTTAGGTCATTAACGTATGTGCTTGCCATATTTATTTCCTCTTTTTATGCCACTTCTTGCCAATCTGCTGTTTGTGATTCATCTATTGAATCATAACTTGGCGTTTGTGATTCATCAATAGTAGAATAACTTGCTGTCTGCGATTGGTCAATCTCTCCCCATATTAACACAGCACCAAGACTATTTGTAATAACTAAACTATCTGTAATTGTAACAGTAGCTTTCGCAACTGTTGATACAGTTCCTAAGCCACTTGAGATTGAAAAACTGGGTAAATTAATAACTTCATTTTCATAAATTGTGACAGAGCCAAGCGCAGAAGTAGTAACCAATGTAGGAGCTGTAACATTTGCTTCACAATCAAAAGTAAGTGTACCTAAACCGCTTGTAATGGCTAAAGTAGGAGCTGTAACATTTACTTCACAATCAAAAGTAAATGTACCTAAACCACTGGTAATTGCTAAAGTAGGAGCTGTAGCATTTGCTTCTGCATCTACTGTAAGTGCGCCTACACCACTGGTAATTGCTAATGTAGGTAAAGTAACTGGTAATGGTTCACCCCAAGTAAGTTGACCCCATGTACCTCTACCCCAACCTGTAATATTAGCCATGATTTAGAACCCCAATCATTAGGTCAACCCTGTTTTAGCGTTTTCTAATTTACTTTTAATGTCAGTCAAAATTTCTCTGACAGGTGGTGACATAAAATCCTCAGCTAACATAGCATCAATTTTTGCTATACTGTATTCTATATTTTCTAAGGAAGTCACATTATTTCCTTGCGACCACCAGATAAAGGTTTGTCAATACTATTTATAAAAGTTGACTTATTTTTATAATTATTTATAATATTACTAGGAGAAGTAATTATGTCAGGAAACTTGTATTTCAACTGGGATGGTGTTCCATCAGTGGTTGTTCGTGGTGAAAAACTAGCATCACTATGGTATATGCCATCTGGTGCTGAATCTTGGGAACCAGCTGATGCGCTGTTACTTGCAGAATGGGCAAAAGGTGGAAAACTATCTAAGCCTGATTTTGAAAAAGAATTTGGTGTCATAGGAAAAGATTTACCAGAATTTCCTAATACTTGACCACCATATCTGTATGTTTTGATATTCCCCAAATCAAGCCAACTACTGTCTATTAGTTTATCAGCTTCATTAAAGTGCTGTGTCATTCTTGTCATAGCATCATCTATATGAGGAACCATCTGGTCTGGAATTTTATTAAAACCGCCAAATTCTGTCAAAATAGTCCTTACATGGTCATAATCATCATGCGCAAGTTCAGCAGCTTTGTGCATTGGTAAAGTAGTTACACCTATCTCACCAATCATAGTTTGACCTGTATCTGGATCAGTGTATCTAATATTTATTTTTCTATCACGCATTCCAACCTGATTAACCTGATTACCAGAATCTATTACTTCATATTTTTTTCCTATAACATTAGCTACTTCATCAGATTCTTGCGCTGTGTTAACTATTATTCTGGTGCGAATTGGGTCAGTAGTTTGGTTTATATCGCCACCATATTTTTGCCATGACTTTTGATCTATACGAGATTTTCCTTTAATTTGACCAACTGGCTGACCTGTCTTTGGGTCAAGTCTTTTTGCAATTTCATCTAATTCTATATCACTACTTCTGCCAGCATAAATTAATTTACCTTCTCTTTCAGCAGTATCACCAGCTATAGACAATCTTGTTTCACCCGGATTACCTACAGTCCTGTGGTTCAAATCACCAGCAATTTTATTTATTTCATTCTGAAAATTAGGATTAACTCCTTTTGCTGTTTCAAACATTTCATCAGAATTTTTGAAATTCTGCACAGAATTGAATGCCTTTTGCACTTCTTTAAATTCTGCTTCTTTGCCTTCAGCCTTAAATATTCTTTCATCAACTGGTTGACCAGCTTTGAACTGTTGTGCTGGTGGTGGTGGTAATGCGAGCAAACCTTTTTTAAGTGATTTTGTACCCAGATGTTTAATAACATCGCCAACAAATGGAATAGCACCAAGGGCAGACAAGCCAGCGATGCCAGTGTTAATTAAACCAGATTTATAATCACCGCCAGAAAAATCCCTGTAAGCATCTCTGCCATACTTGGCAGTTTCTGCTGCATCTATTGCTATGCCTTGCGGTGTGAAGCCAAGACCAATCTGCGCTAATAGAGGAACTTCTTCTTCATAAGTTTCAACAGAACGATCTAACCAATCTCTGTCATCAAAAATATCTACATTGTTTAAAGATGCATTAGCCATACACCTGATTTTACTGTTTTTTAGACTATATGCAAACCTTGAACTTTTCTATCTAGGATTCTTCTTACTTTCCAAAAAGGAATTTCTTGATGATCTGGGAAATGAGCAATGATTTGTCTGTGTATTTTGGTAGGACCTAATCCTCTTTTACGCAATTTTTTAATAAATGTTAGTATCTTTTGTTCTTCTGGAACTGGCACAAGTTTCATTCTACGCTTGATACGATTGCCTTCCTTGAACTTTTCTTCTTGTTTGGTAAACCCAAATGGTGCGCTTCCACCCACTGCATAACCTTTTTCTGCCCAATGTAACTTACCTTCTGCAAATTTTTGTTTGATGCTACCATGCTCCATCTCTGCAAATGCTGATAAAAATATTAGCATTATCTTGTTTACCATCCCATTCATATCAAATTTGTTATGTAGTGATTTGCTATTTTTAGGTTTTGGATAAGATATTGGCATGTCACCAAACTGCTCACACAGATAGTAAGTCACACCAGTTTGTTCAAATATAGGTATCATTTTCGTTAGATCAGACATTGATCTGGATAAACGACACAATCTGGTTGAAACCAAAATATCATGTTCATCCATAGTGTCAGTCAATTCTCTGGAAGCTGGTCTTTCGTTTATTGGAACTGTGCCAGATACACCAGCATCCTCGAAAAAGTGATCTACTTCACGATTGAATTTGTTTTTTACAAACTCATTTATCAAAATCTTTTGTGTTTCTAGTGAGATACCATTTTTCGCCTGTTCAATAGTTGACACTCTGACATATGCGTAAATGTTATTGATTTGTTTTACTGGGTTCATGTTTTCTCCAAATTTTTTTGTCTTATTTTATTCGCTTTGTAACTTTTATATTTTTGTTTCAATATCTCTTTTGGTGTATTTCTTGCTAAAGAGCGATAAGCAACACCTATTACTTTTTCTGCATCTTCTACAATCATCTGGTTGTCGTGATGCCCATAACTGCTGTGACAATCCTGATATATTTTCGCTTTTTGTAAAACATTGTGAGGAACATGACAGGTGGAAACAGAATAATCTTCTACAGGATATGGGTCATTGTGTTTTTTTCCTTGCCCATAGTCCATTTTAAGCTGATCTCTTGACCATAATGCATTACAGTCACGACTACAGAACTTCCTTCTTTGTCCTTTCAACTGATCGCCACATTGTTTGCATATATATATTTTATGTTTCATTGCTTCATTATTAATTAAAAGGTGCGTTTTGTCACACAACTGCACCAAGGTTGCTCAATAGGACTTGTAGGAGAGCTTCTCAATGAGAAACCAATGAATCGCCCTTGTGACTAAATGTTCCATGTGAAACCTTACTTTTGCCAATCCATTCTGTTGTTTTCGATATACCATTGTGCGTAATCTTCTGCATCATAATCTACCGAAACACCAGTGAAATGCCTAGCCATAACTTCCATAAAATCTTCTGCTAGTTCTTTAAGTTCTTTAAAATTGAGATCAGTTCCTACACCATCAAAACTGGCAAACAGTTCTCCAGTATAAGAGTCCACATTTGTACTTTGTCTAATTTTATCTGGTAGTCGCATAGTTGCTCCTGTTAAGTTATTAATTTAATGGATATTAAAACATAATGTGTAAAAATGTGCAAATTTATATTAATTCATTTATTTCCTGTTCAGATAAACCTAGCATATCTAAAGCTCTCTCATACTTAGTGCGTAATCTTTTTTGTAATTTTTTATCTGTAATGTATTTGTTGCGTGATAAATTGTGTGATACATCTGCAATTTTAACTATGACAGCCATCTCATTCTCCATCACTCTGGGCAAATACTCATACAAGTAATTCTCACCTTTGCGTTTTGTTAGCGCATCTAAAGCATCAACAATATTTTGTTTGAAAAAGAAATTAATATCATCGCGTAATCCTTTTTCATCTTCAGTATCTTCAATCGCATCATGCAATAAACCAACAACATAATAATCTTGACCAAGATGTGCTACATCAGAAGCTACCTTGAGAACATGCAACATATAAGGATTGCCATTCTTATCTGTTTGCTTGCCATGAACTGTTTCAGCTAATGACCTAGCAATCTGACTCTCAAGGTTGTTTCTTCTGTCATTCATTAGTGACCCCATCCAAATGAAGTTTCTGATTTTTCTTCGCCACCCCAAGGAACAGCACTTGAGTAGCTGTTAAGGTTAAAGCCATACTCAGTCATTCTTTTCAACATTGGCTCACCTTTAGTGTGCTTTGGGTTAGGCATTACATAATCCACACCCCAATCAGTATGTCTGCTAATCATAGAGCCAATCTTTTGCAACATGAAACTCATCTTGCCTTTCTTGGCAACGATTTGGTAGAAGTCAATGTTGGTTTGGTCATAACCCCAACTTGAGTAGTAGATGTCACCAACCTTAGCGTTGTTTGCCATTTCTTGACCAGCTGATTCTCTTTTTGCTTTAGCTTCAGCTTTTCTCACAAAATGCTCTTTTCTGTCAGAGAAGAACTTGTCTATGTACTCTTGCATTCTTTCAGGACTTTTGAACCTGTAATGGAATACTGGTTTTTTAGTTTTACCATAAAACCCCATAGCAACAGGGTTGCCATCCATACTGTAAGTGTAAGCGACTGCATCGCCATTTTTTATTTCTTTAGAGTTTTTAGGAATGTAAAAACTTCGATCTAGTGGTCTGTTCATAATTTTTCTCCATTGAACATATTTTTAAAATATTTCCTCAGCTATGCCTAATGTTTCTGCTATCAGGAAAAACACAGCCAGTACAATTAAACTATTAAACACAATACCTAAAGCACAGCCAGCAATCCTGAGTGCGCTTTTGGCTAGACTAATACGAAAGTGTGTTTGTCTTGGGTCCTTACCTACTGGATTAGACATTAGCTTTCTCCTTATCAGAATCAGAATCCCAATTTCCAGAAAAGTCAGTTAAGATAACATACTCATTGACTTCTTCGCTTGCCAAATCGTTCAGGACAAGTGTGTAATAATTAAAGGCATTTAGGATTTTCGTAAACAATAAAACGCTGGCATAACCATCCATCCAATACATAAACAATCCTTTATCTTGAGTAAACACTTTTGGTTTATCGCTTAATTCTTCAAACCTATCTCTCTGGTCAAAATAAAAACTGCGTGTAGATGTATGGTAAAGTCCAAAAACATCATATATTTCAAAATTCAATGTTACTTGTTTAGACATTAGCTTTCTCCTGTGCTTCCATCATAATATCTCTAACTACTTCTCTGTCCATTGAATCTC
>Ga0208790_1001065_pt1 | contig 12346 bp, 13 predicted proteins | sample 10_taG_FD_184083 | JGI IMG/M metagenome (GOLD analysis project Ga0208790, IMG submission 184083) | Marine viral communities from the Subarctic Pacific Ocean - 10_ETSP_OMZ_AT15264 metaG (SPAdes) (version 2) | ecosystem: Environmental > Aquatic > Marine > Oceanic | place: Pacific Ocean | collected... | reverse complement strand
GGTGGTGGTTGTAGAGGAATCCGAGGGTGTCCACGAAGAAATACTTGAATGACTTCTTGCACATCTCCCTGTCCATCTTGAGGATGAAGTCCTTCATCTCCTCATTCTCGCTCATCCTCCACTCACCCTTGATTTACCACTGACATTGTTACCCTCCTCATCGGTTCCATCATTCGATGTTGCATTGAGATGTTCAATGAGTTGAGTAGTGTCTTTACCCTTGACACCGACTTTACCACCTGTGTATTGTGACAAGTCCATTTGAGTCGTTTTGGGGTCTGCTTGAAGTTCTCCAGTGAACCCTGCTCCTTGTAGGGCATCATGAGTTCCTCCAGTCACATCAGTGCCAGCAGTCGGGTCGGGTGGTTTGTATTCAGCATTGAACATTCTAGGATTGAAGCCGGGATAGCCTTGAGTATGAATGGGATTCTTCCCACCAGCCAAAGTAGCATTAGCGTCAGCCACAGACATTGGTGGATTCGCTGCTGCTCTATCTGCTCGCTTCGTTGCTATTCGTCTGTCTAAGGAGGGAGACGAAGGAATATTCGGAGGAGGTGCTGGAGCATTGAACATCGATGCATCGAAAGTCGGTTTGGCAACTGGTGAGTAAGACCCGAAAGCGTGGTCTCTCACCATACCCTCGCCGCCCTTGCTGCTATGTGGAGCAGCAGCGCCTTGTCCGTAGTTCGCCATTCCCTCTTGGCGCTGTCTCGCATCCGCCGCATTCTTCACTGCGACCTGCCCTTTACGACGTTCATCCCTCGCACCCCTCTTGACTCCGACCTCTGCACCAAGTCTCGTAGCATAGGGTTGAGCCATCTGCTGTCCAGTCCAAGCACCCATAGCACCAGCGCTAAGAGCACCCGCCTGACCACTGCTCGTAGCATCATACAATCTGTTAAAACCACCAAATGCTGCACCAAGCGCACCGCCAATCCCACCGAACTTAGCAGCGGCTCTCTGCGCACCCTGTTGTACTCGCCCCATCTGTTGAGGAGTGAAATTGGTGTCTCTCGCAGCGACATTTCGATTTAAGAAAGCATTGGGATTTTCTCCAAAGTGCCTTCCCATCGCATTACCAGCAGCCTCCTCCGCAGTCACAGAACCGGGTATACCCATCATTAGGCCACCTTGACCAGCGGGGCCAGCCATCATCATAGCGGGGTTATTTTGTTCCGCTTGCTTCCTCAATACGCCGACCCTGCCCATTCAAGCACCTCCAAAGGTTACCTTGACCTTCTTGACCGTCTCGTCAGAGTAGCCGTAGGTCTTCGTGATTCTATTCCAGTCACCTTTGGTGCTGAGTATGGTGCGGACATCGATGGGGGCTATCTCCATCTCCTTCGCCATGATGTTTACATCATCTATTGATTGTGGATTGAGACTCTTCTTAACTAACACGTCTTTCCTCGCATCTTCTAACTGCAAGGCTTCAACAGCCTTGACGAGCCTGTCCTTTGCCTCATGTGGATTATCAGAACTCTTCATGTATTGAGTGATGAACCTCTGATATGGGTCTCCGACTGACTGTTGGAATGACTGCATCTGCTGTTGGGCAATTTGTGGGTCAGAATGTATTGGTCTTCCCGCACCTTCCATGACTTCTCTCACCTTGTCCATCGGAGCATCTGCGAATTGCGCTCGCATCCTCTGCTCAGGCGTCATCTGCAATTGCTGCTGTCTATTCCAAGTCGGTCTCACCGCCACGTTACCACTAGGTGGTAGAGCAGCAGTAGCACCGAGTGCAGGGTGAGGTGCTGCTGCTGGAGCAGGTGCTGGAGCAGGTGCTGGAGCAGGTGCTGGAGCAGGTGCTGGAGGAGGTGCTGCTGCTGGAGGAGGTGCTGCGCCAGCGGGTGTAGTGGTTCTAGGCGTGCTGTCCATAGCGTTCTGCGCAACCGCCTTCGGGTCTGTTATGGTAATAGGCGCTGCATTGGCAGCGGGTTGGTAGTGCTCCATCATGTAGTCGGGAGCATCAGCGGTCTCGGGAGTGACTACCCCACCGATGAGATTCGTCTCAGTCATGGGCTTGATGTTCGCTATCTCCTCAGCGGTAGGGATTGCCCTTTTCGCATTCTGACTACCCATGCTCATCGAGACGGCGTGAGCCAGTTCCTCTATCACTTCCCTAATCGCTGGTGCGTTAGCGTGTGCCTCAGCGCTGTTGTCCAAGTTGAGTCCGTAGTCCATTATCTCCTCGGGAGTGAAACCGGACTCTCTGAAAGCAGAATGACCAGCCTCGTGGTTACCGGATGCCAAAGCCTTTGCCCATATTCTCGTGGCCTGTGCGTTCGTCCCGAGGGTTCTCCTCCCCCCTACCTTGAAATGGTTTTCACCGTGGTCAGAATGACTCAAGTATGGTTCTATCAGTTTGTCATCGCCACCGAAGAGGTGTTGCGAGAAAGCCTCGCCCAACTGATGGGACATGGTTCCAGTATTGTTCCTCCCGAACAACTGGGTCAATGCTGGATACTTCGCTAGTTCGTTGCTCAACTGCGATATCCCCTCGGGGTTGCTCATGAGCATCTTGAGGGGTATCTGCTGTCCATTGATGTTGAGACTGGATTTGAAGTGGTCGGGGTCGATGCTGTGGATAGTCTCGTGTATCGCCGTTCCCAAGAGAGACGTGTCGTGACCTGCTACACCCCATAGGTGATTGTTAGCCGAGCGAATCGTGTCACTCTTCCCCACGTTCTTGGTCTGCGGGAGGTAGTAAGTGAGAGGGAGGTGATGGATTACGTCCGAGGCTCTGATGTCCTTGAACATCTGCTCTTGCCCTATCCCGTGCGAGGCGAATCTCTCATTGTGATGGGAGGGTAGCATCGTTCCCGATTGAGTTCTCCCAGTATGCGCACTGTCTATGTGATGAGCACCGGGCATCATCTCACCGGGATTGGCGGGGTCGTTGATTCTCTGCAAGTGGTGCGGTCTGACACTAGGATACTTCACGAAGTCTAGGGAGGGTCTGCCCTTCGCATCCACCTCATGCTGATACCCGAAATGGGTCATGGCCTCCCCGAGTTGCTTGTGGAACGGATTGGTATATGCCTCCAAGAACCTACCATGTCTGTGTAATGGTGCATCCGTGTCGATGTTATGATGGCCGTTGGGTGTCGTTGTGATTAGCCTACCGTCTTGGGTGAAGTTGCTCCTACTGGTGTGGTTCACTCCCTTTTGGTAATCGGACATCACTATCTTGCGCCATGCCGGGTCATCGACTCCCGGCAATTGGTCGGGGGATTCCCCATTGTGCATCTCGATGGCCTTCTGTATGATTTCCTTAGAGGAGGCTTGGATACCCTGCTTCCTCAGTTCCTTCCCTACCTTGCGTATGATGCCATCAATGCCGTGGAGGTGCTCACCACCATGCTCATCATGAAAGACCACCTCACCGTGGTCACCGACGCTTGGTCGATTCGGGTCTACTCTCAACCTGCCGACACCGGGTATCCCCGTCTCCTCCTCATGCAACCCGCCCGTGTGCGCGAAGGCAGGTGCGTCGAATCCATCGGGGTTGAATGCCTCTTCGGGTGGGTATCTCTTGATTGGGAACATCCCGTCTACGAAACCGTAGTTCCCGTCGCCCTTGAGCAAGATTGACTTGAGGAGGTTGAAGATGACCGATGTCATGGGGTTCTGCCCCCTCTACCGACGATATGGCCAATCGGGTCTAATCCGAATGTCCTCGGCTCGTTCTTCGCGTCCTCCGTTGCGCCTTCGGGCCTCGTAGTCTGCTTAGGCCCATTCTCGGGATGCTTGGGTAGGTTGCTACCAGCACCTGAAGTGTCCTTCGTTCCTTTTCCCTTCTTCTTTGTCTCTTTTCTCTTCAATGCCCTACGAGCCTCATTCACGAGTTGTCGCAATTCTGCGGTATCGTAGTATGATAGTCCCCTCTTCTGTATGTCGCTACCTACCCCAACCTTACCCATCATCACCTGAGATGGGCCACCTTGTACTGAAGAAGTGGGTACTCTATTGGGTTGGAACATAGGACTTTGTTGTGCCATATTCTGAACAGCCACGCCTCTGCTTGCTTGTGGGATTGGTGGGGGGCTTGGCATACTCATCTGCGGTAATACTGGCGATTGAGGAGTCTGAGGTGGAATCAATGGTGGTGGTCTATGTGGTTTCAATGCTGGTCTGCGTGCTAATTGGGCTTCGCCCGGCATCATGCCCTGTAATTGACCTGCCCCGGTTCGACCCGCTTTGTATGAGCGAGCGCCGAATCGAGCGGGAGTAGAATGAACGACACGAATACCCCCAAGTCTCTGTCTACCCTCCTGTTGTCCCATGTATTGCCTGTATCTCCTCGGGTCTTTGGACATCGGTTGCTTCGTCTTGACGCCTCGGTGTGACATCTCGACTGCAAGATGAGCACGACCCAATCCGGTTTTCTTACCACTCTTGATGCCTCGCATCCGGGCTTTGGCTCTCCTTCCAGTGGCACTGGCTGGAGTCATGCCACCCGGTGGCTTCTCAAAAGCCCCGGTTGATGGTCTCCATTTCTTGGCACGCTCCTTCTTCGCCTTCTTCTCACGAACCGATACCTTACCCTTCTTCTTCTTCTTGGGACCACCGACGAAACCCTGCCTCTCGTCGCGCTTCAATAGTCTAACACCCACATTCATTGGCTCGCTCATGGCAAAGGTGTGTCCACCAGCAGCCCCCGGCCCTTTGGCTTGAGCAGCGAGGCTAGTGAGGAAGCCCATGTTTCCACTTGGGCCAGTTTGAGCGGATATGTCTCGCTCGCTATTGAGTTTGTCATCTTCCTCCTCTTCGTCATTATCATCTATCGATGGTGGTAAGTCATTTGGTTTCACCTTGATGTGTTTGAGGTTTTTCATCTCCCCTGCCCTTTCCTTCCTCTTCTGCTTCTTCCGCTCTAGCATCTCATCACGATGCTTGCCGTCCTCATGACCCGTCAACGTCTCCTCATCCGCATTGTTATGGCGGAACATATACGAGGATTCGCTTCTCGGATTGTAGATTCTAGTATCACTACGACCCATCATCCCACTGCTGGATTTGACGATGATTTTACTCATTCTTCCACCCCCGCGTACTTGTACGTCATATGCAAGACCAAATCTCCTAAGTCAGAATAGAATCGACTCATGCTCTCAGGTACCTTGAAGCATCTACCCATCCCATCACAATGCTCTCTGAAATCAAGACATAGACCCTGTAGTCTAGTTCTCATGGGAAAGACTTCCGCTGGGTCATCGGTCTCGTTCAAATCATGAATGTAATCGACTATCTGATTAAGGCTGTTCTCAGTGATGAGACTACCACCATGCTCATAGGCATAGTGCTTGAATCGATTACACACGTGTATTGAGTAGTCCATGAAAGCGGGGAACATGACATCATCCATATCACGACCCCTAGAGAAAGCACGATAGCCCGGATGGGAGATTTGCATCAAATCCACTACAGGTATGTTCTTCATCTCACTCACCAATGGTCTCTTGCAATTGCTCTTTGATTCTCTTCCAACTCTCGGGACTCTCCTTAGCGAGTTCCACTTGTAGGATGTTGATTGTCTGATTGACCTGTGTGCCCTCTCCCATAGTCCCCCATTGGTCTTGGAACTTGGTCAAGTCCTTGATTGACTCACGAACCTCCTTGTGAAGGGAGACAGCCTTTCTGACGAATCCCTCCTCATGAACGTCTCCCTCATCCATCAAATCGCTTAGTTTCCCATTCAACCTCTCGACGTTTGTTCTGAGGACGTTAATCTCATTCCCAACCGTGATAGCGACTTCAGTCGCCGCCGAACGTTGAACGAGCGGTTGGAAGTGATGCTTCATGTGATGATAGACGGTGCTTTCCTTGATTCCCAATTCCTCTGCTATGAACTCGGACTCAGCACCATTTGAGAAGAATCTCTCCTCAAACCCGCTCCTACTCTCATGAACGCAGATGACGCAGGATGGGTTTGCAGCCATGTGATATTGACCCATGTGATTACGATAGTGACGGTCAGCGGTATTGGCTCTCCACCCCATGTCCTTGTCTAGTTGTTTACACGACATCTCACCATTGGTTATGGCCTCCTCAAGCGTGTCTCTGTCATCGGTTTGACAGAACGCACAGGAGCGTTTCATAACTGGCTCTCGCTCAACCACGCAGAATGGCAACGGGGGGTAGTTAATCAGCATTGCTTATGCAAGCCGTGTTATTCGCTGGTATATTGTAGTCAAGAGTATAAACGCCGTAAAGAGTCCAATCATGTAGATGGACATCTCCATCTGAGTTATTTCGGTGTTCTTGAATACGAGTATTCCCATGAATATCAGAATAGCGCTGAGAAGTTGAACCATCACCATGTCAACCACGATTTCCCTCTTCGGAGAGAGCATATGCATCGACATATCTGCTATCTGTCGTGGGATGAGATTTGAGCCACCAATCATCTTAATCATCTCGATGTGAGCATTCCACGTAGGAATGACCCAGTGCCTTCTGCGGCAGAGGTCATCATACCGGGATTGGCCAAAGCGTTCTGCAATTGCGCTTGCATCATGCTATTACCAGCATTCTGCATGGTCTGTTGTTTGATTTGGTCCGCTTGTCCGATTATCTGACCTAGTTGGTTGTTGAGTTGCGTGACTTGGGCCATGATGTTCTCAGCGCTCATAGTCTGCATCTCTGCTGGTAGACTTGTTTGGTCTAGCATGAATACACCGTTATCCTCATCAAAGTTGTAAGATGCGTTCTTCACGATGTTCAAAACCGAGTAAGTCGTTATTGAACTCATTATGTCAAGGAGCGAGCCGAAAAGCGGGGATGCTAGGAATCTCTCTACCGGATACGAGTTATCCAGCATAGTCATCAGAATCTCAGTCTCGCTTGGAGGCATGATTGCTTGCTGGTTGTAGGGGTCTTGTCCCATAGCACCAGCAAACATAGAGTTCATCATACTCGGTTGTTGTTGCGGTGCACCATACCAATTAGATGGTGGCGCGGAATAACCAGTGTAACCACCACCTAAGCCGGTAGACGCAAAACCATTCGTCAGAGGTGCGCCTGATTGACTAAGATTAAGGCTCAGTCCGTTGTTTATCGGTTGTTGTCCAAACGTCATTGCGGAACCTCCTGTTGCAACTCCGATGGCAACGGAGTGGGTTGGATGCTTTGAGCCTGTTGATTGAGGACTTCTTGGAACGCCTGTGTCGGTTGGGCCATCTCAAGGAGTTCCTGTTGAAACATCCTCATGTCAAATGTGATGGTCGTTATGTCATTGTCACCAGTCACAGGATTACTATAATGCTGCATCGTGATGCCCTTAGTCTTACGAGCATCTACCGATATGTCTGCGAAGAAGGGTTCGTACTTGGTAATGAGAGGATGTGGTAGAGATGATGACCCAGCAACCGCCGCTACAGGGACACTGACTATGCTGACTCCCTTTCTGACCTTGTCTCTGAATCTATTCGGTCGCATTTCATCCTCCCTGTCTTGCTCTGCCTCCCACTTGCAGAGGAGATGATAGAGATGCAGATGCTCCGGGCAGTAGGTCGCTCGGAGTTTTCTCCCACTCGTAACACCTTCACGAGCGACGAAAGCCTCGGGTTCACCAGTAATCGGATTCTGCCAGTAGAGTTCCCAAAGCGATTTTCCCGTCTCATCATCGGTTATACGAGAGTATAGGTTGTCATGTTGTATCAAATCCATGACATTACAACCATCAACACAACATACCGAGGTGTCCTTGTTGTATCGATAATTGCTCCAAGCCCATCTTCTCGGGTCTAATAGAGAGCGCTTCGTAGGTCTGAGCAAACGATACGCTTGTTTGATGTCTTGCTTTCTCGCTTTGATTGGATTAGCATGACGAGATGGATAGAAGTTGACTTTGGGAACCTCGATGTTCCTCTCTATAGCCATTCTCTGCATCTGCTGTTGAGCAGCGGCTTGTTCCAAGAGCGCTCCATGAGTGAAACCGGGATTCCCCTGTTGGGAGAGTGCCATTATGGTAGCCTCATTGACTTGACCTAGATTCGGTTGCTGCTGACCCCAACCACTCATGACCATGCGCGTCACTCCTGTGGTGACACGGAGATGGTCATTCTATTATCTTCTGCCTTTAATGACCACTCAATCAAGTGTCCGGGTTTCAAATCGAATTGGCGAACTATCCACATGGGTATCGTGGTTCTGAGAGAGTTACTTTTACCTCCCGTTGATACTAGAACGGTAGTGGTATTGCCCCCTGCCATATACGACGCACCCCTACTACATTAAAAAAGGTCACTCATGTGGTCAATAATCTATCATATCAAGTAAGGACTGTTCCACATTCCATCCTATGCGCGTAGCCATGAAGTTTCTCTTAGTGGGTATCCCTGCTTTTTGCAGTCTGATTAGGTCATCACGAAAGGGGTCAAATATCTTGTGTTCACCTATTCTACCCTGTTGCCATAACTGAGCAGCCTTATTATCGAAGTATCTATCGGCCTTGTTTGCGATTAGCACTACGAGACGAGGGACATACTTCTTCCCCCTTCTCCAACTCCTGAAGTTCCTATACCTATATCGTCTGCTTATGATGGAGTCCACTAAGAATTTGAAGCCACCAATTTGGTCTATCGCTCCTTCATTGAAAGCCCTGTCATCGAACATGAAGATGACATACTCGCATTGTCTTGCTACCATGTCATCTATCCAAAGATTCCAAAATCTCTCCTCTCCTCCTATATCGGAGGAATGTATCACCCGTCTCTCACCTTCCCAACGCAATCGCTTTCTCGTTGGTTTAGGTAGGACGTATCTCGTTAGAAGTTTGAAGTGCTTCGTCCTCTCATGCTCGGGTATCTCTTCCATCTCACCGGGCGTGGTCATGTATTTGTCGAGGGTGGTCTTACCGACCATGCTGGCTCCATAGATACCAACCCTCCTCGGTTTCCAGTTATTGTAGAGTTGTTGTCCCCAAAGCGCAACGCCAACAAGGACACTGCCCCCTCCCGCAACCAAGAAGTATCAACTCACTTTGTCTATCAACCATTGACCTAAATCAGTAACCTTGCCATAAAACCACTCTACTGTTGCTCCCCAAAGGCTGTAATCGCTATTAGCCTCCATCGCTGATACACCTAGAGCAGCAGCAATAGAAATCAAAATAGTGCGAATCCAACCTACGCCCCATTCGTAAGTAGTGTCTACGGTATTAGCCAAATGCATCGCACGCATAGTCTCCTCAACGGAGTCATCTTGGATATTGCGAAATATACGCATCGGGGTTGGTATGAGTTGACCGGGTAGTACCATCAGTTATCGCCACGCCCGGACTTATATCTTAAATCCGGCGTTCCATCCTTCTTCAATGGGGCCGCGTCTACTCCTAGATTCATAGGTGCATCTGTGTTTGAATCATGACTCGGAACCAAACCGGGATTGAATGTATTATGATAGTCTCCGGGGATGCCAGCACCTATATTCGCACCATTGAATCCGGGTGAGATTCTCTCAGGGTTCTCCTGTAGCATCCTGAGTTCATTCTCCAACTGCATCTCCTGCACCCTCAGTTCCAAATCGGCCCTGCGGTTCTCAAAGCCGAACTGCTGCTGCTTGAATTGGTTCTGTCGCTGCCTCTGCATCTCGGCAATCTGAACCTTCTCCTTCATCCCTTGCTCAAAGAACATCTTGAACAGGTAGTAGGCAATCGTCTGTACGGCCAATGCTCCCATAGCATAGGTCATGCCATTCTGCCAAGACTCCCCATCACTCCCAGCAGGTAGCCAAAGACCCGAACTGAACACTCCTACTGCCACTCCAACCAATGCCGATTGAGACAGAATTAGCCCTGTCATTTTCATCTCATCTGTGTCGCTCATCTATGTGACCTCGCCTTTGCCCACGTGGGGGGTCATCTTAAGGATTGTCTGTCCGATATGTCTAATGTATTGTCTATACATAGTTAATTATATCTATATGTATAGAAGGATACTAGGAATAATCGGAATCATATTACTCGCCTCTCATTCTTCAACATCCGCCACGCTTGGTCGAAGGGGTTCATTCTCTCTCCCCCAAATATCGGTTTATATCATCCCAACGACCCTGCGTTGGCAGACCATACAGGGTCTGTGGTAGTTCCTCGACCAAACCCTCTTCGTCATCTTGTGCATAGTCGGCTACTCGCCTTGCCAACAAGGGGACATCCCCTTCATGAGAATCAACATCCTGTAGGATATTATCCACCACACCATGTCCTAACTCATGTTGCTGGGTTCTTCTCATTTGGTCGAAGGGGTCTTCTGCGTGTTGGTGGGAATCAGCCGCAAGAAGATTGACGATTCCCAGTCCGTCATTGTTCTTCAAATGCCTTCCTAAATCACCCATCTCGTCTTCTGGTATGAAAACAGGGGCTTGTTTGAATTGGGAGAGATTAGGGAATCGCCTAACGGCCTCCGGTAAGGCATCGGCTGTCGCATCCACGACACGCCTGTCCAGAGTCTTAGGGTCGTAATACTCATTGTCATAGAGATTGAGATGGTCTAACAAATCACCGCTTCCATACACCTCTGTGGGCGTAGTCCCGAAGTTCCTAGTGTAAAACGGGCTATCCAGTATGTTCCTCGCCTCTAAGTCGTCAATGTCCAAATCGGAGTCACCATAGACCCCTTTGAGCAAGGCCCAAGATTGGTCGAAGGGGTTCATCTTACCTTCACTCTCCGCAGGGTTCCTCGATTCTTGAAGTGCCTCGCTCGATTGGCGTGTGCGCTCTCAAGAGTGAGTTTACCTCCCTGCGTGTGACTGACATCGGCGCCGCCCTTACCGTATATCCCCCTCCTTCTTCGCTCCGCATTCAACTGCTCACGATACTTCACTCGCTTCGGGGACTGCTGATACTTCTTGTCATACTCCAACTTGTGCGCCCAAGCCTCGGGTGACTTGCGCTCCTTGAGCAACTGGAGGGCTATGTCCATTGGCTCCGCTCTCCGCACGAGCCTCCTACTTGCTACTAATCTCTTGAATGCTTTCTTGGAAAGGCCATGTGCGTTCACCACCTTATCGACTCTGAGGTTAGCAGCCTTGAATGGCTGAGGCGCGTGTGATAACTCCGAGCGGCGCAGCATCGCCGTCTCCAATCTCGGTTTGAGTTTGTTCTTGGGATGAGGTCTGACTACACCGACGATGGAATCACCATTGCTCTTCGCATAAGCCTCGTCCGGTTGCCTATGCCCATCGAGCAAATGGGTTCTGATTGCGATGTTCTTTGGTGCACCTAGATTGTAATTCCCCATCCTATCTACATATGGCTGCATCGCTTGGGTTATCCGCTCTCTGACTTCTTTCTCTTCGTCTTCGTTGACAGTCCTCTCCCTATCGGTGAGTCTCTCATGCGCATGGGTGCGGAAGAAGCCATCGGGCATGGGGACTGTCTCTACCGGCTCGGGTGTGAACTTCTCGTTTGAATGACTCTTCACATGGTCGATTTCCCTTTGTTCTAAGTTCGCATCCTCATCACCCGATTGGGAATAATTAGGGGGCCAATCATCGGGTCGGTCCAAATCCTTGAGGATAATCCATGCTCTCTCAAACTCCACCCTACCGTTGCTAAGTATGAAAACCTCCTCCGGTAAATTGTATTCCTTAAGCAACTGGAAGGCTATTTCCATTGGTTCTCCATGTTTGAAATTAAATGGTGGAACGGCATCGCTCCATTTGCTACTGCCCTTTCCTCTTCTATTGTATCCCAAATTTGGAACTCCAGCATCCTCTGCTGCTATTTCACGCGTCCTGCCACCTAGTGGGACAGTGACCAGTTTCTCAGGCGGTATGTTCTCGTCATGCTCGATGAAAGCCTCAGCAAGATTCTCATTTGCTTGATTGCTGTCTCTCCTATGCACTTTTCCATATCGGTCTATTGGCCCACGTATTCCCACTAACTTCTTAGGGTCATTGTGAGTGTATACGTTCTTGACATCGCCCATCGTCGGTCTTGTGGCCCAAGTACCGCTTTTGGCATCCTTCAAATCAACGAAGTTCTTCTGTCCATCGCTACTGTAGTAGTATCTCGCACCTGAAACCGGGTCTCTCTCCCACTCACTCTCTACTTCGGGATTCCAAGTCGGGTCATCATCAGCAGGTATGTTCTTAGGAATTTTTGCTGGTAAACGTGAATCCCCCTCCTCATAGCCGATATTAGAGGAACCTTGTTCTATGGGCACTCCTGCGGGTTCTTCGCCCTGCACACGAAGCGCTGTGACTGGCTCTACACCAGCCCAACCAGTCGTCTCGTCTAATGTGAGGTCGTGCTCGGGCAAGGTGGATTGTCGTGTGTTTCCCATAATCCTGAGTCTAGGCTCGTTCTCACCCTCATCTTCATAGAGGCTATCTACCG
>Ga0208790_1001052_pt1 | contig 12417 bp, 9 predicted proteins | sample 10_taG_FD_184083 | JGI IMG/M metagenome (GOLD analysis project Ga0208790, IMG submission 184083) | Marine viral communities from the Subarctic Pacific Ocean - 10_ETSP_OMZ_AT15264 metaG (SPAdes) (version 2) | ecosystem: Environmental > Aquatic > Marine > Oceanic | place: Pacific Ocean | collected... | reverse complement strand
CTAAGGCTAACTCTATGTGTACACAGATTACAAATGCTGCAAACGTAGATGCTTTAGCAGCTTTGTATGTATACAACGATGATGAAACACCAGTGAGACCTCTTGGTCAATTACCAACGGTAGGTTAATATGGTTGAGATACCAATGATAGTCTGGAATATGATAATAACATTGGTATTTGTACCAATCTTAAACAGCATCCGTGTTAATACTCAAGAGCTTAAAAGACTCGAAATACTTGTCAATAAGACAAGGGAAGAGATTGCGAAAGAGTACGTAACCAAGAATGAGTTAAGAAATGACATGGGTATTCTCATGGATAGGATAGATAAAATTGGTGAAAAGCTTGACAAACTCTTCGAAGTTAAGTAAAATAGGTATATAGGATTTAACAATGGCAAATAAAAGAAAGAACAGAAAAAGAAGTTTAGTTAAAAGAAAAGACTATACTCAAGGTGGTAGGGTTGGATATGCTGAAGGTGGTAGATTTGGGTCTTCAAAAGGAAATCCGTGGAAACTAGATGTATTTAAAAATCCTAAAGGAGTAAGAAATACGTTATATGAACCAACTAGAGAAGAACTCGGAGGTATTACTTCTAATCCTGTGGATTCTTTTTCAAGTGAAGATAATCGTCCACAAGTTTTAAGAGAAGAGGATAATCGAAATATTAAATTTGATATGAATATTCCCGGACTTCCCGGATATAATCCTGCTCTACCTACTAAAGCACCTAATGCTCCCGGAGGTCCGGGTTTTGATGGACCGGGAAATACCCCAGCTCCAACACCCGCACCAACACCAGCTCCAACACCTGCACCAACTCCTTCTCCAGAAGAACTTGCACTCAGACAATCTATTGACGATGCTGCTGCTGGTAAAGTTCCAACAGAGGCTACTATTCCAGACCCAGTTCTAGTTACAGAAGGAGACCCACAGAAAACTACCACAATGGATGCACCTACTACAGTTCAACAAAGAACTGCAGCAGGATTTTTACCAAAGGGCTATAGTTTTACTGCTCCTGAAGGGGGTATATATCCTTCTGTTATGCCTCCAGCAGGACAAAGATGGGCTTATGGTCCTAATGGCGAAAGGATTGCAGTAGATGCTACTACTCTTCAACCAGAACAAGTAACTACAGTAGACCAAACTGCACAAGCTCAAACACCAGAACAAATACAAGCTGCACAAATGGGAGCAACTACAGTTGGCACAGATGCACAAGTAGAAGCTGCAACAGGAGATGTATCAGACGATGCTATAGCACAAGCTGCAGGTGTTGAACGTGTACCAACAATTCAAGCTGCAGATGTAGAAATACCAGAAGGTGCTTTAACTGAAAGAGTTGTAGGTACGTTAAGTCCTGAAGCTCAATCAACTGCTGTAATGAACGTTGGTAGTTCTCTAGCAAGAGTTACAAGGGCTAAGAAACAACTAGCAAATGCTGGACTAAGTGATGCAGATATTACAGAGCTTGGTAACGACCCAGAAGCTTTAGAAGATAGACTAGCAGACTTTAGTGAAGCTGAAAGAGGTATTATTGAAGGATTGCCAGAAGAAGCTTTAGTATCTAATCAGATAGATAGCTTATTAAAAGGTATTGAAGAAGGTGAGATTCCTACATGGGCTAGACCTGCTGTAGCAGCAGTAGAGTCTGTATTAGCTCAACGTGGTATGTCAGCATCTACTGTAGGAAGAGATGCCTTGCTCAATGCTATTATACAATCAGCAATGCCTATTGCTCAGTCTAATGCTCAAGCTATACAAGCTAGTGTAAGTCAGCAAAAAACAATAGAAGCACAAGAAGCTGAAGCTAACGCAGCCAGAGGACAACAGACAGCATTAACAAATGCAAGTAATGTCTTCCAACTTAACATGGCTCAGTTTAGTGCTGACCAACAAACAGCACTGTCTAACAGTAAGTTTTTACAAACTGTAGGATTAACAGATGCTAGTATGGAACAACAAGGTATTATGCAAGATGCTGTAATGATGGCTCAAGCTAATCTAGCTGAAGCAGACTTTAATCAGCGTACCCAGATACAGAATGCTCAAGCTTTTTTACAAATGGATTTAACTAATCTAAGTAATGAACAGCAATCAAATGTATTAAGGTCTCAACAAACTCAGCAACGTTTGCTAAGTAATCAATCTGCTCAAAATGCTGCAGCTCAGTTTAATGCTACAAGTGAAAATCAAACTAATCAGTTTATGTCTAGTTTAAATGCACAGATAAATCAGTTTAATGCAGGTCAACAAAATGCTACAGCACAGTTTAATGCTACACAGTCTAACGCTGCTGCAGCTAGAGATGCACAAAGACAAGCTGATCTAAATAAGTTTAACACACAATTAGCAACACAAATAGAACAGTTTAATGCTAATCAAGACTTTGCAAGGAATCAATGGAACGCACAAAACGTTGCTGCTGTTGAAGCTTCTAACGTACAATGGAGAAGACAAATTAATACTGCTAATACTGCAATGCAGAATCAAATTAATGCACAAAATGCACAAAATGCTTTTGCAATGTCGCAAACTGCACAATCATTTTTGTGGCAAGAATTAAGAGATCAAGCTGATTATGACTTTAGAGTAAGTGAAAACACTTTAAATAGAATTTCGCAACTTGTAAATACTGCAGTTGCTTCTGACCCAAGTAAATATTCTACAGCTTTAACAAGTTTACAAAATTTAGTCGGTGCTATATCTGGAGATGTAGTACCTATATAAGGAGAAATATATAAAATGGGATTATTCAAATCAATTAAAAAAGCTTTTAAAAAAGTTGTTAAGGGTGTAAAAAAAGCAGTAAAGAGTGTTGTTAAAGGTGTTAAAAAAGTAGTTAAAAAAATAGGTTCTAGTAAAATACTTAAAGCGTTAGCCATTGCTGCTGCAGTCGTAGTAACGGGAGGTGCAGCATTAACTGCGTTTGGTGGAACAGGTACGTTAGCTTCTAGTACATTTGGACAATGGATGATGACTACAAGCCAAAATGTTTTAGGCGGTTCACTTTTTGGTACTGGTGGAGGTTTCTTAGCTAAAACAGGAAACTTTGTAACTAAAACACTAGCTAAACCTTTTGGTGCAGTTGGAGGAGCTATAGGTAGCACTGCAAGAGTGGGTGCTAATATCGTTCACGGAAAAGATTTATTGGCTGCTGGTCCGGGTGTGGGTGGTACAGCAACTACTCCGGGAGCTATTATTACAGCTCCAACACCTTTTAGTGCAGAAGCATTTAGTGGTCAATTAGCAGTAGCTGATACTGTTTCTTTTGACCCTACAGCAAATGCAGGTAAAGGAGGATACATAAACACAACTGTAGACCCTACAGACCCAACAAAAAATATAGTAACTCCTTTAACACCGGCTCAAGAAGCAAGTTTGCCTAATTCATACACAAGTAATATAGACAAGGTTACAGGAAAAACAAAATCTAGTTCAGGACTAAAGGTTGGAGATGCGGTAACTAGTTCTGCAATTGGAATGGGATTTGGTTTGACTGAAAGAGCTATTGCAAATAAATATTTTAGTGAAGACCCACGTAATCGGGCTGATTCGTTATTTGTAGAAGGTAAAAGTCCGTTAGACCCTATACGAGTTTATGCATCAGAAAATAATATAAACTTTGGAGATATATATAGTCATGGTACATATGGTACAGGTGACCCTGCTTATATGATGAACACCGCATTATTTAGTCAAGAAACTATAGGCTCTCCAACAGCTATCGGAGGAATGTCATAATGGCAAAAGTAAAAAGAAATCCTAATTTATCTGTTCATGGGACTGTTGGTGAAGCTGCTCAAGCTGCAGTATTAGATGGTTTAGATGCAGGATTTACTATAGATGAAATAGTTGGAAAAGATACTCCAAAGATAAGAGCAGAATCTGAATTTAGTCAAGAAAATTTAGATGAGTTAGTTAGATTAAAATCTCAAGGTTCAGCTATACCCGGACAATCTTTAGTTAATAACCCTGACACACCCTATCCTTGGGAAACCCCACCTGACATTACAAATCCAAGAGAAGCATTAGATAATCTTGTAGAGGATATACTACAACCAGAAGTTATAAAAAATATGGTTTCTGCGTTAGCTGGAGGAATGCCAGTTGGAGATATAGCTATGGCAATTTTATATAGTAAATTTGTTGATGGAATTATAAGTGTAGATTTACTGCTTTTGTTAGCTGAACCAGTTATGTATTTAATAATGGCTGTTGGTGAAGAAGCTAATATTAAATATAATATCGAAGGAGATGATTTAGATGAGTTTGATGAAGAAGATAACCTAGAAGAACCAGATTTAAATCCTATAGAAAAAATTAAAAAAGAAACACTGAGTAAACCAATAAATCAAAATTCAGTTCCCCAAAACTTATTAGATAAAATTCAAGAACAAGGACCTGAAATTAGAAGTATGTTAAGCAGAGGAGACGAATAATGGCAAGAGTTCCAGTAGACGAATTTTATAATGTTCAAAGAAATATTTTAGATAGAGTAGGTACAGATTCTGTAGATAGTGACCAATTAAAAGGTATTGCAGCTTTATTTGGTATAGATGTTTTTAAAAGACTTATAAAAAGAAAAGAAGATGTTTTAGATGATAATATTGAAGCAATTGAACAAGAAGGAATTATTCGAAACGGAAGAAATAATGTCTTATGGGAAAAAAGAAATAAAGTATTAGAAGATGATATACTAATTAAAAAAGACGCTTTAAAATTTTTTGATGCAGATGCAGAATCTGTTTTTAATAATCCTACTACACATGAAAAGTCAGAATATAAAAAAGATAATCCAGATTGGATTTTTAATCCACAAGAATTTGCAGACGAAACAAGCCCAATGTACAAAGTAAAAGAAAAATGGAAACAAGATTATATTAATCAAGTTTTACTTCCGCAACACAACAACAAATATAATCAAATAAATCAAGACATTTTAACTTTTGATGAGTACAATGCAGATAATAGAGAAGTTACAAAACATGCTATAGAGTATGCAAAACGACCAAGTGAAAGAAGTTTATTAAGACAATGGAATTTATTTGGTAGAAAAAGAACTGCTAAATTAAAATCAGACTATGAGAAAGCACGTGAAGATGCTGAAACAATTAGGCTTGAAAGAGAAGGTTACCTTTTACATAATAATCGTTCATTAGTTTCTATAGACCCTAAAACAGGAGACACTTATGGTTCTACTTTAGAAGGTACTAAAAGATATGGGAAAAATTTTATTGTTAAGCCTTTGAGTGGATTAACTAAAGAATTATATGAAACAGGTGAAATCTATAATGAATTTGAATTTAAAAATACAGATAATTATAAAGCATTATCAGTTCAAGGAAAAGCAGTTGCTTTAAGCATGTTTAAAAATAATGAAAACTATAAAGATAAAAATAATTCATATGAACTTTCAAATATTTTTTCAAGTGTAGCACTTTCAGAAGAAGAATTTTCAAAAATGACAAGGTTTGAATTTTTAAAATATAACGACCCTGATTTTAAAAAAGACAAGCCTAAACGAAACAAAGGTGAGACAAGAGAGCAATATGAAGCAAGGGATGATTTTATAGATTGGAAAGCTAGTGTTGATGAAGCTTATGGTGAAGACAAACCAAAATACATACGAGCAAGAGAAAAAGCTGGTTATGATATGACTATGTCTGACGAAATGAATTTAGCTATAGAAGATAATTTAGATTATTTTGTAGAGTTAAGAGCTGAAAAAAGAAAATTAGATAATAATGAAATTACTGAAGAAGAATATAATAAAACAGTTAAATCATTTAAAGAAAAAACTATAAGTAATTTAATTAAAAAAGAATTAGGAGCAACCGATGATAAACAAGAATTTATAAACAGTGTAGCTAGTAGAAGGACAGGTGATTTTTTTAACACATTAAAAACTGAACAAGGACAAGAATTAATGGATGAATGGTTTACTAATTATAACAGGAGAAGGGTAGACAGTGGTCGATTACCTGAAGCACCTTCTAATAAACTATCTTTATATTCTGCTCATATGACCAAAATAATTCAAGATGAGACAGCTTTTTTAACTAATTTTTTAATAATTGATGAAGTTGGAAATATTGGTTATGATGAAAGTATGTTACCTGACCCTGAATTTATTATTGACCCAAGTTTAGTAGACTAAGGAAAGTAGATGTCTAAAGATATCAACGATTTACGAAAAAATATATATCAGAATAATCCTAATGATTTTTTATTAGGTTTAACTGATGAAGAATTACTAATAGAATTATATTATACTGATAATCCTAATTATAGTAAAACATCTGAACAAATTAAAAGTAAATATAAAACATATGATGATTGGTCAAATTCTTTTGCCCCATCTACGAAATCTGCAAAAGATTTAAAAAAAGAAAAAGAATTAAAAGAAAGTCCTTACAATACTAAATTTGTCAAAAACATTTCTGATGCATATAAAAAAGCTGGTTCTCCAAAATTTTCTGTAAGTCCATTTGATGCTAGTGCTAAATATTTTTCAGAATTTTTAAAATTAAAAAATTCTCAGCAGCCTTCTATTTTAGAAGGTATAGCTATGGATACACAAAATGTTGTAGGAACGGGATTAGATTTTTTAACTTTAGGAAAAGCAAGAGGACCAGTAGGACAAACTGTAGCAGACTTAGGAACATTGTCTAAAGAAATGTTTGTTGGTGCTAATAAGTTACAAACAGTTAGAGTACCTACTCCGGGTAAATCAAAAAAAGAATTTAAATACACAGAGGGAGTACCCCAAAAAACTTTAGCAGGAAATATTGCTAGAGGTGCTGGTGGTTATCTTATTCCTTTTACAGGAGCTTTAAAAGCTATAAAAACCGGTACACAAGCTACAAAGGTTGGAACAAAACTTTTTCAAAGCAAACCTAAGATTACAAATACTTTGCAACTTTATGGGGCTGTAGCAACTACAGACCAGCTAGTCCTTTCTCCTGAACACGCTTTTATGGGTAGAGTATTAGGTAACTATGTAGGTAAAGATAAGGATAAATTAAAAACAGTATTAAATTATGTAACTGCAAGTCCAGATAAAACTGAAGGAGAAAATAGAGTTGCATTATTATTTGACAGTGTATTTGTAACAGGTGCTATTGGTGGAGCACTAGTTATAGGTGGAAAGATTTTTAGAAGTGGTAAGGAAATGTTTCAATATTTTAAAAATATAAAAAATAACGGAACTAAAGAACAAAAAAATCAAGCTGTAAAAATTATAGAAGATGCTAGTCAAAATAATCCTAACTCAAAACCAAAAACAGAAACATTTTTAGATGATATAGAAATACAAGAAACTAAATTTAATGCTAAACTCGATTTAGGTACAAGTTGGCAGTTTAGTGAAAATAAATTTAAAAGAAGTATTGGTTCTGTTTTTAATATATTTACAAAGTCTAGAGGTACGTTTAGTCCTAAAGGATTTTTTACTTTAAATATGAATAAAAATGCTGCGATTGCAACTTCAAGTCGTGGGTTTCAAATTAAAAATGAAATAGACTCTATAGCTAAAAAATTAATTAAAGATGGTAAATATACTGCAGATGAATTAGATGAAATTATAACTGTTTATTTAACCCAACCAAATAAAGATATAACTAAACTAGTACAAAAAGTTTTTACAAAAGAAGAATTTGATGCGTTTATTAAACAAAAAGGCAAACAGTCTAGGTTTACTCCAGATGATTTGCCTATAGAATTAAAAGAGTTGGTAGGAGAAGCTAGGGGTCACATAGATGATTTAAGTAAAATACTTATAGGTTCTGATTACATTACACCAGAATTAAAAAAAGAAATTATAGAAAATTATGGTGCGTATTTAAGACAGTCTTATAAAAAATTTACAAATCCTAATTACAAACCTAGTCAAGAAGTTTTTGATGAAGCTGTAGTTTTCATATCAAAACAATTAAAAAATTCTTCTAAACATAAAAATAAAAGTGATAAAGTTTTAGAAGAAATGGCAACAGCTCAAGTTAATATTATTTTAAAAACTGCAAGATTTAGTGATGATTTATTTAGTTTTATAGATAATGTTAAGGCTGGAAAAACTGGTGATGTAGTTTTTGCTGAACGACAGAAAATTGCTAAAGAAATACAAAATTTATTAGGAATAGAAACACAAGCCAGTAGTAGAATTTTTAATTCAATGACTGATTTAAGTCAGTTTATTAGTAGACAACAAACATCTTTTGATTTAAAACAACTAGGATATAATAAATATTTTTTTGATGATGCTAGAGGTATTTTTGATACTCAAATAAATGGAAAACAATATGGTGCTTTAGATGGTATGTTTACTACTAAAGAAATGTCAAATAATTTTCTTAAACCTTTATCACAAAAAGAAGATTTTAAAAGTAGTATTTTAAAATATATATTTACCGTAAAAGGTTTTGCTCAAGCTACAAAAACTGTAGGCAACAACATTACTCATATTAGAAACTTTGAAAGTAGTGGACTAATAGTTTTAAGTAATGGAATAAATCCTGTATCTAAAATAACTTATGATGCTATAAAAACTACATGGAGCACACTTAAACCAACAGATAATAAAGCTATAAATGATTTATATAATGAATATTTAAGATTAGGTATAACAAATCAAAATGCTAGATATGGTGATATTAAAAGATTAATTAACGATGCTAATAAACAAGGAACTTATAATTTTTTTGATACGTTAGCTTCTAAATCCGGAATAAAATATTTAGCAAAAAAAACTGAACAAGCTTACATTGCTGAAGATGATATATGGAAAATAGTTGTTTATGAAAACGAATTAGCAACTTTAAAAAAAGCTTATCCTAACAGAGCAAAATCAGATTTAGAATCTTTAAAACGTTTAGCTGCTAACAAAACTAGAAACACTATGCCTACATATGATATGGTTCCCAGTGGATTTAAAATGTTAAGATACACTCCTTGGGGTAATTATTTTTCTTTTCACGCTGAAAGATTTAGAAATACTTTTCATACTTATAAAATAGCTGTCGATGAAATTAAAAGTGGTAATCCTATTTTAAAAGAAAGAGGGTACAAAAGATTGGGAGCACAAATAACTGTTGGACAAACAGGTACTTTAATGGTATCGGGTTCAAGTATGTACCATACAGGAGTAACAAACGAAGAAGATACTCACATTAAAAATTTATTTAAAAGAAGTTATAATGGTAATAATTTTTTATATGATATTCAAGATAGTTCAGGTAAATTATTATTTGCCGACCCTAAATATACTGACCCTAATGCTCCTATAAATGATGTTATCTTGGCTCCAATTCTTAAATATTTAAATGACGATAATATGACTCAATCTGAGTTTGATGAAAAACTTTTTACTGCTTTTAGAGAATCATTGGTAAACTTTACTAGTCCGTTTTTTGACCCTACAATATTTTATGATGCAGTAGTTGATGTAACATCTAGAAACGGTCAAACAAAAGGACCTGACGGAGAATTGTATCGTATAAAGGGATGGGATACTAGCACAGATAATATTGAAACTAAATTTAATAATTTTCTGTTAGCAATTAATCATGTTGCTAAAGATGCTTTTATGCCTGTAGTTTTTGATAATATTGCAAATACTATAGAAATAAATACCGAGCAGCCAGATAAATATGGAGTTGTAAAAGATAAAGATTTAAATAAATTTAAAAATCTTACTGGTATTAATTATCAGCCTATAGACGATACTACTATATTAAAAAGAGTATCTCAGAAGGCTAGAAGTTTTAACTTTGATGTACGAGGAGGAGCAAACCCAACCATGTACGCAAATATAAATGAGCCAAACATAACTATTGCTCAAATTAAACATGATTATGTAAAAGCAAATCGAAAATATTATTTAATGTTTACAGATTTGAAAAGAACAGTTAATAGTGCTAAAAGATTGACAGAAATTAATCCTGACAGATATGGTGTAACTGTTGAAAACATTGAAGATACATTAAAAGAAACTAACATAAGCGAAGAAATAATTAATAATTTAATATTATCAGACAGACGAGATAAATTTGTTCCTTTAAAATTTTCAGATGAACAAATGGATAAACTTATAAAAATGAATCCTACGATTAGTAAGTCTCAGTTAAGAGCTGAATTAAATAAACTAAGATTTGAATTTTTAGGACTCCCTTTATTAGACGTAAGAGAAGATTATACTGAAAGTCAAAAAAAATCTTTAGATATTTTATATGAAAAAAAACAATATTTTGAAGGTGGAGAAGTTCAAAACGAATACCCTGTACAGTTTGTAAATAAAGACCCAAAAGATAGAGAGAGTGAGTATTTGGGTGGTGCAAGTTACCAAGAACAAATGAATAGGTTAGGGTTTGATAAGGGTGGTCGTACTGACGAATATAAAGAAAAATTAAATGAACTAGAAAATTATATTGCACAAAATCGTTTAGTTTTTAAAGAAGCTCAAATGAGTTCTTTAAGTGGAGAAGGCTATAGAGACCCTCGTTTTATTAAGACAACTGGAAATAAATTAATTGATAAGTATGGTATGAATCCTTTTCCGGCAGAAGGTAGTGGTAAAATATTATCTACAAAAGAACTAGGTATGAAAGGAGAAGATTCTTTAATAAACCCTTCTCAAAAAGGAACTTTTAACCCAGAAACAGATGTAATACAATACAAAGATATAACAGGAATACTTCCTTCACACACTCCTGAAAGAACACAGATACATGAAATTGTACATAGAGCAGCTCATAGAAGTGGGTGGTTAGATAATTTTTATAATGATGAAGAATTAAAAAAAATAGCTCCTAAAGTAACTGGTGCTAGAGGTAGACAATTAACACATTTAATTAATGAAGCTTTAGCTCACTCTTATGACCATACTCTTACTAATAAAAAAATCGATTCTGAAGAACTAAAAGAACAAATTAGATTCAGAGTTTCTAAATTTAATATAAGAGATGATTATAAAGACAGAGTGACAGAAGAAGTTTTCAATAGTTTACCAGCATTACAAGAAAACTTTGAACAATACTTAAAAGATAAAAAGGAAAGTAAATGAACATAGAACAATGCAAAGCTGAAATCAAACGACACGAGGGCGAAGTCTTAGAGATTTATATGGATAGTTTAGGTTATAAAACTCTAGGAGTTGGTCATCTATGTCAACCTAACGACCCGGAATACAATTGGGAGGTTGGTACACCTGTATCACAAGAAGTGGTAGATAGATACTATATGATAGACTTTGATAGACACTATGCAGAAGCTATACACGTGTTTGGAGATAAGGAAGGATTTAATAACTTACCTGAACCTATACAACGTGTGTTAGTCAACATGTGTTTTAACTTAGGTGGTACAAGACTTTCAAAGTTTCGTAACATGTTACAAGCTTGTAGAGAACATAACTGGTATGAAATGGCTAGACAAATGCAAGACAGTAGATGGTACGGACAAGTAGGTAGACGTAGCTGGGAGTTACAGCAGGTTGTAATGGGGCAGGTATAATGCTCCTATATACTGAGAAACAATTAAACACAGCCTATAATATCTATAGGATGCATCAGATTGGACAAGGTTTAGGCTTTATGCAATTAGAAAACTTTAGAAAACTTTACGAAGAACTTATGGAGGAAGCTTTCGATGTTCCCATTTGAGATTATAACCATGCTTGGTTCTACTTTAATTAGTAGTATGCTAAGTCTGTGGTCACAAAGATTAAAAGCTAAACAAAAAGAACAAGAGCTTTTAATTACTCGTGGTAAGTTTCAATTAGAAGCAATTGAATCTGCAAGGAACGTAGATAATGTAGGGTTTCAATGGACAAGACGTATCATTGCCTTATCATCTATCTTTGCAATTGTTATACTACCTAAACTGGTAGCAGTTTATTATCCTGATGTTGATGTTACAGTAGGTTACACATTATTTCAACCGGGCTTTTTATTCTTTACCGATGGTAGAGAAGTATTTGAGTGGATAACCTTTAAAGGCTTGGTAATAACACAACTAGATACAAACCTTGTATCAGCAATTATAGGCATGTACTTTGGTGGCAGCTTAGTTAAAAAATAGGATAAGAAAATGAGTAATGGAGGGTACCCACCTCATGGTGGTTTTAGTGGGGACATGGATAGGAACGAGGTCGAGATTGATCTACAAAAATTCATGGCTTTGCTTCAAGAGAAGTCAGAACTAAAAGAACGTATAAGAGAACTAGAAGATATTAAGAATGATAACCCTTATCAAAAACTTATCTTTGTTGCTCAAGCTGTAGATAGCTGGAGAATTATACCTCGTGCTTTTTTAAGTGTTTATATGTATTTATTATACTATACCACTTTTTGGTTCATGGGATTAGAAGACCCTACCATGCAACAATCAGGGTTAATATCAGTCGTAGTGGGGGCAGG
>Ga0208790_1001047_pt1 | contig 12464 bp, 15 predicted proteins | sample 10_taG_FD_184083 | JGI IMG/M metagenome (GOLD analysis project Ga0208790, IMG submission 184083) | Marine viral communities from the Subarctic Pacific Ocean - 10_ETSP_OMZ_AT15264 metaG (SPAdes) (version 2) | ecosystem: Environmental > Aquatic > Marine > Oceanic | place: Pacific Ocean | collected... | reverse complement strand
ATTGGATATGATGAAAGCTCGCCGCTTAGTAGCTCAAGCTCTACTCAAAACAGCAAGAAGATGGCGATCTACAATCAGTTCTCCCAGCTTCTTTTGGGCTATAACCAAAACAGTGGCAAGGTAGAGGTATTCGAAAGCGATTTGGATATCACTGATGACAGTCGCCAGATGAGAGAATGTATCTTTATCTCATTTTCTCGATTGCTCACCAAAGATCAGATCAAGAAGGGATCCTTTAGCATCCAGCTTGGATCTGGATCTTGGAACAACGCGTTTGAACAAAACGACAATTCTAGTACATTTGCTCAGGGTGGGATTATAACCTTGCAAGATTTATCAGCTTCGACAGACGGCACAGGCATCGGCCAATCTGTGGGTGGTGAATATGGTGTATTATATGACACCACCGGCTCAATAAGCAACCACGTCACCAGCGCATCATATGGGGTTGTGTTCTATCAGGCCGGGATTGTTGTTTTAACAGCATCAATCTTTGATGCGCGAGCTATTGGCGTTGGAAGCAATCGCCCAAGCAACTACGGCGGTCTGGCTGATTTTGCCTCGGGCTCAAGTTATAATACCGGCGCCATGGACGTATACCAAACATTTGTGTCTGCCTCCATTTCCGGCGCCGCCGACGCAGTAAGACACAGAATTTATAACATCTCTTACAACAACACCACCGAGATCAACTCTACGATTTACTTCTGCAGAATGCCGGTCAACAAGTTTAACTATAGTTCTAATCCGACGTATACCACGGGAAGCAAGATGGTTATCAAGAATATTGCCTCAGATCTTCCAGTCACGTATGTTACGACGATTGGTCTATATAGCGCGAACAACACCCTACTGGCAACAGCGAAGCTCTCAGAGCCGCTAAGAAAGGATCCAACAAACGAGATTACGCTAAGAGTCAGATTGGATTACTAAAATGTCCCTTAGAAAGTTTGGGCCAAATGATGTTATATTGAACACCATGCGGACTTATCCGCCGGCGAAGTTCTTTATCTATGCTGGGAACGTGTACTACAATAGTTCCCCACACTTATCTGGAACCAGATCTGATAATCTATTATCAGTTACTGGCGGCGGCATCAGCTTATACGAATATAATGTTGATCGCGGAACCGATCTGATATATCCGTTCATTACAAAAGATTCAGCCGGCGCAAGTTTCCGCACGGCCGGCAAGGTTTCCTATACTAATGAGTTTCAATATGGAGACAGGATAAATGGGAGCTATCCGCTAACTGCCTCAATCTCAAGAAAATATTGGGCATCACCTGGCGCCCGACAGGAGGGCTCCGACACGAGCCTGCCGGCCGACGCCGATGGCGCCACATTCAATGCCGCACCAGTTAACCGTCATTTTTATGCTTTAAAAAATAGACTGGACTGGTATGGATTTATGAGCGATCACTACAAAATAACATCTGACATTGGGGACGGCTGGGACAAGAATACCGATCCAATGGGCCTAATATCGATTCCGTCAATCTTCTACGGCTCGACAATACGGAAAGGTTCAGTGTCGCTAAAGTGGTATGTCACAGGAACACTAGCCGCAGAAGTTAGAGATATAAAGCGCAATGGCGAACTGCATCAAGTATCGGGCACAGCCGAAGCACTAGCTGAGGGCGAAAACAAGGTCGCCGGCGTTGTGATGTACAATGAAGGGTTCATTCTTCTTACGGGCTCTTGGGGCCTTAGCACGACAACTATGCAACTGGTCCCGGACGCTGTTGCGCAGACTCCTAGCTGGCTTCATTTTGGCGTAGGCGCCCACGACGGGGGAAATTATACCGCGACATCGTTTGCCTCCGCTTCTTTTGAGCTTAATTTTGAAGGGCGGACCGACATACAAGTGTATACAATGTTTGCAAAAGCAGGAAAGGGCGAAGTTAATTATTCAAATAATCCAACATTTTTGCAATATAGCCAAAGCCTCCTAAGAACCACCGGTACCCGCGTATACGAGGAATGGCCAAATAGAAAGATCAAGAATACAGTAAGCTCAAGTTATCCCGGATATTCAGCGCCCTTTAAGCGACAAGTGTTCATCTCTAGAGTTGCAATCTATGATAAACAAAAGAACCTAATTGGAATCGCAACGTTAGCAGATCCGGTCTTAAAACAAGAAGATGACGATTACACATTTAAAATTAAGCTGGACATATAATGAAACCAATAACTATAATCGCGCCAAGACTTCTAAAGGCGCTCTCAGTGGTGATAGATATAGCTGCGATCACCTTATATCCTTTTATAGTTTCTCGTGAAGAAATGAGCGAAGATGTATTACAACATGAAACAATACATATTGCTCAACAAAAAGAACTTTTTGTGTTATTCTTTTATTTGTTGTATGGGTGGGATTATCTCAAAGGCTTAATCAAATATAAAGAAAAAGAAAAGGCCTATTATCAAATAAGATTCGAACAAGAAGCATATGCATATATGTTCGAAGACGGATATTTAGAGAACCGCCCAAAATACAACTGGCTACAATATAAGGTGTAAAATGATTCTTGGAATAGATGTCTCAACCAGCATAACTGGCTTTGCTGTCGTTGGCGATGGTCAGCTGCTGCATCATAGCATGATTGATTTGCGTAAGCACAAAGGAGTCTTTGCCAAAGCAGGGGCCCTCAGAGAACATATCACAGATTTTTTCGAAAACTATCAACTCGATCAGGACCATGATGGGTGGGGGAAATCCAAGTTCCCAATCGAACACATCTATATCGAACAGCCGTTCACATTCTTTAATTCGGGGGGCTCTTCTGCGAAGACGATGGCAATACTGCAAAGGTTTAATGGCATCGTTTCTTGGCTTGTTTACGAACTCTTCGAGATTGAGCCAGAATACATTTTAGCAACGCAAGCGCGGAAGACGGCAGGCATTCGGGTCCCAAGGGGTCAGAAGGCAAAAGAAGTGGTATTAAAGCACCTTCTTGACACCGAGCCGGCCTTCCACATAGAGTACACAAAGCACGGCAACCCGGTAGCCGGCTCATATGATAAGGCTGACGCCATTGTGGTAGCAAAAGCCGGATATATTGTGGAGCAGCAAAAAGAGGATACGATCGCGCCTATATAGTTTATGGGCGACGATGAACAACATTCCAGCCATAATATTGAAGTTGGAGACATCGTTCGAGAGTCATCACTCATAATTCCGCCGGACAGAAAGTCATGGACTGGGCTTGTTGTGTACATAGATAAAATGGTTTATGAGCTTCACTCCCACTTGGGACCCTTTGAAGATCTTGTTGCGATTCACTGGTTCCAGGCCGGCTATGTAGAGTCATTGCCGGCATCCGTCATTCGCCTCGTGCAGAAGGCAAAGAAAAACTCTTGACTATCATCGATGGATGAGTTATAGTATAACAGTGAACAAGAAAGAAGCGCTAAAGGTACTGCATGAAGTTATTGGAGACCACCGCCAAACCAGCAAAAACGAGCATTATTTCAAATGTCCTGCGTGCAATCACCACAAGTATAAGCTCGCTGTTAATCTGGATAAAGATGCTTTTCATTGCTGGATTTGTGATTATCGCGGTCGTAGTATTAGGCGCCTTATTAGGCGTTTTGGTTCGTTTGTCCAACTACAGAAATGGGACGGATTTACGGACCGAACCGATCTTGAAAGATTTGCTGATCTCTTTATGGAACCAGTCCGTAGAGAAGACAAGACAAAAGTGGAACTCCCAGAAGAGTTCACAAGCCTCTGCTCAGAAAACATCCCAGCAACAGGGATCTACGCCCTCCGCTATTTGGAAAAAAGAGGAATAGCAAAAGCGGATATCCTTAAGTGGAAAATTGGCTACTGCTTTAGCGGAGAATACCGCAACAGAATTATTGTGCCCTCTTTCGACGATGAGGGCGATTGTAGCTACTTTATCGCGAGATCCTATACTGGGGACTCCTATAAGTATAAAAACCCACCAGCGTCCAAGGATATAGTGTTTAATGAGCTATTTATTAATTGGAACGAAGACTTAGTATTAGTCGAAGGAGTATTTGATGCATTGGTCGCAGGAAATGCTATTCCCATTTTGGGCTCAACACTTAGATCGAACTCCGATCTTGTCCGCAAAATTGTCCTCAACGACACACCCATTTACATCGCCCTTGACCCAGACGCGAGAAAGAAAGAGAACAGGATCATTCAAACGCTTCTTAGATATGATATTGAATTGTATAAGATAGACGTATCAGATTATGAAGATGTGGGTTCGATGCCAAAGAAAGTATTCCAGGATAGAAAGAATAACGCAACCTTTATCGATAGAGATAACTATTTACTGTTGAATTTGTTATCAGCAGTATAAGGGGATCTTATGAAAATCACAACAGCAAGACTAAAAGAGATCATCAAAGAAGAGATTGACTCCTCGCTGGAGGACTTAGAAGCGCGCATGGCCGCAATGGATACTCGCCGCGATGACGACACCAAGAAAGTCAAACACCGCGGCGCCAGAGACGAGTTAAATGAAATAGCCCGAACTCTACAGCAGATGTTTGATTTGTCGAATGCTGTGGCGCAGAAGAAGTCGGAGCACTTTCAGAACACAACTGTTTATGGGTTGTCAATACGAGAGCAGCCGGCCCTGAAGGAATTGGCTGATATCACTAGAGAGTATGCTAAACACGTAAAAGACGCAGAAGCAGAACCAATGAGCGAAGGTCGAGGATCTGAGTATTCCGAAAACTTAAGATATACAAATGATCGAGTCGACCATATAATTAAGAAGGTTAATGAACTTTCGGATGAGATAGTGCACGGCTCTACTCGGGGAGGCCCGTACCAGAGAATGCCGGTTGACATGTACATAGACGGCTTCGACAACTACGACGAACCCCGAAAAGTGCTCAGAGACCAAGCAGAAAAATTGCGATTCGCGATTAAATATGGCCTGGACCACCCTGTCCCACAAGCAATCAGAGACAGGCTTTCAAATGAGGTCAAGTCAGGGTTCCTTAGCAAAATGCGGGGCATAAAGGATTAGATAGTATGAAAATAACAGAGGCAAAACTTAGGCAGATTGTCTTAGAAGAGCTGCAGTTGCACCTTCTTGACATATACATTGCCGAAGAGCTTGATCGAATGTTTGAAGAAGAGAAAGAGGACGATGATGATGTTTCCGCATGGAAAAAGAGCCAGAAGGGAGCCTGGGCCAACACTGTTAAAAAAGCCGCGCTGCCCGCCCTGGCCATTGGTCTTGGTGTCGGCGGGTTAAAATATGCCACAGACGATCATGCCGACACTCGCGCTACAGCCCGTGACGCGGCAGTAGCCCAGAATGTGGCAGCCGCCTCAACTGATGAAGCTCAATTAGAAAAGTTTGCAAAGCAATTAAATAATCAATATGCATTTCGATGGGGGAAGGGAGAAAACTCCGTTGTGTATGCGCCCGGCACAAAAGGAAAGGTTACAGTCTTGCCGCCCAGTTATAGCATAGCCGTTAAGGCCTTGCAAGATAAAAAAATGAACGCCGAAAGAATGGAGCAGGGACTTCGCCCAATAGAGCGTTATGGAGAGATCGATCTAGACAATCTTAGGGATGATGAGCGGACTTATTCGGGTGATTATGAACAAAATATCGACAGCTTCTTTAAAACTCACAAGGACGACTTCGTCAATGCGATGAACGTTGTTCGTGCTCACGATGAATTGAATGTGGTGCCCGGCAGCGGCCGCGAACAAATGATAATAATGGTTGATCCAAACAAGATCGATGGAGATTACTACTTGCCAGAACTGGGAATGACCGCGGCAGATTTTTACAAATCTCAATATGGAGGCTTTATGGGTTCCGGAGAGATCGAAGCTCTTGAGCAGCCTGACGAAGAGATGGTGGTGACTCCTGATGATGATAGTGAAAAATTAGATCAAGGCTTGATTGATGCCACAAACAAAAGAGCACAACAATATCAAAAACGAAGCATGAAAGAAAGCAAGGTCACTTGGAAAAACTATAAAAATCGAAAGAAAATGCTTGCATAGTCAACAGCAACGTGGTATATTAATACATGAGGGCGAAAATGTATTTTATTGTAGACACGTTTGTGAAAGTTGTATGTTTTGAGATTGGTGTGTGTTTTAGCATGTTTGTCTTGCCGATGATAATGCATTCATGTTTTGGAGCGCCCTATATTAATTAACCGGAGGGCATGTGAAGTTTGCTCATATTAGCGATACTCACATTAAAAATTTAAAATATCATTACGAGTATCGAGCAATCTTCTCGCAGCTATACGAAAAGCTGCGAGAAGAAAAAGTCGATTATATCGTTCATTGTGGAGATGTTGCGCACACCAAGACGCAAATCTCCCCAGAATATGTGGAGCTTTGCGCGCAATTTTTTGAGAATCTTGCGAACATCGCGCCAACATATGTGATTTTAGGTAATCATGACGGCAACTTAAAGAACAGCAGCCGTCAAGATGCCTTGACACCAATTTTTAATGCACTTGACAACTCGAATCTTCATCTACTAAAAGAGTCGGGCGAAACCAATATCGATGATAAGTTTTGTTTGAACGTTCTTTCCGTATTTGATCGTGAAAATTGGATCAAACCGACTAATTCAGATAGAATCAACGTCGCTCTTTATCATGGATCAATCAGTAACTGTAAGACAGATATTGGCTGGGTCATGCTGAATGGCGAAGACACGATGGAGATTTTTGATGGATTTGATTTTGCCATGCTTGGTGATATTCATCGTCGTCAGATCCTTGACAAGGCTGGTCGTATTTGGTATGCCGGGAGCACTGTACAACAGAACCATGGGGAGACCAACGACAAGGGTATTCTTATTTGGGATATTCAATCAAAGGACGATTGGGACGTCGAGCCGTTTGTGTTCAAGAATCCGAAGCCGTTCATTACGTTGGAACTCACGCCGAAAGGCCGCATGCCCAAGGGAGCGAATGTCCCGGAGGGCGCGCGCCTTCGTATCGTAAGTCACAATAATCTGCCGCTTAATATTATGAAGCGCGCCATCGATATTGCGAAGCACCGGTTTAAGCCGGAAGTGGTGACCTTTCTTAATCGTGCCGCAGGCCAGCGCGGCGATGTGACAGAACTTACTGACACACTAAAGACCGAGAACCTTAGAGATATTAATATCCAAGAAGAGTTAATAGACGAATACCTTAAAGATTTCCAGGTCGATGGCTCCACCATGGAAAAGGTGTACGAACTTAACCGCAAATACAAGAAAGTGGTCGAAGACAATGACGACATTTCTCGTAATGTGAATTGGAAATTAACCAGCTTTGAATTTGACAACCTATTTAATTATGGAGAAGGAAACAGTGTCACCTTTGACGATCTTAATGGGATTACAGGGATCTTTGGGAAGAACTATTCTGGGAAGAGTAGTATTGTTGATGCTGTGCTTTGGACTCTTTTTAATACAACCTCGAAAAATGAGCGTAAGAATCTCAATGTTATTAACCAGAATAAAGAATCGTGTCGAGGGAAGCTGACGATTGATGTGGGACACCTAACCTATACCATTGAAAGAACAGCAGAGAAATATATCAAGCGCCTCAAGGGCGAAGAGACCCTGGAGGCCAAAACTGATCTTAACTTCGAAGTTTATGATCAGGCTTCCGGAGATACCATATCTTTGAATGGCTTAAGCCGGCCCCTGACGGATACCAACATTCGCCGCCATTTCGGCGCTAGCGAAGATTTTCTCATATCATCCATGGCATCACAACATGGTGCCCTGTCATTTATTGATGAGGGTTCAACACGACGTAAAGAAATCATTGCGAAGTTTCTTGACTTGGAGATTTTTGAAAAGAAGTTCAAGCTTGCAAAAGAAGATAGCACCGATCTTAAGGGCGCCCTAAAGCGCCTTGAAGCGCGCGATTATGATGAAGAGATAGGAGAAGCCGCATCTGGCTTGGAGGACAAAAAGAAAGAGCTGGAAGATCACAAGCAGGAGTGCGATCATCTAAAGGCTGAGATCGACCAAATAGCGCAGACATGTGAAAATCTACGCAACAGCATCGATGCTATCCCAGAAGAAGTAATTAACGTTGTTGATACCAAACGAGAGATCAGAAAGAAGCAGATTCAGATTGCATCTTTGGAAAGCGAGAACAAGCAATATGCTGTTGATTTGAGTGTCAAGCGAGGCTTGTCCGAAAAGATAGAGAATTATTTAAATAAAATAAATATTGAAATCCTGACAGAACAACAGCACGTAATCGATGACTTGTCCACACAAAAGAATGAACAAGAAAACTCACTAACCAGTCTGTTGCAGGAACTGGAAGATATCGAACGTAAAGCTGTGCTTCTAGAGGGCATTCCGTGTGGAACTGAATATCCACAATGTAAGTTCATTCGAGACGCAAATGTTGCGGTTGCCAACTTGCCGCACGTAGAAGAGAAACGAGAACATTCAGAGACAAGCATCAGTACAATAGGCAAAAAGATACAGAGCCTTCGTCCAGATTTTGTGGCAGATCAAATTGGCAAGCACACAAAGATTATCGGCAGAAGAACAAATTTAGCAAACGAGATAGCCGACTTTAATTTGTCTATGGAAAAGAACCAAGCTTCAATCGAGCGCTTGGGCTATGAGTTAAAAGACCTAGAAAACAAAAGAAAGACATATGAAGAGAACAAGGAAGCTATTGAAAACTTTGAAGAATTTACAACAGAGCTTGATGCCTGTAACGCCAAGCTAGAAAAAGCAGAGGCCCAACATGATCTTTGCCAAGAACAGACGCTTGAACTCTACAGAGACGTTGGATCGCTGGAACAAAAGGTGGAGAGCGTCCAAGAACAGAAACAAGAATACGTAGACTTACAGGAGGAATATTCAGCTTATGATCTTTATATGCGTTGTATGCACACATCTGGTATTGCTTACGATATTATTAAACGAAAGCTCCCAGTCATCAACCAAGAGATCGCGAAGGTTCTCGCGAATATTGTAGATTTTGAAATCTTTTTTGAGGATTCTGGAAAGAAATTTGACATCTTTATTAAACATCCTCGACATGAGCCCCGACCCATTGAAATGGCCTCTGGAGCGGAGAAAACATTGTGTGCAATGGCACTTCGTTTGGCTCTTTTGAGCGTCTCGTCACTACCTAAGAGCGACTTATTTATCCTCGATGAACCCGGCACCGCACTCGACGAAGAAAATATGGAGGGTTTTATCCGCATCTTGGAACTAATTAAGGTGTATTTCAAGAACGTTTTGTTGATCTCGCACCTTGATTCGCTCAAAGACTGTGTTGACATGCAAATTGTGATTGAGAAAAAATCAGGATACGCAAGAGTTAATCAATAGGAGATTCACAATGAAAGTAACCAAGACAGAACTTAAGAGAATTATCAAAGAAGAGCTTGAGGCAGCTTTGAATGAAATCGAACCCCCGAGTATGATGACATCACTTGCTCGTAGTGCAGGGGCTGCCCTAGGAGTAGGAGGGGTCCGTGAAAAAAGAGCCATCGAAGGCCTCATGGGCTCAGTCATCGGCTACTACGATGAACTCGTCGGGTACGTAATCACAGATCGCAATGAAGTGACGGGCAACCATACACGCCCCGGTACTCAAAGACGAATCGCCGAGGTGCAGAAATGGTATGAGGAACTTCAGCAGGCCGTGTCAAAAGCAGGAGGTATAGAAAAGATGCCGGAGAACTTCAGGAGCGCACTGAATTGGATCGGCAACGCAGTCGGAGACATTCCGGTGAACTTGAAAAACATCGAAGGCCATGGCGCAAAGAATTTCAGAGCTAATAACGACCAACTCATGAGGGCGGAAAAGGCCATTGGCACGTCGGCGATGTACGAACGCCGTACGCGTGCCCAAAGAAGGAAATAGAAAAATTTCTAAAGGAAAGTAAACAATGTCAGAAGAAAACGACGATAAAAACGAATTTGATTTTTTGCCTCCCGCAGAACCACCACCCTCCTTTACACAGGAGAAAGACAGTTATCACGAAGAAGTAGAAGCTGCCGATTTCGGCATGGTAGAAGACTTTGGTCTCCAGATGGAATACTCTGACGAAGACCTTCTTCCCGAGAACACCGCCCCCTCTTCGTTGAACATTGGCTTTGTTGGCGTCGGCGGCGGAGGCAACAAGATGGCCAATGCCTTTATTGAGCTTGGCTTTAACAAAACACTGCTTGTTAACTCAACAGGCAAGGATATTCCGAAGAATGTTGAAGAGGACCACGTTGTCCTTATCCCCGATAGCGATGGCATCGGCAAGAACGTAGAGTACGGCAAAGAGGTTCTAACCCAGAACGGCGCCATCGTTGAAGATGCTCTGCGTATTAAGCTAGGCAAGGTCGATTGGCTTGTTGTCCTGGCTGGTGGTGGTGGTGGAACCGGATCATCGGTGACCGCACTGCACCCTGTTTTTGAAAGATACATGAAGTCTGTTCAATCGGCTGGAAAGGTAGTCTATATTGTCTCATGGCCAACGGCCCAAGAGAATCTCAACCCTACCATCGCTAAGAACGCTTTAACTCTTATGAATGATGTGGCACCACATCCTCACATCGTGCTCGACAACGAGCGCGCCACACGCTTACTTCGCGGCAGAATCGGCATGCTTGGCATGTATCCGGTCGCCAACACGCAATTTGCTAAGTCACTTGCCCAAGTGTTAAAACTCTCCACCGAGGATTCACCGATCCAATCTTTTGATAGTAAAGATCTGGAAACATGCTTGGGCAATGACGGTCGAGCCTTCTTAGGCTCAACTATGATAAAAGATCCAAATACTGGAAAGCTTGGATCGGTGATCCTTCACAACTGCATGAATCGTTCTGCATGCCCTCCACCCAAGGGTAAGGCTGCTGCGGGCTCGTTGGTGCTGGTTGTGTCAGAAGAGATGGTGGCTGATCCAAAGGTCAGCAAGAATATTGAGTCGGCAATCGCTTATGTCGGCGGTCGATGCGAGACACTTTTCTCTGGCGTTTACGTCCGAAAGAATGTGCCCGGATTGATTGCGATACTAAGTATGAATGGATTAACAACATGAAAAAACTATTTGAAAATTGGCGAAAGCATTTAAACGAAACATACGAACCAGATCCTCGTCTAACTCGCGGCCTGGAAAAATCTATGGCTGCTGGAGAAGCAGATAGGACTCCCGAAGAGATCATGCGCGAAGAGGTGCAAGATATCGCTTCTAAGTTTGGAGTAGATGCATCGGTGGAGATCGCCGATGATGGGCGCGCTGTTATTGTAGTTCATCTCCCAGATGGTGAAACCGTAACCTATAATGATTCGGACGAAATGTACGATGCGCTATCAAAAGAAGAATACTAAGTATGAATGGATTAGCAACATAGGAGATCACAAATGAAAATCACAAAATCACAACTTAAACAGATCATTAAAGAAGAGATTGAAGAAATTAGCGAAGTAGAACAACTAAACGAAAATCCTGCCGCCGTTCTCGCTGCCATAGCAAAGTATGGACCCATGATCATGCAGGTGGTTGATATAATAAAGAACAATCCAGAGATTGTTGAAACCCTTAAGGGTTTAATTGGCGGAGCCACCCCCGCCGCCGGTGGTACCGCAGACACTACACCAGATCTTTCACCGGCTTCGGAATAAAGAATAATATAAAATGAAAATCACCAAACAACAACTTAAACAGATCATCAAAGAAGAGCTTGAATCATCGGCCGGCCATATCAATGAGTTGGCGATTGGCGGCGTGGCTTCTGCTCTCGGCGCTGTAGCCGGCCGCCGCGACCCACCCACAGAGGATACACCGGACTCTGAAATCCAACATCAAGCCGAGGACTTCTTCACAAATTTAGTTATAACTGATAAAGTAGTGGCAGTCTTAGTAAACAATATCGCTATCTCCGACTTGAAATTAATCATGAGTAAGATTCCCAAGATTGACACCGCAGATCAAGAAGATGTTTTCACCGAAGAAAACAACCCATGGAAGATCTGCACTAAATCTGTTGGGCGAGAAGATAAAGAGAAATATGAGAGATGCGTTAAGAGCGTAAAGAAACAAAACGGAGGTAAAAAATGATGGCAACAACAAAAGCATTCGTTGACACATGGCTAGCAAAACTAACATCGCGCAAATTGATGGTCTGGTTAACCGCCACGGGGCTGACGTTTACAGGACACGTCACCAGCGAGGATTGGGTAATCATTTCAGCGATCTATATCGGAGGCCAAACGATTATCGACGGCATCGCTAGGTTGCGAGGATACAATGATTAAGAAGCAAATATTAGAATTTGCTCTTAAAAACTGGAAAGCAATACTGATCGTATTGCTTCTTCTGGTTGTGGTGTTGAAGACTCGCTACGACTATCACTTGATGGAGAATGCATACCAAGCACGCATTGATTCAACAGAGGCCCAAATTCGGGGTTTAAAGGATATTCACGAAAAAGAATTGCACGAAAAGCAGCTTTTGATGGATGATT
>Ga0208790_1001046_pt1 | contig 12465 bp, 12 predicted proteins | sample 10_taG_FD_184083 | JGI IMG/M metagenome (GOLD analysis project Ga0208790, IMG submission 184083) | Marine viral communities from the Subarctic Pacific Ocean - 10_ETSP_OMZ_AT15264 metaG (SPAdes) (version 2) | ecosystem: Environmental > Aquatic > Marine > Oceanic | place: Pacific Ocean | collected... | reverse complement strand
TGAGGGCAGGTGGCAAGTGTGAGAGACATGTCGTCACGAGCATCTCCGGTGTTTTCCTTTTCTGCAGCTATATATGCACCTTCAAATGACCCTCCGGGCTCAGATGAGTTTGGGGTATAAAAACTCAGCTTTGGTCCCATTCCTATGGTTGTATTTACACCAGCAGTTATCGTATCCGGCACCTCTAATCGTAAAACCTCTAGAGGATCTGAACCGTCTGTTGCCGCTCGGGTCATGACGGCTGCGAGGCTGCCCCGTGGTGGTGTAGAGCTTGAAACGTATAGCGTTCCTGAGACATTAAGGGCACTCCCAAAGTAAGCATTGCCCCCAACTTCCAAAGTTCCAGAACCAGAAACAGTTCCTACAACTTCTAAAGTCTTCGACGGCGAGACGGTACCAATGCCTACGTTAGACGCTGATAAATTTAAGATGGCGGATCCGGCTGGACGAAATGCCATTGTATCCATTCCAAAGTCAATGTACGTAGCTGCTCCAGCCCGATCATCCTCGTAATATATGTCTCCGCGCCTAACCGATCCTGTTGTCCATTTATATGACATTTATTCTCCTCCGTATTTCTTCTCGTCTGAAAGAGACGGTGCCTCATTCTGCTGTACACTGCCGTCTATACCATAAATAGTCTGTTCTCCATCATCGTAGGTAATAATTGTTCCATTTGTTGGATGAGAACTAACATGAATCTTAATAAAGTCATCAAAGTTATCAAAAAAGGCGATAGATCCCCTCGGTGCAGGAGTGAGCCAATGGATGACAGTATGTCCTGTTGCGAACCGGCATCCTTCAATAATTATTCCCTCCCCCGATACGCCGGTTTCATCCTTTTGTCGGCACACGGTAAAGGTTCTTATACCTTCGGGGGCGCGCTGCGATGGGCGTTTAGGCTTTAAATCCTGAGGTTCAGCGGAGGAGACCTCTGTAGGAGTTGGTTCGTCGGTTATCATTTTTTATCCTCTAATTTCTGGAGATACTGGGGGTAATTATTCAGGACAAGCTCTAAAATGCCTTTTTTTACCCATAGTTTTCGCCACTCAAAACTATCTTCCGATGTCATAGTGTTACATAAAATTTCAAAAATAGTTTGATATTCGTCGTTTACGAACAAAACGGTCTCATTTATGAGCAAACAAGTCTTCGCTAAACACAAATCAATTAAATCGCCATGTAGTTTTATTTCTCCATGGGGAACATTCTCAATCACCTCTTGATAGCCCACCGGCAGTTCCATCAAGGGTTCGAAAAATGCCTCGCTATCGTTCGGGGGGGTATTAATATTTGCGTCATACCAATTATATTGCGGATTTAAAAAAGGACTTCCTATTAATACATCGCCGACGCGTAACATAGTATTACTCTTGCAAAAGCGAATTCCATCGCACCGACGTAATGGGAACCACAAAAACAATATCTTCAAGAACATCAACGCCAAACTCAGTATACCCGACATCTAAGGCTAATACATATCCCATGAGCTTGCCGCTTCCTGAAAAAACGCCCGCCCCCGATGAGCCCGACCATGCGTATGATTTGATGTATATAAAATCACCTCCCATGTATCCCACCACTCTGCCATCAATAGTAAGGGGTCCGGTGCCGTTTGGAAAACCCGTGTAGTAAACGGGCGTCATAATGGCAAAGTCTTGTTTTCTTTTTGCTAAGTCGTGAGGAATTTTAAGGGGAGTACATGTGGAGAGTTTTTCAATTTCAATAATGGCATAGTCGATGCGCGGATCCCGGGCGATGTATTTTACACACCCGACAAACTCGTCTGCCGCCTCAATTCGCGTCAACTCGCACGGGCCCTGGATGCCGTGATTAACCGTTAGCACAAAGTATCGTCCATAAGCTGTGAGGTATGTGCCTGTGGCGGATGAGAAGACTTGCTGATCCTCTGAGAGTGACATCACTCGTACCACGCTCGAGCGCGACTTTCTAACCGTCTGGCGTACGCTAGTGGTTAAATTTTTATCAACATTTCTAACATCTGTGATTTCACCAATTGAAGGTACCTTCGCTGACTCATAGACGCTATAAATGGCCCCTAAACCTATACCTACACCCACTGTAAATGATAATATTGCAATTGTAATAAGTTTAAGGATTTTCTTCATATAATATCTCTATGCTTGGCGTTGATAACTTATAAATACTGGCACCTCTTCTAATCCTGCTCTTTTGGCAAACCAAACTATGTCTTCATTTCCGGTTATTTTTATTCTCCCATTTTTTCCAAGTGCCACATAAACGGGTGATTGGGGACCGTTAGCAATAAAATGTTGATACATACCATCAAACGCATCGGCGGGCGCCCGAAACTCTCGAGAAATATACGGTAATAGTTCTTTTATAGGCAGCATAAGGGTGTAGCGCATGTCTCGTGTATTCACAGCCACATCATAAGCCATCACACTCCCTTGAACCCAGTCATCCAAAGCATCTTCTAGGCTGCTTCGCGGCGTTTCCATTTTTTGTCGCATTGCTCGTTGAGGAGCAGCCGCTTCTGGGCCCCCACCAAAAGATTCACGTACTGTTCTAATGGTGCCTTTCACGTTAATACGATGAATGGGGCTTAAGCGGAGAATTTTTAACCCTTTAATTTTCATCAGGCCTGGAATTAAAACCTCATCGCGGTAGCGTACTCGACCTTCGGTGCCTAATAGTTCAAACTTTACTTCCATTGTCATAAACGTTTGTTGGGGGGTTTCACGTACTGTGTCCCCCAACGACCGTACAATGGTGATACTAGGGATCCCACGCATCTCGGTTTGCGTCTCTTGAACCTCTCCCCCTCGATCTTTATCGAGAGCGCACATTATCTGAACCTTATAAATTCTCAAGTCGTAAGTGGGATCGGATTCTTGCAAAAGATTCTCGACTCTTCCTATCTGATCTTCAATGCTTTCTGCTTGAACTGGTTCACCCAAGGTTCCCCGAATAGGTGTTCCCTGTCGCACACCGCTATACCCCTTGATAGCACCACTGTGAGCTTTTCGTGTTTCCATCTCCCACCTAACGTACTGATCCCAGCCCCATCCTTGGCCCGGGCTGCTGTATGCTCGAGTTACTAGCGGCTTTCCGAGGTCAACGTCGCCTATGCCCTTGTCTCGCCACGTCTGCACTTCGAGTTGTGCTATCCGCATCTGGTCCCTCCGAATGGGCTTGAGGAAGTAGTGGATCGCCACATATTTTTCAATCTCGTCCATTTCCCCCCAGCGGTTTTCGACCCAGTCCAAGAGAAGGATTACCTTTTCTGCATTGGGACGATCACCCGAGTTTGCCGCTTCTTGGTACTGCGTTCGGATGGCGCGCCCTAGGCTGCGCAACTCATCGCCGCCAAGCACATAGTCGCGGTTCATTTCCCCTTCTTCATTAATGAATTCAACTATGTGGAGGTTTATCACTTCTTCTGCGGCGGTGCGAACCAGCTTAGGGTTGTCGTCTAAAAACTTCATAAAGCCTTTGACACGTTCTATCTCTTCAGCGCTGTTATTTGCACTAACCGTCACCTTAAAACGATAACGCAAGCCGAAGCCTTTACTAAAAACACCAGCCAACCCTCCGGGATCTGCTTCTGGAACAATAATAAGTTGAATGTCGTTAGCCAACTCTAGTGGGGGTGGGGGTTGTTCTTTGTACTTGTCGCCAAACATAAGTTTAGTTTGTCGCGGATCGTTAGCCGCTTTAATTGCTTGACGGTTAAGAGCTATCAGTTCTTGCCCCAATGACTTATTCAAGTAGGGGTTGATATACTTGTCGCTGCTGTATTGAAACTTTAAGCCGCGAGTGCCGGTCATCAAGGCGTTCTTGGCAAAGTGGGTTCCAACATTTCTCTCGCCCGCTTTTCCCGTCGGCTCCGTCCAATAAATAAACGCATCGTTAGAAATACGCATAGGGTTTTCATTGTCCAATTGACCATCGGGCGCCCTAAGCCAGTAACTAACCTCGCTGGCATCGGGCGCTATAGCCTGAAAGTTCTCCAGTTTCATGTCCTCAAGGCTTTGCTGTTCTTTATCCCAAATATTGCGGCTGGCGTATCCCGCTTTGGCTAAATTGGCGCGAATATTCTCTACGTGCTCTCGATAGTCGTTAACATAAAAATCTTTCATTTGGCCTATAAACCACGGTAGGCTGGCATCATGCACACTTGCTGCGGTATTTCGCGTCTCAAAAGTAACAATGAGATGGGCTGTCTCCGGCGGTTCGGGGTCGCCTAGCTCAAATGGCTCGGCAATGGCAGGCGTCAGCATTCTGACATCCCACTGGTACTCGGTTTCGCCCTCGAGATCGTTTGCTACATCTTCAATGCCGCTCGCCTGTGTAAAATCGTGCGCTAAATTGCTGTATGAATTTGCGACGATGGACTTAAGACCCGAATCTTTTGGTGGGCGATATCCTGTCATCCGATCCACTGTCATGCTCGGCCATCCCAAGTTAATTTCCAGGGTGCCTCGAGCACCGGTGTCGATAATAGGATGGTCTGCCTCGTCATACCCATACATGTCATAAGGATCTGATGCGTTGGCCCAGATCTCGACGTTCTCTATGTCGTCGCCGGCTTCTTCTTCCATAATTCTATGGAGTTCCTCTCGTGCTTCCTCAACGAGCGCGTCCATATCCACCCCTACACTTATGCCGGGGTTTTCATCTCTCAAAAAATGCAAAAATTCAGAAAAATCATCGTCCGAATGTTCTCCACTCTCTTCCACTTTTTTGACACCCATATTTTGAACAAACCAATTGATATGCTCCCAGGTTTCCTCTGGAGGTGCGCTGTTTGCCCTGCCTTTAATTTGATAAAGGATGTTATCGTGGTCATCCCATGACATCGTTATATAAGAACTAGAGCCTGTTTTGCGTTTTTCCTTGGGCTTTCTTAATGAAATCATGTTCCCGCGATTATCAGAACCACAGTGTCCCATGCGCTCAGCTTCTTCATCACAAGCGGTAGTCTGAAGATCATACCAATAAGACCCATCGGGGAATGTGTGGAGAATTTGATCGGGGTTCTCTTTCTCGCGGAAGTAAGTATCCGCTTCGCCGGCGGCCTCATCCATGCCCATGTCTTTGATCTCATCATAGTTGTCAGGATGATCTTGGAGAAAGGCTAGCACCTCGGTATATGTGCTACTAAAGCGCCACCACGCTGCCTCCATTGTCTTCGATAGAAATTTCTGCAATTCTCCTACGGCAGTCGAGTCTACGCCTAATGCGCTGAGGTTCTTAATCGCTTTGCTAAATGCTTTCCGCCACTTACCAAAGGGTTGGTTCCGCACCGTCTGGTTGATGTTTTTAATAACGAAGACAAGCTTTTTATACTCATCGGAGTCGGGGTCTTCGCTAAACTCATCGGTGTAGGGCAAGAAGTGGTCGAGAATAAAGTTAGTCACCTTCATGGCGAACGCGGTGGCGCCAGGCGCCTCTCGGCCGTACTCCCCGGGTGGTAGGGGCCCAACGCCGTGAGCCAGCAGACCAACAGTACTTTTTTTCCATTGGTTTCCTACATATGTCTTGGCTTTTTCAGGTGCGTCGCGTACGCTATCTTCAATGAATGTTGCTACATTCTCGGGGAGCCCGATATCATAAAGCCCCTCGTCTAACCTTTCACTCTCTCGAAGGTATTCGAACCAACTTCCAGTCGCTATGTCCATTTTAATTTTACTCCAACATTATAAATAGTTCGCTTTTGCATCATAACATAAAAAAAAGCCCCGCGTTAAACGAGGCTTTAGAGGGGCATCAAAAACTATGTGATCAAACTACATCTCTATTATAACCACCGACGGTACCAGCGTCAAGCCTTATCTCCAAAAAAATTGAATAAAAGCTATCGCGAATGCCAAACCTACGCAAATCATTGTTTTGGGTGTGAACATGCTTTCATCTAAAAAATGCCATGTTAAGATAGGAAAAGTAAAATAAGAGAGAGCGAAGATTAAAAAACGAGGGCCCCAGACCTCACCCATCTCACTGTAGGCTAATTGCATCCCGTACCAGAAGCACAGGCCCGCGGGGAAGGAAAACACAATCATCGGTAGGAGCCAGCGCCCCCTCCACCACATCCAAACAAATTGACTATTGAGGTGAAACCAACCAAGCCCTTGGCCAACCAGAAATAAAAGACACGCCAACAATAGTTTAAAAGTTGGCAATCACCACCTCTTCGCATTTATCTTTGTTGGTCACGAGTTTGCCGTGTTTATCTAACATCATCACATTGTATTCTTTGTAAAGGTTGTAAAGCTTAGAATGGGCTTTGTAAACCACCACCCACTTGTCGTCTGTTTTGTGCAAAGTCTGAAATAATTTCTGATGATCCACCGGTGTCATTTCAAAACCCCGGCTTTTGCCATGCTCAAAAAAATTGTAGCTAAATTTACCAACAGGCAGTAAAAGATAATCCGCCTTTCTCGCATTTTCTATTCCTTTTATGAATTCGTCTGTTTGATCCCATTCGATGTGAAAATTGTTGGCCCGAAATTTCTTTAACTGAGACACCGCAAAGGGATTATAATTTTTAGTGTCGAGCCTTCCCGTTGAAATTAGACCATTTTCTGAGCACCGGTTCAATAGAAAGAACAGTGCAGACCTCACATAGGGATCATAATAAGTTGGCCAATTTTCCTGAAGAATATGAAAAATATTTTCATCATGAATCGGGGACAAAAATTTAGATATTTCTGCGATCCTACCTGGATCCTTCATTGCGCAATCCCAAAACTCATATATGACGTATTGGTTGGTGTGTGCCACTATAAACCGGTGACTATCGGCTAGGCCTAGCTCTAACTTCCCATCAAAAAATAAAAACGAGTTGACCACACTACCTCGAGGAATCATATTCTTTAAGGTAGATAAACATTTAAAATTGTTTATGCTTTCTTTAATCGGAGACTTCATTTTCCTTTCCCGTCTCTAACGAATTTTGAAATTGTTTTAGACGTTCTTCTAAATCCTCCGGGGTCTCGTTGCCTCCGGGCTCTGGGTGTGCTTTATATGTAAGATACCCCGAAATTATATTGGACGCATCATTTAAACGATGGTCAATTGCAGCCAGAGCTAAACGAATGGAGTCGAGCCGCTCCACTGTGGCATGAGAAAGGGTTGTTTCGTTAGTTTTGTGACGACACTCTGTTTGAAGGAGTTGATACTGATTGAAAGCGTCTTCGAGTAGACGCCCTATTTCGCGGGGTAGTTCATCCACATCAACAGTATATTGAATACTTATTCTTTCGCCCATATCTCAACCTTTAAGTAGGTGTTTCTCTTTGTTTAAATTTAAAGTAGCTTCTACTATTTCGGGCGCCCCAACCACTACAATCTCTGTACCAGTATGGCCGCGATTGATTGTAAGCTTAGAAAACCTATGGTTAGTATCTAGTCCTTCTGGCAATAGCCCCTGCTCATTGAGTTGTCTCATTCTCGCTTCCTCTCTCACCATAACTACATGCTCGGGATTTACAAATACCTCTTTTAAAGTAAACTGATCGCGAAGCGCGATAAAGGTGGGGTTACCCCCGCATACCTCAGTCAATTTGACTAACATGCTGCTCCTCCAAGGGGTAGGTTTCTCTTTTCAAAACTGACCATTTCTCTCCCTTAAATAATATATACATCCTGTTGGCTGTTGGTTCGTTTTCTATAACAAGCGCACTGACTGGTTTTTCCGTTTGATAATGACCCACAGGCAATGAAGATGAGTCTTGCTTAATCATCACCACCCCTTGCGGGAGATAACATAGGTCTCCTTCTTTCATACTTTACTCCGTTTGTATAATACCATAGTTGGTTGTAATAAGTGTTCCGGCACAACTCGCGGCGTTCTGCAGCGCTACGCGAGTCACTTTCACTGGATCTATTATACCCCGTTCTACCATGGTTGTCAAGCAGCTTTCTCGGAAGTCCCAACCTTCTGAGTGTTCTGCATTTAGTACTTGGTCCACAATAAGATCCGGTGAGGCGCCGGCATTCAGCGCCATTTGTCGAATTGGTTCATAACATGCTGTCTGTACAATAGTGGCTGCCACCTGTTGTTCATCTTTTGTTCCCTTATCTATACCCAGAGATGCGCGCAATAGTGCTACACCTCCTCCCGCAACAATTCCTTCTTGCTGGGCGGAATTAACAGCCTCTAATGCATCTTCAATTCTGTGCTTCTTCTCGGTCATTTCTACCTCTGTGGCGCCTCCAACACGAATAATAGCAACACCCGACGCCAGGCGGACCACTCGTTCTTGAATTCTGTTACACTCTGGCAATGATTCCGTATCCTTAATCAGATTTTTAAGGGTCTCAATTCTGCCTTCTACCGCCTCATAGTCGCAGCTGCCCCCAACGATAGTTGTGCTATATTTAGTGCTCTCAATAAATTTGGCCGTTCCTAGGTGAGTCATTTTAATTTCTGACAATTTTGTGCCGCTCTGTCTCGTTATAAAAGTAGCACCGGTGGAGATGGCCAGGTCGTTGAGGAGGCTGCGACGTTCCTCTCCATACATAGGCGCCTTGATGCCGGCAACTTTTAAAGTGCCACGCATGGCATTCATGATCATCGCGGCTAGCGCTTGTCCCTCTATCTCTTCAGCCACAATAACTAAGGGACGTCCCTCTCGTGCCACCATCTCAAGAATGGGTAAAATCTGTTCGACGGCTGTGATTTTGTGGTCCGTGGCTAAAATCAAGGGCTCATCATAGTGCATCACGCTCCGGCGCTCATCGGTGATAAACGCACCGGCACAATAACCTGCATCAAAACGGAAGCCTTCGGTCACATCCAATGATGTTTCAAGCGAACGTGACTCCTCAATTGTAATAGATCCGTCTTGCCCCACCCGTTCAACTGCGAGTGCCACGAGCTTTCCAATGCTGTTGTCATTGTTGGCTGAGATGCTGGCGATGTGCTCGATATCATCCGTGGTGCTGACAGGTGTGGCCATCTCTGTGAGGTTGGCCACCACTTTTTTAACGGCGCCGTCAATGCCGCGTTGCAGGTCGATGGGTGAAACTCCGGATGCAATAAACTTCTGTGATTCTCGCAAGATAGCTCTCGCTAAAACAGTGGAGGTTGTCGTACCGTCACCCGCATCATTATTTGTTTGAATCGCAGCTTGCTTGATGATCTGCGCTCCCGCATTCTCAAACGGATCTTCCAGCGACACAAAATGTGCGACTGTCACTCCGTCCTTCGTGATGAATGGCGTCTTGTTCTTTTCTTGAAGAAGAACGTTTCTTCCTCTTGGCCCTAGCGTTGACGCTACGTTGTCAGCCAGTAGGTTGGCGCCATTCATTATTTTCTGTTGTAGTTTTTGTTTGTTGTCGTATGCTCGACTCATTAATACCTCATTGTTGTTTATTCTTTACTGTCGGGATCCCGTATCTTTTCTGTACCTGTTGCAATGTTCTCGGCATCGCCCTGGGCTTCCTCAGCCAAAGCATCATCTTTCAAGCCTCCCGCCACATATGCATTAAAATTTGTGGAAAGGTCTTTAAGATCGCTAAAAATACTGAATATAGATTTATTAAAGTCGTTGACCGAACGATCTAGCATGTCTTGAATTTTAGCTGCACCAACTTCAATAGTACCAACTTCGAATTTATCATATGGAAATAAGTTTTCTTGATTAGAGATGCTCTTCAGCTTCCCTAAGTCTCCCTTAGCTAGTTCAAACTGGCGATTACGTACATAGCCGTCGGTGCTTTTCAATGCTGCAGCAAAAAGTTCAGGGCTTCCTTGCTGTTGTATTTCAAGCAAGCGTTTTAAAGATTTACGAGGGGCGCGATAGTTCAACTCCTTAAACTTTTCCTTTCTAGCTGATCCGCCTTTTCCTAACTTACGGCGCTTTTTCACGGCGCCGTAATGAGCAGCATTCATAATTTGTAATAATGCGTCATTTTGTTCAGGCGTTAAAGTAATTTGATTTCGTAACGCTTGCCCTCTTCGCTTTGGAAATCGCGCATCGGCAGCGGTTTTTGGGACGCCACTTATAAGAGAGAAAGGTTTGTTATTGTCTTTATACAGGCCCGTGTCTACGTCGATCACATTAGAAAACTCGGTTTCAAATTGTTGAATAATTTCATCTTCAAAACCAGCGCTGGCCATGGCCGTTTTGACATCCTGCATAAAGCCGTCTGCCACAGGCTTTAAATTGACTTCAGTACGACCTGGGATTCGCAACAAATCTTTAAGCTGGGCGCCCTCGGCAATCATTTTCTCAAGGTCTGGAATTGGTGACCAGAAAACATCCGGAATGGAAAGGAGTGCCACTTCTTTTGGCTTTAGCGCCAACACTTCTAGAAAGTTCTCGCGCGTAAAATTGAAACCATAAAAATTAAGCTTTCCTTGCTGTTTCAAGCCGGAACCCTTGAGATCTTTAGTAACTACAATGTATTCCATGACTGGATATTTGCCCGTTAAATCCTCTACAAGTTGCTTATATGATCCTCCCACTTTTAGTTGTCCCTCTCGATAAAGTTTAAGAGAAATGGGGCGCCCCCCTTGAAATAAAACTATGTCTGCGATGGTGGAGCCCTCGGACGCAGGAATTTGTTTTCCACTTTCAGCATCGAGCAATACAGCTAAAAAAGATTCAAATGCAAAACCCGCAGCGGAAGCATTAAAGTTAGTAATAATGTTGGTGAGAGTCTTGTAAAACACTAAATTAGAAATGGTATTTTTAAGCTGTTGTGCCGGGGTTTCACCCTCCTCTGGTAGGGGATTAGCGAAATACTCATTAAGGGCTACTATTTTTCCTTGGATGTCTTCCCCGGGAGCAATATTGCTTAAATATTGAGCCAGAGATTGTCCAGCGGGTGTGCGCACGTCGGGCCCTCCCTTGTCGGGAGTAACAAGCGATCCCCATCCAATTTCAGAAATAGGTTGTATGGGAATAAGATCAATGGTTAAGGTTTGAGGAGTAGTATCTTCTTCTGTGATGAGAGACCACCCATCCATCACCTCCTCAATCATCTCCATCAAGGATTGAGGAGTAATTGTCATCCCCTTCTTTCTATACTCTTCTTTTAATAGTTCTCGCAGATCCGACATCTTATCTCCTCACAATACCCTGTCAGCAATTCCATATTCAACGGCTTGCTCTGCAGATAAATAGACGTTAACTTTACGTTCTAGCATTTTTTTCACTTGCGATTTGGTCATTTTTGTTTCTTGTGTTAAACAATTGATGTACATTTCTTGTAGTTCTTGGATCGCCTCGACTTCATTCACTAAATTGTGAAGGTCTCCGTGGTTGCCTGAACTCACTGAGTGAAGCATGATACGGCAGTTCCTGCCAATCTTACGCTGGCCTGGTGTTCCTCCGGCCAACAGCAATACGCCGGCCGACATAACTTTGCCCATCCCGATGGTGTGAATCTCTGTTTCCTTTTGCACTTCTTTCATTATATCATATAATGCAAACATATCATCAGCATTTCCACCATATGTTGAAATATAAAAGTCAATGGGCTTTTTTTCTTCATCTTCCTCTTTAAGGCGGTTGGTTTCGTTTAAATACAGGAGGGCCTGTGTGACTTCGGCGACCTTCTCCTCGGTGATATCTGTGTAAAGCCCAACCACTCGCAACTCTGGTTCGGGGGCGGCCTCGAGGCCAGTGTTCACGAGAATGACTTTGGGGTCTTCTTCGGTGGCGGTCGCCTCTTCGCTAGTAAATATGGTACCTACCTTTTCTTTAATGCGATCAATCATTGGTACTCCTCGTACGAATTAATTCAAGTAAATCTTTATTATCTTCAAGGTGTCTCATTCCAGTGCTCCAATCTTTAAACTCTACAAAGGGCCGAAATACTTGAGGGTGAGCCTCAATGATTTCTTTGATAGACTTCTTTTTATAGTTTACTAGTTCCTCTTCAAATACGCAAGTAAAAGCCTGGATATTATGTTCGCTAGCTTTCGCCGCTTGCATATGATGCAACCGGATAGCGCGAGAATAAGAAAAATGCTCCATTGAACGAGCTAATACAAGCAACGCTGTGAGTTGTGCACTTTTTAACATATTAATGCTTATGCGCGCAGAGTTCATAAAATAAAACGTCTTGCACGTTATGTATCCAAACATGTACACCAGTAAGTAGAAAAACCAATCCATCGAATACCCTCAAAAAAATAACCACCAGCTACTACTGGTGGTTAACTATAACAGTTATAGAGTCTTTTGTCAACTACTATTTCACCAGTCGAGCCATAATCCTTTCGGCTAGTTGATCAGCCATTGCATCCTTCTGATCTTGCTTGGCTAGCCGAGCAGCTACGCGGCGCGCAACCTCATTGACAACGGCGTCCTCGTTAACAAAAGCTTCATCACCCTTCTTTTTCTTTCCCTTCTTGGTGGTATAATCTTCTTCACCCTCGTCTGTCTCGGACTCATCACCAGCAGAAGCTCCAGTGTCTTCAGCGCCGGTTTCACGCAACGCGCGCGTCATTGCGCGGGCTAACTC